>Ga0247727_10014249_pt1 | contig 13249 bp, 7 predicted proteins | sample WisWelCaveWW1625_FD_202498 | JGI IMG/M metagenome (GOLD analysis project Ga0247727, IMG submission 202498) | Biofilm microbial communities from Wishing Well Cave, Virginia, United States - WW16-25 | ecosystem: Environmental > Aquatic > Deep subsurface > Groundwater > Cave microbial mat | place... | reverse complement strand
GCCTCGTATGAAACCCCTCTATGCGGCCCTGCTGGGTGGCGGCGTCATTACGCTCCTGCTTGCGCTCCTTTCCAATTGGACAGGGTTCGCCGAGATGGAGAACAAGACCTACGACCTGCGCGTGCGACATCTGACCGGCGCGCGCGGCGTTTTGCCCATCCGGCCTTCTCCCAGGGAAGGACCGGACGCTTTGAGTGGTGCGCGGAGCGAGTCGCCCTCCGCAGGAGCGCCCTCCGCAGGAGCGCCCATCGTGATTGTGGCGATTGACGATGAGAGCCTCGCCCGGATGGAGCGGGAAGCGGGTTTTGGCGTCCGCTGGCCGTTCCCGCGCGACATCCACGCCGCATTGATTGACTTCCTCGCGGCAGGCGGTGCGCGCGCGATTGCCTTCGACGTGCTCTTCGTGGAGGAAGATAAAGAGCACCCCGAACGCGATCGGGCGCTGGTGGATTCCACTCGCCGCGCCGGCAATGTTTATCTTGCCGCGCTGATTCGAGGGGGTCAATCCAATGCGGTTGCCCCGGAACGCGACGCGCCAGGGGGCCCATTCCCGTTCGATCTCGCCCCATTTGCCGCGCTGAAGGATGACCCCAACGTCACGCTGCCTTACGCGCGTCTGATGGAGGTCGCTGCGGGCATTGGAACGGTCGCCTTCACGCCGGACGCGGACGGGGTTGCCCGGCGCGCCCCTCCCCTCTCTCTTTACCAAAATCGTACCGTCCCTTCGCTTTCAATGGCCGTCGCACGCGATCTCCTCTCGCCCGCGCTCCCGCCACATGCGTCATCTCGCGGTCTGGTGGCGCCGGCGGTCAACCCGGAGGCGCCGATCATCAAATGGTATGGCAGGGCCGGGCATTTCCCGTATTATCCCGTCCGCGATTTGCTTTATTCCCACGCCCAGTTACGGCGCGGCGAGATGCCCTTGCTGGACCCGGAGGTTTTTCGTGGGAAGATTGTTTGGATCGGCGCGACAGCGGCAGGCTTGACGGATCTGCGCGCGACGCCCATGTCGTCCATCTATCCGGGCGTGGAGATGAATGCAACGTTGCTTCAAAACTTGCTTCGGCGGGAAACGATTCATCCCGTGGGGCGCGGCGTGGTTTCTGGACTGACCGCTTTGCTGGCCATCGTGCCGTTTTGGAGCGTGCTGCGCTGGCCCGCGTTCCACGCGCATCTTCCCAAAGTGGTGGGTCTGTCGGCACTCTACGGGATCACGGTGATGGCGTGCTTTGTCCTGGGCGATCTGTGGCTGCCGGTGGTTTCGCCGTTTTTGGGGGTGATGCTCGCCTACACCAGTGGCCTTGCGACCAACTATCTCACCGAGGCGCGAGAACGCCGAAAGGTGCACGGCCTCTTTGCCCGCTACGTCAGCCCCGACGTGGTGCGCGCGCTGCTTCATCATACGGAGCGCATCCGGCTAGGTGGCGTGCGCAGGGAAATGACGGTGTTGTTTGCGGACATCCGGGGATTCACCGCGTTTGCCGAGCGCATGCGGCCCGAGGCAGTCGTCCAGCAACTCAACGAATTTCTCTCCACGATGGTCGAGGTTATTTTTGCAAACGGGGGTTGCCTGGATAAATACATGGGCGATGCCGTGATGGCCTTCTGGGGCGCGCCGGTTGAAGCGCCGCGGCATGCCGAACGCGCCTGCCGCGCCGCGTGGGCCATGCTGGCGGCCCTGGACACACTCAACGCGCGGTGGCGGATGGAAGGGAAGTCGCCGATGGACATCGGCATCGGCATTCACACCGGCGAGATGATCGTCGGCAACATCGGCTCCGAACGCCGGATGGACTACACCGTGATTGGCGACAGCGTGAATCTCGCCGCGCGCCTGGAGGTGCTCAATAAAGAATGGGGGACGCACATTCTCATCAGCCGCGCCACTTGTCACGCAGCGGGGGCTATGATAAAAGTCAGGCCGCTGGGCGCGGTTTCGATTAAAGGAAGGACGGAGGCGGTTGAAATCTACACCTTGGAAAACGTGGGCTAGCGGTGCGCTGGGGTTGTTCGTGTTTCTGGTCGCGCCCGTTCAGGCCGCCTCCGGCGATGAAGAGGTACGCGCGCGCATGCTGCAAACGGTCTGGTCCGCGCTTCCGGAGAGCCAGACCGTTGAGACCGTGCTGTTGGCCATGCCCGGTAAACCGGCGGAGAAAGAGTCGGACCTGATTGCGCAATTCCGCGTCAAATATATCCGCAAGGCGCCCAACATGCGCATCGAAGTGATGCCATTTGAAGAAGGCCCTGCGCCGGTTTTTGTCCAGAACGAGCGCGACCTCTGGTTTCTCAGCCGTGTGGGCGCAACGCCCTACGCCACGCTGGCGGACAAAAAAAACGACCCGGCCTTCTGGTTGCCCACGCTCTTTTTGGGTGACCCAACGGGTCTGCTCTCGGGTGGGAACATCGGCGCCAGCACAACGCTCATCATGGAGTTGGTCTTTCAGGACGAGAAGAAACGGTTCTGGCTCGATCAGGCGGAGCACTGGCCCATCCAGGCGGATGTGGCATCTGGCCCTCGGCGGGGATTCCGCTTCCGATTCCTCTACCACAAGGACGGCTTCTTGCAGAAGATCATTGTTTATGACGCGGCGGGCAGGCTGGAGGCCCTGGTGGTGCGCGACCAGCCCCACGATCTTGCGCGCGTCTCCGCGGTGGACGACGACCTCTTCTCCACAACGCCCGCGATAGGCCGGCTGGACTTTCTAAAAAGGGGGCTCTCGCTCATCGGCGGCCACCGGGAGGTGGTGCCCTCCACGGGCGTGCGCGGCCTGGATGAGGCGAATGTGAATGGTGGGCCGGTGGATTACCCGGCCATCGAGCGGATGGAGCAGAACGCAGTTGCGCCCCTGGACGTAGAACGCTTTCTGCGAGAAGGCCACCTAGAAAAATACCGATAGGGATTGCATATGACAGACGAACTTGCAGATGGGGTGTGCGTGCCTTGTCGGGGCGGCGTCCCGCCGCTTGCGGGGGATGCCATCAGTGATCTCCTCGCCCACCTTGCGCCTGGCTGGCGGGTCGTGGACGGGCACCATCTGGAGAAGGTGTACGCCTTTCCAGACTATCGTGGGGCGCTGGATTTCACCCTCGGGGTCGGAGAATTGGCTGAGGCGCAGGGCCATCATCCCGACCTGCTTCTCGTCTGGGGCAAGGTGACCGTGACGATCTGGACACACAAGATTGACGGCCTGACCGAGGGCGATTTTATCTTTGCCGCCAAGACGGATCGGGTGCGTGCCAATCTGCAATAAACACCGCGCCCCGCCCCTTCTTACCGCTTCACCCGCGTCGTGCCGTCAGGGCGGTCCTCAATGTTCACGCCGGCCTTGGCAAGCCGCAGACGGATCGCGTCGGCCTCGGCCCACTGCGCATTGCGCCGGGCCGCATTGCGCGCCGTAATGGCCGCCTCAATCTCGGCGTCGCTTAGCGTGCCCACTCCCCGCTCCCAGGGCTGATGGCTCCAGCGCGTGGGCGCCACGTGAAACAGACCCAGCACACGCCCCATCTCGCGCAGCGCGCGCGCGTCCCGCCGAATCGCATCGGGCGATTCCCGCGCGATGCGGCCATTGATCTCGGCCCGGAGCGTCTGGAGCGCGGCAATCGCACGGGGGGTATTAAAATCGTCTTCCATCGCCGCGTCAAAGGGGTGCGCGTCGCCCGCGCCGGTGGGGCCTTGGGGGGCCGCCGCGTCCATCTCAGGGAGCAGACCCCTCTCGGAGAGGATCACAAACAGGGTGTAGAACGCATCCAGGCTGCTCTTGGCCTGCTTGAGGCTTTGATCGGAAAAATCGAGGCCGGAGCGATAATGCGTCGAGAGCAGATAAAATCGGACCACCTCCGCCACCACCTCCTGTGAAAAGTGGGACGACTTTTCAAAAATCTCCCGCAGGGTGAAAAAGTTGCCCAGCGACTTGGACATCTTCTCGGCGTCCACCGTCACAAAGCCGTGGTGAATCCAGCAGGACACAAACGTCACGCCCGTTGCCGCCTCGGACTGGGCAATCTCGTTTTCATGGTGGGGGAAGATCAAATCCGCCCCACCGCCATGCAGATCGAACGTCTCACCCAGATGTCGCATTGCCATCGCGGAGCACTCGATATGCCAGCCCGGGCGCCCGGGCCCCCACGGGCTTTCCCACGCGGGTTCCCCGGGCTTCGACGCCTTCCAAAGGGCAAAATCGAGCGGATTGCGTTTGCGCGCGTCAATCTCCACGCGGGCGCCCGCCGTCATCTCGTCGTGCTTGCGTTTTGAGAGTTTGCCGTAGGGCGCAAAACGCGCCACTTCAAAATAGACATCCCCGTCCACGACGTAGGCCGTTCCTTTTTCGATGAGCGTGCCGACGAGCCGCAGCATGTCGCCGATGTGATCCGTCGCGCGGGGGGCAACCGTCGGCGGGCGCACGCCGAGCCGCGCCATGTCGGCCTCGTAAGACGCGATATAGCGCTCGGCGATGATTTTCCAATCTACCGATTCTTGCTGGGCGCGGCGGATAATCTTATCGTCCACGTCGGTGAAGTTTTTGACGTAGCGGACACGGATCCCACGAGAGGTGAGGTAGTTCCGAATCACGTCGAAGATCACTGCCGAGCGGGCGTGGCCCAGATGGCAGTCGTCATACACGGTCACGCCGCACACATAGAGCGACGCCTGGCCCGCGACGCGCGGCGACCACGGCTCTTTTTTCCCGGTGAGGGTGTTGGTGATCTTTAAGGCGATGGGATGGGACATGGAAGCGTCACTCCGTCAGCGAGGTGTGGGGCGGTCTGCGATCCAACGCATGGGGGTCAGGACGGCGTGGCGGTTTCGTCGCGGCGCGCGCCGACGTGCCGCCAGATAAAGTAAACGGCGCCCGCAAGCAGAAAAAGGGCGATGACCGCATCCATCCCGTGGAAGTAGGTGCGCAGTGTCGGCCAATTTTCCCCGAGCTTGTAGCCCAGCCAGGCAAGGGCATAACAAAACGGAAAGGCCCCGATGAAGGTATAAAAACAGAACCGGCCAAAATGCATGCGGGCAATCCCCGCGGGCAACGAGATGAACGTCCGGATAACCGGCAGCAGGCGGCTGAAGAATGCCGTCGCCTCGCCGTAGCGCGCAAACCACCGATCGGCCATCTCCATGTCGCGCGGCGCGATCAGGACATAGCGACCATAGCGGAGTAGAAACGGTCGCCCACCGACGTAGCCCACCCAGTAGGCAACGGCGGAGCCGAGGACGTTGCCCACCGCCCCCGCGAGGCTGACGGCAAAAAGCCCCATCTCCCCCTTCCAAACCAGAAAGCCCGCAAACGGCATGATGACCTCGCTGGGTAGTGGGATGCAGGCGCTCTCGATCGCCATGGCGAGCACGATGCCGCCATAACCGAGCGTGGAGATCAACCCCACGGCCACGGCCCCAATTTTGAGCAAGAGGGTTTCTGTCATGCGTGTGGATTTAAGGGACGTGAAGTGAACGGGATGCTCACGGGCCTTCTGGAAAACCCGCCGCGCCGATCAGCGGAACGAACACACACGGGATAAGCGGCGTGACGGTGATGCCCTTTTCGTCCTTGACGATCTTCTTGAGCGTCTGGCCGTCGCGCCCGCCAATGGGAATGACCATCCGGCCACCCACTTTCATCTGCTCGATCAGGATCGGCGGCACATCCGGCGCGCCGGCGGTTACGATGATCGCGTCAAACGGGGCTTCATCCCGCCAGCCATAGGCGCCGTCGCCCTGGTGAATCACGACGTTGCGATAGTGCAGCGCGAGCAGCGTCCGCCAGGCGCGCTCGGCCAAAACGGCAATGCGTTCGATGGAGCAAACCCGTGCGGCCAGCTCCGCCAGGATGGCCGTCTGGTAGCCGCAACCGGTGCCCACCTCCAATACCTTCTCAGCCCCCATAAGCGCCAGCGCATCGGTCATCAGACCCACAATGTAGGGCTGAGAGAGGGTCTGCCGCTCGCCAATGGGCAGGGCGTGATCCCCGTAGGCCCGCTCGCGGAGCGCCTCCTCGACGAAAAGATGGCGCGGCACCCGTTCCATCGCGGCGCACACCCGCGCGCCCTGCACGCCACGACCCGCAACCTGCTCGCGGACCATGCGTCGCCGGAGGACTTCGTGGCGCGCCTGGGCATCATCGGGGTGAGGGGGGGCGTCCCTGAGCGTCACGGACAAGGCATAAACGTTTCGTCCGCGGAAGGCGCGAGATGGCGACGAAGCCACCGCGCCGCGTTCGCGTCCGTCCGGCTTTGCGTACACCGCATAGGGTTTCCGACAGGCGGTATCAATGGTCGAGGCGACCTGGGTCGGGGCGACTGGATTTGAACCAGCGACCACTCGCACCCCAAGCGAGTGCGCTACCGGGCTGCGCTACGCCCCGACGTTAACGGATCAGGTGAAGTAACTCTTGCAACTCGCCTCGCACCCAATTGAGCGTGTGGTAGACGCCGCGTGCCTCTGAGGGCGCAGTAGGCGGAACCGACATGTCCTGCGATCCAGCCATCTTCTTTCTGGCGCCTTCGATCGTCAAGCGCTCCTCGTAGAGCAACGTCTTGATTTGCTGAACCGTTGCGATCTCCGCCTGGGTATAGACCCGCTGATTGCCTCGGCTCTTTTGGGGACGCAAACCCGGAAACTCGGTCTCCCAAAAGCGCAGGACGTAGGCGGGCAGCCCCGTCATCCGGCTGACTGCGCCGATTTTGTAACGCTTCTCATCCATAACAAAATGAGCGGGCGGATACGCGGTAACCTGCCGCACCTTTGTGGGGTCGGGAGGCGCGCGCGGGCCGGAGACGCAGCGGCACCCTCCGGGTGAACCCACTAATCTCCATCCGTTTCGCCTTCTTCCTGGGCTGCACTGGGTGAGATGCTGGGGTCAACGCACGCCTTAAATGCCCGGCTCGCGTGGAAGGTCACCACCCGCCGCGACGTAATTTCCACCGCCTGGCCCGTTCTGGGATTCCGCCCGGATCGTGCCCGCTTTTGGCGCACGGCAAAATTGCCAAACAGCGGAATTTTCACCGGCTCACCGGCCTGTAAAATTTCTTTAATAGACCCCAGAATGTGCTCGACCCGCTCCGACGCCTCGCGCGGATCAATCCCCATTTTTTCACTGATTTCACTAGCGATGTCCGCTTTTTTCATGGCAAATTCGATCCACATCCCGCGCCTCCCCTGTGGGTGTCCCCAAGGGGATTTGAACCCCTGTTACCGCCGTGAAAGGGCGATGTCCTAGGCCGAACTAGACGATGGGGACAGGGGAACAAGGGGCAGGCCACATCGTCACCCTCGCGTTTCTCTGTGTTCACTTGAAAGACGTCCAACGCGAAACGGGTATGGCCCGCCGGCATCGTCATCCTAAACACGACAGGCGCACGACACGAAGCCTGGGGCGTGGTCGGGGCGAGAGGATTTGAACCTCCGACCCCCTGGTCCCGAACCAGGTGCGCTACCAGTCTGCGCTACGCCCCGCCCATAATGGTTCCAACCGGGCGGGAACCTATCAAGTTTTCCAACATGAAGTCAACGCGCAGGCAGACCCACGGCGTGGCTCCTTGATGACGTCCCATCTGTGACTCGTTAGAGATGTCCTGTTCGTGGACAATGCCTTCTTTAAGACTAAGGAGGTGTGAGGTGGAGGGACATGGGTGATGAGCAAGAACGAGAGAGCACGCCTGGTTGTGATGGCAAAGGTCATGAAGTCCGGGATGAAGATCAGCGAGGCGTCGGAGATGCTGGGCCTCTCGTTATCGGAAGACGTTGCGGATTGCGAAGCGATATGGGGCAGAAGGTGCGACGGGTGCTGGGCATCCAAAAAGATCGTCTGTTCCGAGTGGTTGCGCAACTATGGGACGCCGACTGCAAGTTCGCATTGCGTCTCCGTGTCGCCTGGGCTGCCCGTCGGAACACCCCCATCGCACGAATCCTCGCCGCGGCCGCCGATCATTTGGTCGTTACCGCTGCCGCCATCAATCACATCGTTTCCATTGCCACCGCAAAGCGTATCGTCACCGCCCAAACCGAGAATGGTGTCGTTGCCACCCAGGCCTTGAATAACATCGTTGCCCGGCCCACCACGCAGCGTCTCGCCCACCTCCGTGCCCAGGATAGTCACGGGTTTCCCACTGCAAATACCCAGAGGCGATTCGTCGCATAGCGTGCCGATACCATCCCCATCCGGATCATCCTGCCGCGGATTGGGCGCGTCCGGACAGTTATCCTCTTCGTCCGGAATGTTGTCATGGTCGGTATCCATATTTGGAGCCGGTGTCGGACTGGGCGCGGGTGACCCTCCAGGCGTGGGCGTTGGCGTGGGCGTCGGCACGGGCGTGGACGTGGGCGTGGGCGTGGGCTTTGGGGTCGGCGTCGGTTTTGGTGTTGGAGTCGGCGTGGGAAGCGGCGTTGCATCGCAGAGATCGCCAAGGTCATCCCCATCTGCGTCGTCTTGTTCCGGGTTGGGTCTGCTCGGACAGTTGTCCTCCGTGTCGTTCACGCCGTCGCCATCCCGATCCGGATCGCATACATCACCTTTGCTATCTTTGTCTGTATCCGCCTGGTCTTTGTTGGATGTGATCGGGCAATTATCACGGTCGTCCGCCTTGCCATCTCCATCGTCGTCTGTGTCGCAGTCATTTCCGATTTTATCGCGATCGGTATCCAACTGACTCGTATTAGGCAAGTCCGGACAGGTGTCCAAGGTGTTGGGTGTCCGATCCCCGTCCCGATCCGGATCACAAACATCCCCGATTTGATCGCCATCAAAGTCGTTTTGATTTGCGTTGGATGCCGTAGGACAGTTATCGAGGTCATCGAGAATGTCATCCCGATCATCGTCGTCGTCACAGGCGTTCCCGATTTTGTCTCCATCCGTATCCGCCTGATCTTTGTTGGGTAGACCCAGGCAGTTATCCTTCGCGTCGGCGATCCCATCCTGATCGTTGTCTGGGTCGCAGGCGTCACCGATTTTGTCTTTATCCACGTCGGCCTGATCTGGATTGACGTGGGTCTTGCAGTTGTCGGCGCCATTCAGCAAACCATCCTCATCCGCGTCAGGATCGCAGGCATCTCCAAGTTTGTCGCCATCGGTGTCCACTTGGGTCAGATTGGATAGGATCGGACAATTGTCAACGACGTCCTTCACCTTGTCCCCATCATCGTCCGTATCGCACACATCCCCAATTTTGTCTCGATCCGTGTCCGTCTGATCCGCGTTGGATGCGCCCTGACAATTATCCAACGAATCCGCCCGGTCATCGCCATCGTCATCTGGATCGCAGGAATCGCCGATTTTATCTTGATCCAAATCGGCCTGATCTGCATTGGCCTTCACTGGACAGTTATCAGAGAGATTGGGTTGTTTATCGCCGTCGAGGTCGAGGTCGCAGGCGTCGCCTTGTTTGTCTTTATCTGTGTCGGTTTGGTCCGGGTTCGACACGCCCACGCAATTATCGGGCGGCTCGTCCACGTTGTCCTGATCCGCGTCCCGGTCACAGGCGTCCCCAGCCCCATCCTGGTCGCCGTCGGATTGATCGGTATTGGCTACCACAAGGCAATTATCCGTTTCGTCTTCCGCCCCGTCCCCATCCCGATCTGCGTCGCAATCATCGCCAACACCGTCGTGGTCCAGATCGGCCTGTTTTGGATTGGCATCCACGCGACAATTGTCCTTGATATCCAAGATCGTGTCGTTGTCGTCATCCGTGTCGCAGGCATCCCCCCCGTTCACGTCCCCGTCTGCGTTTGCCTGATCGTTGTTACCGTTGAGCGGACAATTATCTTGTACATCCGGCTTCTCGTCGTTGTCATCATTCGTGTCGCACGCATCCCCAATTCCGTCTGTGTCCGTGTCCTTCTGGCCCTTATTCGCCATAAGCGGGCAGTTGTCCTTTGCGTCGGCGAACGTGTCGTTGTCGTCGTCCGAGTCGCATGCATCCCCCAGTTTGTCCCGATCTACATTGGATTGATCGGGGTTGGCAAGGCCCAAACAGTTATCCGTGGCATCCGCGATTTTGTCCCGATCCTGATCCAGATCGCACGCATCTCCGGTGCCGTCCAGATCGCCATCCGATTGCGTGATGTTGGCGTTGAGGGGGCAGTTGTCGGCGTCATCCAGAAAGCCATCGGCGTCATCATCCAGGTCGCAGCCATCCCCTAGTTTGTCGCGATCTGTGTCCGTCTGGCCCGGGTTGGATAGGGTGGGACAGTTGTCCACCGCGTCGTTTGTCCCATCGCCATCGTTGTCCAGATCGCAAACATTCCCAACCTTATCTCGATCCACATCGGCTTGATCCACATTGAGGGTAGTCGGGCAGTTATCGGACTTATTCACGACGCCATCGCCGTCTGCGTCTTCGTCACAGACGTCGCCCAGGCCGTCCCCGTCCACGTTGCTCTGATTTTCATTGGCCACCGTGGGGCAATTATCCTGCCCATCCAAAAACTTGTCGTTGTCGTCATTCGTATCGCAGGCGTCTCCGCCATCTGGGGCCTTGTCGGCGTTCAACTGATCCTGATTTGGCGTCGTCGGACAATTATCGGAGAGGTCCGGCTTTTTGTCATTGTCATCATCCGTGTCGCAGGCGTCCCCCGTCCCATCATGGTCCAAGTCGTTCTGAACCTTCTGCGGCACGACTGGACAATTATCGGAAGAATCAGACACGCCATCCCCGTCGTCATCCTCGTCGCACGCATTCCCAACGCGATCTTTGTCGCTATCCGCCTGATTTGAATTGGACACCCCAGGGCAATTGTCGGAGGCGTCCGGCGCGCCATCCCCATCCAAGTCATCGTCGCAATCATCGCCGATCCCGTCCCGATCTTCATCGTCTTGACCCACATTGGCCTGGAGCGGACAGTTATCCGTAGCATCCGCCAGACCATCTCCGTCATCGTCCGTATCGCATTCGTTCCCCTTCCCGTCCCGGTCTGCATCCACCTGGTCTCTATTGCCTAGGGTTGGACAATTATCAGAATCGTCTAGCAATGTGTCTCCATCGTCATCTGCGTCACACGCATCCCCTTCCTTGTCTTGGTTGGTATCGGTCTGATCTTCGTTGGCATTGGCTGGACAGTTATCATTCGCGTCGGCGACCCCATCCCCATCGTCGTCCAGATCGCAGAGGTCTCCCAGCAGATCACGGTCGAGGTTGATCTGGAACGCATTACGAACAAGAGGACAATTATCGGGCCCATCCAACACGCCGTCATTATCATCATCAGAATCGCAGGCATCCCCAGACTTATCTTGGTCGGTATCGGTTTGATCCACGTTGGGCGCCGAGATGCAATTATCCACGCTGTCAGGGACTGTGTCTGCATCCTTATCCCGATCACAGGCATCGCCAATGCCATCCGCATCCCCATCCGCCTGTGTGAAATTAGGCGTCATCTCGCAGTTATCAAACGGGTTGGGTACGTTATCCCCATCTTTATCAGAATCGCACACGTCCCCCTTATCATCACGATCCAGGTTGGCCTGATCCCGATTCACCAGATCTGGGCAGTTATCCACCACGTTGAGTTTGCCATCCCCATCGAGATCCGCATCACAAAGATCCCCAATTTTATCTCGGTCGGCATCGTCTTGATTGGCGTTGCGTGTCGTTCGGCAATTATCCGTGGCGTCTGGAGTCCCATCGTCGTCGTCATCCAGATCACAGGCATCACCCGTCTGATCTAAGTCGGTATTGAGCTGATCTCTATTGGGGCGTGTACGACAGTTGTCCACGGCATCTTTGATCGTATCCCCATCATCATCTGGATCGCAGGCATCACCGAGGTCGTCGCGATTGGTGTCAATCTGATCCAGATTGGGCTGTGTCGTACAATTATCGTCGGTATCGGGAATCGTGTCGTCGTCGTCATCCAGATCGCACGCGTCCCCCTTCTTATCGTCGTCCGTGTCCGCCTGATCCCCGTTCGCCTTCAGTGGACAATTGTCCGGCTTCGCGTCTTTCACGCCGTCCCCATCGTCGTCATCGTCGCACGCATCCCCCTGCCTGTCCTTGTCCGTGTCCTTCTGATCCTTGTTCGGCGCAATCGGACAATTGTCCTTCGCGTCCACAATCGTGTCGTTGTCCCCGTCCGGATCGCACGCATCCCCGATCTTGTCCTCGTCCGCATCCGCCTGATCCTCATTGGAGAGAGTCGGGCAATTATCATCCGCGTCCGGGACCTGATCGCCGTCATCATCCGGGTCGCACGCATCCCCCTGCCCGTCCTTGTCCAGGTTCTCCTGCTTCGGATTTTTCACCAACGCGCAGTTGTCCTTCGCGTCCGCCACCTTGTCCCCGTCGTCATCCAGATCGCAAACGTCCCCCGCCTTATCGCCGTCCGTGTCCGTCTGATCCGGGCTCGCCAACAATGGACATCTGTCCGCCGAATCCAAAAACTCGTCCCCGTCGTCGTTCTCGTCGCACGCATCCCCAAAGGCGTCCCCGTCCGTGTCCTTCTGATCCGCGTTGGAGAGAAGCGGGCAATTATCCGGCTTCGCGTCATCCACCTTGTCGTTATCATCATCCTCGTCGCACGCATCCCCCTTCTTATCCTTGTCCGTGTCCGCCTGATCCGCGTTGGAGAGAAGCGGACAATTGTCCGGCTTCGCGTCTTTCACACCGTCCCCATCGTCGTCATCGTCGCACTCGTTTCCCTGGCCGTCGCTGTCCGTGTCCGCCTGATTCGCGTTCGCCTTCAGTGGACAATTGTCCTCCGAATCTTGGGCCTGATCGTTATCGTCATCCCCGTCGCACGCATCCCCCTGCCTGTCCTTGTCCGTGTCCTTCTGATCCCTGTTCGGCGCAATCGGACAATTGTCCTTCGCGTCCACAATCGTGTCGTTGTCCCCGTCCGGATCGCACGCATCCCCGATCTTGTCCTCGTCCGCATCCGCCTGATCCTCATTGGCCGTGACCGGGCAATTATCATCCGCGTCCCGGGCCTGATCGCCGTCATCATCCCCGTCGCACGCATCCCCCTCCGCATCCTTGTCCAAGTTCTCCTGCTTCGGATTTTTCACCAACGCGCAGTTGTCCTTCGCGTCCGCCACCTTGTCCCCGTCGTCATCCAGATCGCACACGTCCCCAGCCTTATCGCCGTCCGTGTCCGTCTGATCCGGGCTCGCCAGCAACGGACATCTGTCCGCCGTGTCCAAAAACTCGTCCCCGTCGTCGTTCTCATCGCACGCATCCCCAAAGGCGTCCCCGTCCGTGTCCTTCTGATCCGCGTTGGAAAGAAGCGGACAATTATCCGGCTTCGCGTCATCCACCTTGTCGT
>Ga0247727_10014248_pt1 | contig 13250 bp, 7 predicted proteins | sample WisWelCaveWW1625_FD_202498 | JGI IMG/M metagenome (GOLD analysis project Ga0247727, IMG submission 202498) | Biofilm microbial communities from Wishing Well Cave, Virginia, United States - WW16-25 | ecosystem: Environmental > Aquatic > Deep subsurface > Groundwater > Cave microbial mat | place... | reverse complement strand
TGCCGCTGATTCATCGAACAGGGGAATCGAAGTTCGTGATTCAAGTGAATAGCATTCCATGTGGGGATGTGTCCCTAAGAATTTTGAAAAAATCTGTTACTCGGACAGACTCCTAGTATGGCGGGCAGGCACCACTCCATCCGCAATTATCCTTGCTACAGTTTCACACAGACGTTCTTCGGCTCCGTAAAAAATCGCAGTGCCTCGAAGCCCCCCTCTCTGCCGAGTCCAGAGTTCTTCATTCCACCGAACGGAGTACGAAGGTCCCGGAGCATCCAACAATTGATCCAGACAATTCCGGAGTGAATGCTTCCTGCAATGCGATGTGCTCGAGTCAGGTCTTCCCCCCAGATGATCGCCGCCAGTCCATATTGGGTGCTGTCGGCACGCCTGATCACTTCTTCCTCGTTATCGAACGGCGTAATCGTGACGACCGGCCCGAAGATTTCCTCCTGGTTAGTGCGGCAATCATCAGGCAATCCTTCAATGACCGTCGGTTGCAGGAACCAACCATTCTTGCACCGGCCGTCGGGCCTCACTTGTCGTCCTCCGCACAGGATTGTCCCCCCTTCTTGCCGAGCCAACTCGATGTACGAAAGGATCTTTTCCATATGCGCGTTGGATACGACAGCTCCCAACTGACTGTCGTTTGCAAGCGGGTCACCAACCTTCAGTGCTGCTGCGGCCCGCACGAAGTCCTGTTTGAACCTCGCATACAATGGTCTCTGAACAAATATTCGTGATCCGCAGAGACAAATTTCCCCCTGATTGGAGAAGGACGACTGCACAGTAGTGCGGAGCATCGCATCGTATGAACAGTCAGCAAGAATAATTGTGGGATTTTTTCCCCCCATCTCAAGCGAGAGCTTCTTGAACATCGGTGCGGCCGCTTTCGCGATCTCTCCACCCGTTTTTGTCCCGCCGGTGAAGGTAATCACTGGAATTCTGGGATGGGCGGAGATCGCCGACCCGGCTTTGCTCCCATAACCATGGACGATGTTCAAAACACCAGGCGGCAGTCCCGCTTCGATGCAGATCTCCGACAACATGAACGCCGTCATGGGAGCGAGCTCGGACGGCTTTCCGACAACGCAGTTGCCTACCGCCATCGCCGGAGCAATCTTCCATGTGAAGAGATACAGAGGAAGATTCCACGGGGAGATGCATCCAGCAACACCGATCGGATTACGCAGCGTGTAATTGATCGCGCTGTTTTCCATCGGATGAGCTTCACTGGAAAAATGCATAATTGCCGTTGCATAGAAGCGGAAATTGCTTGACGCGCGCGGGATATCGACACTCTTGGCCAAACTGAGGGGCTTGCCGGTATCAATCGATTCAGCGAGCGCGAGCTGCTCCAGATTCTCATCGAGAAGCGCTGAGATCCGCATCAGAATGCGGGATCGTTCCTCCGCCGATGCTGTGGACCAGATCGGAAATGCATGTTCTGCAGCTTCGACCGCCATCGCGACATCTCGCTCATCGGAATCCGGCACGTATGAATATACTTCTCCGATTGCCGGATTGTAATTCTCGATACACTGTTGGGAGCACGGGGGGATAAGTGTGCCGTTGATGTAGTTCTTGAGTGTTTGCATCGATTCAGTATTACAACAGTTATCCGACTCGATAACCTCTCTCTTTCCTCCTTATCCATCCCTTTGTGGCACTTTGTGGCCTTAGTGCCTTCGTGTTTAGAAATCTTGATGAGGCGCTATTCCTGGTTCAACTTTTTGAATAGTAAAAACCGAGGTTTTTCTTCACCTCCTCCGGAAGCTCCGGCAAGGAAGATCGGGGAATCAAGAAGGTCGAAAGATTAAACAGGTCCGCAAAGACTTTGTACTTATCGACTGTCGCCTTCAAATACGCATACCCTGTCGATCCTCCCGTGCCCAGCTTGGTCCCGATCATCCGGTGCGCCATTTGTGCGTGCCGGTAGCGCCATGTTGTAAATGCCTCATCCATGTCCATCAAAACGGTAAGAAGTCGGAAAGGAAGGTGCAAGATTGGCTCATCCCGGTAGAGTTGAATCAGCAGGGCAGCCTGAGTCGCTTTGTGCGAGAGGCGACGACGACTCCTGGCGATGAGTTCGTTGTGTTTGGCCTCGTCAAGGAGCGCAGCAAAATTATCCTCGTTAATGGAAAGCTCGTGAGACTGTTTGCTCTTCTCATCTTCAGATGTGTGCGGATTACCCAGAATCACACGCCGATCCGTTTCAAGGAGCCGTTCAACTGCCGTACGATAATGCTCCCAGAACTTGAATCCAGCAAAATCGAGGAATGGTGTCCGTTCGAGCCACCGTTCAATAGCTTCGAAGATTGACGGCTCGTGTTCCGAGCGCTGGAGAAGTTCCTGGTGCTGCGGGGTAAGATTCGCGTAATAGGCCTGTTTATTATAGAGGAGCCGCTGGTCAGGCTTCATCCCCAGTTTATTCTCAATCAACCGAAACTGCACACTCTGGAATCCAGAGGCAGGAAAGAGGAGGTCACGAAATTCCAGGAAGTCCAGGGCGGTCATTGTTTCCAACACCCGCAGCTGATCGATCAGGAGCTTTTGAATCTCGGTGATCCGCGTAAGCCGCATGACCGCGATGCCCACATCCTTTTCTTCAACGTACTCTTTGGCGAAAATGGAAATGACGGATGTCAGTTCATGCAGGATTTCCTTGAACCAGAGTTCGTAGACCTGGTGGACGATGATGAACAGCATCTCGTCGTGTGCGGGAGTCTTTCCCTGTTCTGCGCTTTTGGGTACCTGACTCGAAAGGAGCTTCTCGAGGTGGAGGTAGTCTGAATAGTAGAGCGGCTCGTCGGCTTTTTTCATGAACTGTCGTGGAAGGCGTCAACGTGCGGGTATAGATAACTAAATCTCCGTCTGAAAGTCAAGCCATTATCAGGACAATCCCTGGGTTTCATCCCTTGCTTCGAGTGCGCCTCCGCAGCCATGCATCGATTGAATATTCTGTCTTCTCGAACAGGAGAAACGCTACAGCGATCAATCCGTAGATCACAGCAAGCTCAAAGTTCTTGCCGGTAGTGATGCAGAGTATGCGGACATGATCGGTTCCCTTTTGGAGAATGATCGCCTATTGAATCTATGATCTCATTTCGCGCTGCCCTTCACATACTGCTCACGAAGCTTGACGGGTTCAGCCACGCGGCGGCGCACTCTGAGGTTTAGCATCTCCACAAATACAGAGAACGCCATGGCAAAATAAATATACCCCTTAGAAATATGTTGGTCGAAGCCTTCAGCGATCAATGCTACCCCGATCAGCAGGAGGAAGCTCAAGGCCAGCATTTTGACCGTCGGGTGACGGTGAACGAAATCGCTAATTGCACGTGCAGACACCATCATAAATCCGACGGCGATGACCACGGCAGCAATCATAATGCCAACCTGATTTGCCATGCCGATAGCCGTAATAACAGAATCGAGTGAGAAAACGATATCCAGCAGCAGTATCTGGACAATCACTCTCGTGAACGATGCCCTCGCACGGGCAGAGCCCTCTCCCTCCACTCCCTCAAGCTTTTCGTGAATCTCGAACGTGCTCTTGGCAAGAAGAAATAGTCCCCCGGCAATAAGGATGATGTCGCGTCCGGAGATTTCCTGAGCGAGTATTATCACGAAAGGCTCTGTGAGCCGCATGATCCAGGTGAGCGAAAATAGAAGGCCGATTCGGGTGAGCATGGCAAGCGAAAGGCCGATGGTGCGGGCCCGCGCCTGCAGCTTGGACGGCAGCTTCCCTGCCAGAATGGAAATGAAGATGATGTTATCAACGCCAAGAACGATTTCGAGCACCGTCAGCGTGACGAGAGCTATCCATGATTGGGGATCAGTCAACCATTCCACGTACGAAACTCCTTACATTTCAATGTATGATTGGTTTATTGTTCGATTGTTTCACCGTACAGGGAGTACGACCTCTACAAGCCTTCGGACCGGCGGCGCGATCATAAGAATGAGTTCAGCTTGCGCTTGACCGGCCCGATCAAGAAACGTCAGCCACTCGTTGCTTTGAGTGCGGTCAACTTTCATACCGTTCTCAAAAGCCTTTAAGGCGCGGAGCCCTGTCTCGGCAACATCCGTAAGGTTTCTGGAAACGGGATCGATTTCTTTCAGTAAGAACGACGTTTCAAAGAGCGGTCGTAACTTTGCGTCATTATCGCGCCATTCACTCAGCCACGAACGAATCGTTTCCACGTGCCTCGCGCGAGAAGAATCAGCCAGCAATTGCTGAATCATCGTTGAAAACTCTCTCGCGCGTTCGCTTTCAGGTCGTGTTGCGTCTACGAGGCGATTCAAAGGAGTCAGGCTTGTGTACGCGCGGCTTCTCGGGCGCTCGTAGAATTTAACAGGTTCAAGCACATCAGCCAATGTTTGGAGTGGAGTGATGCCTGCCCGCCATAGTGGGTCTTCTTGAGAAGGCGGGGATTCATAGCCCGCCAGGCGTCGCAACATTAGGGCATAGACCGATCGGTGTCTCACACCCAACCACTCAAGTCGTTGGCTCACCACTCCGAGGCGCCTATACATGTCCTCGCTGTTCATCACCTCCGCCGGAGACCAGAGCCTTTCTGCAATGGCAGCGGTTCGAGGCCAGATCCGAGAATCGATGTTTTCAGCGGTCACAAACTCCGCCCACATACATGCCTCACCCCCAAGGATGCTTCGCTTCTGATCGGGAGTAAGCTCGGTCGCTCCGGAATCCAGCGGATCCACACTATAGTGATAGGAAGCCGCGCGCATGTGATCCAAGTAGTATCCGAAGGAGAGGATTCCCTGATATCCTTGCTGCGCGGCATCGGCCAGCGACTTCTGCCCTCGCCATGACTGCACCACAATATCCTTGGGTAAATCCGGATGAAAAACTTCATCCCATCCGACCATCTTCTTGCTGTGTTTTGTGAGAAGGGAAAGCAGACGCCGATTGAAATATACCTGCAGATCGTGATTGTCCTTCATCTTGTTTTTTCGCTTGAACGTTTGGATCCGTTGATTGGTGTTCCATTGCTTCCCGTTTACCTCATCTCCACCAATGTGGAAGTACTGGTCGGGAAAGAGCGCTGCCATTTCGCCGATGAATGTGTCGAGGAATTTGTACACCTCCTCGCGCGACGGATCCATCGTCGGGTCAAAGACCCCCCAGGATGGTTCGATTTGGTATGGCCCCGGTGCACTCGCAAGCTCCGGATGTCCGACAAACCAGCTTGTCGTGTGCCCGGGCATGTCAAACTCTGGCACGACCCGGATGCCGCGATCTGCAGCATAACTGATGATCTCGCGCGTCTCCTCCTGGGTGTAATACATTCCATCCGATCCCATGGTATGAAGTTTCGGGAAGCGTTTGCTTTCGATTCGGAATCCCTGATCTTCGGAAAGATGCCAGTGCAGCACGTTGAGCTTCACGGCAGCCATTGCGTCGAGGTTTCGCTTCAGAACCTCCATGGGCATCCAATGCCGGCACACATCAATCAACAATCCTCGCCACGGGAAGCGCGGCGCATCCGCGATCCGGACAGCCGGAGCCCGGAACCCCTCCGGTCCGGACTCTACAAGCTGGACAAACGTTTCCAGTCCGCGAAGTACGCCGTAGGGCGAGCGCGCAATCAGGCGTGCCTTGGCCGACGTCACCACAAGCGCGTACGACTCGTCCTCGCGCAAGGAGGGAATGCTATTCCCTCCTCCCTCGCAGCGAACATGAAGTGTCGCCATTCCAGAATCGTTGCTGACTTCTGCATTCACCGGAATGCCCGTTTCTCGTGACAGCCGCAAGACAAGTCTCTTGGCAGCCCTGCTGAGTCGTACTTCCTTATGGCCCGTCATTGCCACGCGAAATGTTGAATCAATAGACAGTTGGCCATCGCCAAAGCTAACCTCAGCCGGGATCGGCATCAGGTTGTGCAAGCGACCTGCATGCGTGACCTGTGCTGATGCTAAGCGTGCGCAGAGGATACACGCGGCGATGACCCACAGTAATGCATGTTTCATTCGTTTCTCCTTCTTGTTACGTGAAGATGGACACCATGACTGAAGATTTTACGCCGCTACCCTTGCTTCTCCATCAGTTCCACAATTGCGGCAAATTTGTCTGTATAGAGTTCGGCCAGCATCCGCAAGTCCTTCTGGGAAAGCCGTTCGATTCCCGCGGTGTTCATTTCCACCTGTTCAAGAGTCTTCATTCCTGGAATGATTGTTGATACTTCCGGAAAGCTCGCACAGAAACTCAGGCTTAGAGAAGATTTCGAAATACCATACTTTTCCGCCAAGAGCGACACTGATTCAAGCGCATCACGTGATTGTGAAATGATCTCCGCGGTCAGCCGGAATGAGCGATGATCTGTATCCGGGAATCTCGTGTCGCGTGTGAATTTCCCACTGAGCAGTCCAAACTGAAGAGGCATTCTCACGATTGTGCCGTATCCCTGCTCAGCGGCTTTGCGCAGAAGCGGTATCGACCGCTGATTGATAATATTGAGGACGAGTTGAAAACTCCAGCCGAGATTCTTTTCCATCAGATACTCGGCCTCGGGTTCCGGCTTAAACGTGTTCAGAGAGGTTCCCCAGTAGCGGATCTTACCGCGCTCCCGCAACTGTTCCAACGCATCAATGCATTCTCCCTGCTGAAGGTCAGTGACTTTCGCCGAATGGAGCTGGTAAAGATCGATTCTCTCACGCTTCAACCTGCGTAAGCTCTCCTCACACGACTTGAGAATATGTTGCGAAGAGAAATCTTTAATGATCGAATCGTCCCGCCCAAGCCGGTATCCCACCTTCGTGGCAACAATGATGTCCCCCCGGTTGCCGAATACTTTTCCGATGAGTTCTTCCGAATGTCCGAGACCATAGATATCAGCGGTGTCATAAAAATTGATTCCGAGTTCGCAGGCTCGCAGCAACGCCTTCATCGACGTTGTGTCATCAACATCCCCCCAGCCAAGCGGAGTTGTCCCTGCCATCGCAGGTCCGCCGATGGCCCAGCTCCCGAACCCGATGATGCTTACGTAAAGATCCGTTTTGCCGAGTTGTCTCTTTTCCATATGAGCAGATTGAAATATGTGATAGAAACTCGGTCGGAAACCCTTGATATGCATCTGTAGGGGCGTAACATGTTACGCCCTCCATCGTTCTATCATGGTTTCGTGGCACATGGTGGGTTTCCGACCTCGGTCCTAGTGTCACGTTGCAGAAATTCCTTGAACAAATAACAGGCCGCTCCATCCGGAGCTTTGGTTATTACGCGATGCTCTTCCTTATCTACAAAGAGGTCGTCCCTCCGGGACTTCGTCAATTTGATTGCGAAACACGATACGAGTATTCTGTATCGGAATTACGTTGAACAACTAGATGCGTAGTTTCCGAGTCAATTGAATGGACCTTCATCACCTGCGAACGGGCGGGGACGCCCGTTCCACTGCCATATTGGTTGTGTACAAGAAAAAATCCTCTGTGGTGGCACGGCCTCCCGTCCGGAGGACGAGGCTCGTCTCGACCATCTCGAGACGGCCAGGCCCGTGCTGAGCCCGGTCATTTTTTCAACGTATGTAAGAGACACGATACTAGCGCGACGCTAAATATAGAAGTTTTTTGTCAAAGAAGAACCTTTGTCCAGTTGGGCCCCATGCAGTTGCTCTTGCCATAGGAACTCGGTAATTTTGTCCTTGCCTCAATTCTTTTCATAGTCAATCTCAGCATCTGTTCAAAAATCCATCTCTCCAATATGAACCGAAGAAGATTTTTGCTCAATCTCTCCGCATTGCCTGCTGTGAATATTGTTGGCGGGCTCGCTCACCACATATCCCCAACGAAATCCTTGGCGGATGCAGATCTGGATCCAATCAACACTGCATCGATGTGGATCTATCTCTGGGATCTGGTCGACGAGGGGTACGAGTTCGTTCTTCGAAGACTACAGGAAAACGGAATAACTTCAATCAGCCTTGCCTGCGCATACCATGGGGGAAAATTTCTCTTACCGCATAATCCGAAGCGGAAAGTGATCTTCGTTGAAGATGGGTCAGTGTACTTTCACCCGAATCCAAAGCTGTACGGAGCAATCACACCAAGGGTAAGCTCGCTTGTGCGGGAGGGACACAACTTGAAAAAGACGATGGAGCATGCGCATAACGCCGGTGTAGAAGTGCGAGCGTGGGTCGTGTGCTGTCACAATACTGCCCTCGGCATGGAGTACCCCGGGGCCGCCTGTCAAACGGTCTTTGGCGATAAGCTCTATCACAATCTGTGCCCGAGCAATCCAGACGTGCGTACATACATTCGCGCTCTTGTCAAGGACATAGCATCCCATGGTGTGCCCGTTGTCGAGCTGGAAGCTCTCGGCTTTCAGCCTTATACTCACGGATTTCATCATGAGCGAGAAGGCATTGAGATAAATAATGCAATAAGATTCCTTCTGGGCATTTGCTTTTGTGACTCATGTGTCCGACGAGCATCAGGAGCACGAGGAGAGATTGATTCCGTCCGCCAGTTCACAAAGTTTACGCTCGAATCGTATTTTGAAAATCCACACACTTCGGCGGAACGGTACGCCGACATTTCCAGCCTGCCGAACGAGATCTTCGACCCCTTCTTTCAATGGCGGAGCTCAGTGATTACATCATTTGTCGAGGAACTCGCAGAAGAAGTCAAGAACACAAACGTTCAATTGCGTCCTCTTGTTTCGATTGATCCCTCATTGCGAACACAACTTGGGATCGATGCCGCAAGGATCGCGTTACTAACAGGTGGTATTCTCGTGCCGGCGTATGCCAGAGACGGAAGTGCATTGCTGCAGTCTCTTTCACTCATCCAGTCATTGGTAGGAGAGAATGAAATTATCGTCGGAGTACAGGTCGGGCTGCCCGGAAGTGGAGGAAAGAAAGAATTTCGAGAGAGGGTGAGGACGGCACGAGAGATGGGGATAAGCAGGTTTAACTTCTATAACTATGGATTCATTCCATATGAGAGTCTTGGGTGGATAAAGGAGTCTGTAACTGGTTGAGTTCGGAAAACAGTCTTTGAGTTTCAGTCCTCGATCAGAGCTGGCGTTACCCACGTTCGGCTGTAAGTTCTTACAGAAGTTGCATTTCCGGCGCAGGAGATGCACTTGACAAACTCAGCAGTTTACAGTATATTTTGGCAATTATTCCAATCTTTAATCACGTCGGTGCTCATTACAGCGGTCCCTTCGTAGCGCATTTAACTCCGGATCACATATAGTGCGTAAGAAGTATCGCATCCGATCTCCGTTCTTCTCAACTTCTTTCCTCACAGCAAGAAACCCACGAACCTTCGGGCCGTTCGTTTGTTCTCATGACATCAAATCAAGCTTTGGTGCAACTCCGTATAAATGCCGGCGCATGTTCACCGGACCACCTTTCGATTCTCCATCGATAACCGTGGTACAACAAACTCCCACATCCACATGAGGTGCTTTATGAATCATCTCTACGGGTTCTTCATTGCGGTATTAGTTCTCCTCTTCGTTGCCGCACCGGTCACTGCCCAGGTTACTACTGTGACCTTAGAAGGGAAAATCCTCGATACTGAGAGGAAAGCTCTTCCCGGGGCTACAGTCTCCGTCAAGAGCACCGAAACTGGTACTGTTCGGGGAGCAGCAGCCGAAGAGAATGGACGATACCAAATCCTCGGCATCGCCCCCGGCACGTACAGCGTACAGGCCCTGTTGGTGGGCTATCAAAGCGTAACTCGGGGTGGTGTGCAGTTCGTCACAGGCCAACGTCCCGTCATGGACTTCGTGATGACAACTGCCGAGGTTGAAATGCAGGTCGTCGAAACGATTGGCACCCGAGTGGAGGAATTCGAACTTCGCCGGGTTGACGTCTCAACTCCTGTCCTCCGCGACCAGATCGCGAATCTGCCCCTCAACTCTCGAAGCGTCATGAATCTGGCTGGAATCGCGCCGGGCATTCGTTCTTATGCCCCTTCGGCCGGCCGTTCGCTCCCGTCAGCAGGCTCACTGCCTGACCTCCGCTTCATTAACTTCTATGTCGATGGAGCCGAGTGGAAGAGCATGTTCAACGGAAACATCGTTGGTATCCCGCAGACGGGTTCACCGATGCCACAGGACGCCGTGCAAGAGTTCCGCACTATTATCAATCCGTTTGACGCCGAGTATACTCGAGGCGGAGCCTTTATCATCAGCGCCATTACAGCTCGTGGCACAAACGAGTACCACGCCGAAGCGTTCTCGTTCTTCAGAGATAAGTCACTCAACGCACGGGGACCGTTTGAAAGAACAAAACCAGATTTCGATCGTCAGCAAGTTGGGCTGAAGGTTAGTGGTCCGCTCATGATAGACAAACTGTTCTTCCTGGGATCCTATGAGCTGCACAATGCGGACGACTTCATTGATGTCGTCCCTGGCAGGCCCGCGTACAATCCTGGACTGTGGGACAGGTACGCTGGAACCTTTGAGGCTCCGAATAAGAACCACACCGGGGTCATCCGTCTCACGTACCAACAGTCCAACGACCATGCCTTTAACTACATATGGGTGGCGCGCTACTTATCCAGCAAGACGTTCTTCGGAGGAACCGTCGGGGAACCTGGAGGCATTTTCGGCCAGTACCACATTAACAGCCACATGTTAAAACATACGTGGATTATCTCCTCCAATGCCTTCAACGAAGCAAGCGTTCAATATCTTCGCTGGCGTCACCTCGAACCAACGATCAGTACAGGCCCAGCCCTTGTTTACCCAAGCATACGGCTTGGCAGAGGGACATTTCCCGTGGCCGTGGAAGAGGATCATTATCGGTTGATTAATAAATTCACTACCAACATTCCGGATTTCTACGGTCCGCATGTTCTCAAAATTGGCTTCGATGTTGCGAGCGTGAGCATGACACCATGGTTTCCTTCTTTCTTGAATCCTGAGTTTACCTTTGCGACAGATACAAGCTCTCTTCCGCTGACTGCATCTATCGGCGTCGGGCTAGTGAACCCGCTTGACGCAAACGGGATCGACGCAACAACTGATGATCAGGGAACACTCGTAGGAGTGTATATCCAGGATCAGTGGAATCCACATCCGCAGTGGACATTTAACTTGGGCGTGCGCTATGATGCAGAGATTAATACTCTCAACAACGAACAACGGCTGCCATGGGTCGACAGTACTGTGTTTGTAAACGCGGTCGGATCCGATTGGGTGAACACGGGGAACAGAAAGAATGACCTGAATAACATTGCTCCCCGTTTTTCATTCAACTACGACGTCTTCGGGACAGGACGAACAGTGATCCGTGGAGGTTATGGTATTACGTTCGACAGAACAGCCTACTTCATAGCTTATTTTGAGCGCCGTGATGCCCTTTGGCGAACCTATGCATTTAACAATCCAGGGACCCTCGATCCTGCTGTGCTCCGTCAACGAGTTGCTGCTGGCGGGGTAAGCGCAGCACCATCGATAAACCTGCTCAACAATAAAATGTCCACTCCTCAAGTCCATCAATTCTCAATCGGAGGCGGACATCAAATTACTGACGAGCTCGCCGCAAGCATCGATTATGTCAATATGCGCGCACGTGCAGTGTATGCAACATTGAATGCTAACTATTTCAAACCGAGCATCAATCGACGCGTCCTCTCCACGAGCTTTGGCGATGTTCTGCTGCGGGGAAGCTTTGCAAGTGCATTCACCCACGCCTTCCTCACCCATATTGTGTACAGAACATCCGATGTTCGCCTGAACCTTGCGTATACGCTGAGCTGGAGTTTTTCCGATCAGGACGGCCTGCCGACGTTCGCGGATATCGCTAGCTTCCGCCAGCAGCGCAGCAATGGTGACGAGCGGCATCGCATTGTGCTTTCGGGTATCGTGAATCTTCCGTTGGGCTTCCAGGTCAGTGGATTGATCACCGTCGCGAGCCCACGCCCCTTTGACGCCTTTCTTGGGCGCGACTTGAATGACAATCGGATCTTCGAAGACGACTGGCTGAATGGTGAACGAAACCAGCTTCCGGATGATAGCAGGATTCGAAACTGGTACAAGACCGTTGATCTTCGGATCTCAAAGACGTTTGAGTTCGAGCCGGTGAAGGCCGAGTTGATTTTTGAAGCGTTTAATGCCCTTAACTGGTTCAACGCGACAGGATACAATGGCCGAATGACCGACGCGGCAGGGAACCCACTCGCCAGCTTCGGCAAGCCAAGCGGTGCATATGCTCCACGCCAGATGCAGTTGGGCGTGAAGGTCTCCTACTAACATTTCACGTATCGATTACAGGAAACAGGCACTCTCACCGGGTGCCTGTTTTTTTGTCTCCTGAATGCAACTTTCACTTTTGAACCCATTGCGATGAAAACAGATCCTTCCCTTCAGTGTGCATTGATCGTTGCTGCACTGCACACACTCTGTGTTTCTTCGTTTGCGCAAAGAAGCGAACGTCAAGATCTTCCAGTTCTGCTTGCCAAAAGCGTGTTCACTGTTGACGATATTCTCAAGCTTCCAACAGCCGGTGATCTTTCGATCTCTCCACAAGGGGATTGGATCGCTTATACGCTCTCTGCCGTGGATTTCGAACACAACACGACCAACGTGAACATCACTCTCACATCGACTGACGCACGAAATCCAACAACAATCCAGCTTACGCGCGGAACCAGCCAGAATACTCATCCGCAATGGTCTCCAAGCGCCAACGTGATTGCGTTTCTGTCGAATCAAAATGATCTGCAGACAAAGCAGATCTACGTGACCGACCGCATCACGAATGAAACAGTGAAGCTGACCGAGTGCGCATCCGGGGTATCACTCTTTCGGTTTTCGCCTGACGGGACACAGATTGCATTCTTGACGAAAGACTCCACGGATCATGACCTGCTAAATACGCAAAACCAACATAAAGATGTCATCGTTCTTGATCACCATTTGCAGATGGTGCATCTCTGGACTGTCGACATTTCGACCAAAGCACCTCACCGCCTCACTCACGGAGGATTCACTGTGTTAGATTTTTCGTGGTCACCCGACGGGTCTTCACTCGCGTACGCTGCTCAACCGAAACCCACACACCCGCCAGATTATTATGAGGCTGACCTCTTTGTGATCGACGTGAAAAGCGGGACGTCAAGAAGAATCCTTTCTGAACCCGGGAAGGACATTTCTCCACTTTGGTCGCCGGATGGACGGTGGATCGCATGCGTGTCCAACGGCGGTACATTCGATTGGATCGGAAATGAGTATATCCTCATCGTCGATCCGAAGACGGGGGAATCCAAGAACC
>Ga0247727_10014247_pt1 | contig 13250 bp, 11 predicted proteins | sample WisWelCaveWW1625_FD_202498 | JGI IMG/M metagenome (GOLD analysis project Ga0247727, IMG submission 202498) | Biofilm microbial communities from Wishing Well Cave, Virginia, United States - WW16-25 | ecosystem: Environmental > Aquatic > Deep subsurface > Groundwater > Cave microbial mat | place... | reverse complement strand
GCAAATTAGCCTCGACAAAATCATGGCGCAGCAATAAATCTTCCGGCGGATAGCCGGTTATCGCCAGCTCGGGCAGCAAAACGAAATTGGCTCTCTCTTCACGCGCTCGCTCGATGGAAGAAATAATACGAGCCGTGTTGCCGGGAATGTCTCCCACCGTGCAATTGATTTGAGCGAGCGCGAGGCGTAGATGTTGAACCATAGGCGAAGCAGCATAAAAACAAAAAGCCTTTTTGTTTAAGGCAAGAGCACTGCGGTGGCAATCACCGTCGTCCACAGGCCTTTCTTGTCGCCTTCCGCCGATTGCGTTATATTAAACGTGCGAACGATCTTGCCGGACATTTTATAAAGTTTTTCGCGCTCATCCCACGCGGTGTTCAGGTCGAATTCCAATCCCAGCGTCGATGCCAACATCGTCGCTGCCAGATCTTCGGCGTAATCGCCGGCTTTCTCGTCGGTTTCGCCGAAGGGATGATGCTCGGAAAGATAGCCGTACATGTTCTCTTCGGCGGGTAACGCCACGCCGATTGAGGAAGCAATCAGACGATTGGGTTCATTGGTGGCATTGCGCGCCATTACGGCGAAAGTGATGGCGCCGGGTTGCATCAATTTCAAACCTTCGTCTTTTGTGATGCGCTTGCATCCCGGCGGATAAATACTGGACACGGTGACGAGATTGAATTTTTCAATGCCGGCGTTGCGCAGCGACAACTCAAATGACTGCAAATAGTCTTTGTGCCGGCCAACGCCTTTGGTAAAAAAAATTTTGGTGGGTGTAAACATTTCAGAACTCCTTCTTTTTGCCATTCAGCAGCGCTTCCAGCTCGGCGCCTTCGACCATTTCTTTTTCCAACAACATTTGCGCCAGTGCTTCCAGTTTGGGCTTTTTATCCGTGAGCAGTGTGGTGACTTCGCGATAAGCGTCTTCGACTATCGTTCGCACTTCTTCATCGATCTCGCTGGCGACGCGTTCGCTGTGCGGCTCGCCGCTAAATTCCAAACCGATGAACAGGCCGCGTTTTTCTTTCGCGTAGTACAACGGACCGAGCTTCGCGCTCATGCCGTATTCGGTGACCATGCTCCGCGCAATGGCGGTGGCGCGTTCGAGATCGTTTTGCGCGCCGGTGGAAATTTCATTGAAGATAATCTCTTCCGCCACGCGGCCGCCGAGCAAGACTTTCAAGCGATTGATCAGCTCGCTGCGCGTCATCAGGTAACGATCTTCCGTCGGCAGTTGCAAGGTGTAGCCGAGCGCCGCCACGCCGCGCGGAATAACCGAGACGCGATGCACGGGGTCGACGCCCGCCAAACTGCCGGCGACAACGGCGTGACCGGCTTCGTGATAGGCCACAATCTCTTTTTCCTTTTTATTCAACACGCGGTTTTTTTTCTCGAGGCCGGCGATGACGCGATCGATGGCCTCTTCGAGATCCATATTTTCAACGTGTTTTTTGCCGGCGCGCGCCGCCAGCAGCGCGGCCTCGTTAACCACGTTGGCGAGATCGGCGCCGACAAAACCGGGCGTGCGCGCCGCGATCACGCGCAAATCCACTTCCGGCGCGAGCTTGACTTTGTGGGCATGAACTTTCAGAATGGCCTCGCGGCCGTTGATGTCCGGCCGATCCACGACGATCTGGCGATCAAACCGGCCGGGGCGCAGCAGCGCGATGTCGAGAATTTCCGGACGATTGGTCGCGGCGATGAGGATGACGCCGCTGTTCGGAGCGAAGCCGTCCATCTCGACCAGCAATTGATTGAGCGTCTGCTCGCGCTCATCATGACTCGAGAGCGGGCTCATGCCGCGCGCTTTGCCGAGCGCATCGATCTCATCGATGAAAACGATGCACGGCGCCTGTGACTGCGCCTGTTGAAACAAATCGCGCACGCGCGCCGCGCCGACGCCAACGAACATTTCAACGAAATCCGAGCCGCTCAACGAGAAAAACGGCACGCCGGCTTCTCCGGCCACGGCGCGAGCCAGCAGCGTTTTTCCGGTGCCGGTCGGCCCGACGAGCAGCACGCCTTTGGGAATGTGGCCGCCGAGGCTTTTGAATTTCTCCGGATTTTTCAGATACTCGACGACTTCGCGAACTTCTTCGACGGCTTCATCGATGCCGGCGACGTCTTTGAAGGTGACTTTGGTTTTGCCTTCAACATAAATTTTCGCTTTGCTTTTGCCAATCGACATCAAGCCGCCCTGCGGACTCATGCGGCGAAACGCAAAGCCCCAGATCGCGATGAGAATCAGCAGCGGCAAAATCCAACTGAGCAAAATGCCCTGCCACCAGCCGGTGTCAATTTTGCCGGTATATTTAATGCCGGCGGCTTCCAGCTCTTTCACCAGATCGGGATCTTCGACGCGCAGGGTGATAAATTTTTTTCCGGCTTTCTGGCTGTCGGCGCCGGCGTCGTTCAGCGAAAAAATGCGGCTCGAATCGGCTCCATGATTTTGGGGCTGATCGACTTTATAGCGGCCGATGATTTCCTGCATCGTAATTTCGCATGCGAGAATTTTCTTTTCTCTAACCAGTTTTTTAAATTGGCTATAGTCGATCTGCTGAACGTCGTCGCCTAAAAAGAAACTGTGCAGCGCATACATCATCAGCACGGCGAGCACGACGTACCAGAACGAGAGGTTCATCCGGCGATTGCCCAGCGGTTGCTGCCGGCGTCGTTGTTTTTGATTTTCCATATTATTATTGCAGAATAATTTCCCAATTTTTTTAGCGCAATTTCATTTTTAATATAGGCAAGTCACTGCGCAAAGTCAAGTACTGGTTGCTGGTTGCTAAAAACCAAAACTGCCGTAATCCGGGCATCGGCGATCCCGATTCTTTTTCCGCGCCAATTAACCAGATGCAACCAGCCCTTGCTTTTAGAAAGAAAATTACCTATATTTTTTAATCAATCATTTTTTATTGTGCTGCCGCAAACGGAATGCTTGAATGCCAGAGTGGCGAAATTTGGCAGACGCGCCAGCCTTAGGAGCTGGTTCCTTCACTGGATTAAGGGTTCGAGTCCCTTCTCTGGCACAGGTTTATTTAAAATCGCATTAAATTAAATTCGGAATTTTGCGACGCTAAAGCATCGCACTCCGGCCATTTTAACTGAGGAGCGACATTGGACGTCAAAGTGATTCCGGCCGAAAAGTGGAAGCGTTACATCGAGGTAACCGTTCCGGCCGCAGAAGTAGAGACTGAATTTAATGAGGCGCTGCGCCGTTATCAAAAAAAGGTGCAGGTTCATGGTTTTCGCAAAGGCAAAGCGCCTTTGCCCTTCGTCAGGCAAATTTACGGGGGCGCCATCCGGCAAGAAACCATTGAAGATCTGGTTCCCAAAATTCTCAACGAAACACGCGAGAAAAACGGCTTGAAAACCGTCGGGCCGATGAGCATGGAAGAGGTGAAATATGATGAAACCGACGGCCTGAATTTTCGCGCTGCCGTCGAAGTGGCGCCGGAAGTCGAGTTGCGGCAATATAAAGGGCTCGAATTTGAAAAGACCATTTACGATATTGATGAGCAGGACGTCGATGACGCGCTGGAAAATTTGCGCGAGCAACGCGCGACGCTGAAAATCGTCGATGACGGCGCGGCGCAGGACGGTTATCTGGTGCTGGGCGATCTTCAGAAGATCGACGCCGCCGGGTTTCCGATTGTCGGCGATAAAATCGAAGACCAGCGCTTTTTTGTTTCGGCGGCGGAAGAATTTACCAGGCCGCTGATCGGCGCCAGAGTGGGAGACGTGCGCCGCACTATTTTTACGGAGCGACGTCCGGAGGGCGCGGCCGCCGAGAAATCTGCGCATTATCAAATCACCGTCAAAGAAATTACTGAAAAAATTTTGCCGCCGCTCGACGATGAATTTGCCGGAGCCTTCGGCAACTTTCAAACGCTGGATGATTTGAAAAAAGATATTCGCGGACTTTTGGCGAAACGCGCCGAACAACGCAGCGGCGCCGATCTGCGCCATGATATTATGGACGAGCTGATCAAAGTAAACTCGTTCGAGCTGCCGGAAAAAATGGCGGAGTCTTATGCCGAGAAATTTTTTGAGAATGTGAAATCACAATTTGCCGGCATGCAGGAAGATGCGATCAAGAATGAAGCGCGAACCGCCGCTTTTCGTCACCTGCGCTGGGAATTTTTGCGCGATCGCATTATCGCCGCCGAAAACCTCGAGGTGAGCGATGAAGAAATGCGGGATCATATCGTCAGGCTGGCGTTCGCCTCCAATGAAGAGCCGCAGCGTCTCATCAACCAGACGATGAACGACTCCGAAAAACGCGAGAAACTGCGCAACGATTTGCTTGAATCCAAAACCTTGCAATTCCTGGAAGGGCAAATGAAGATTCGCGAGCGCTGCGCGCCGTTCAAAGATCGCGGGCAGCAGCGGATTATTACTGTATAAAAAACCGTTGGCCGGTTGGCCGGATAACAGGCCAACCGGCCAACATAAAAATAAAATCAACAGGATTTATAACACAACGAGGAGTACCATGGGATTAGTGCCAATTGTTGTTGAACAAACCGGACGCGGCGAGCGTTCGTTTGATATTTATTCACGTTTGTTGAAAGAGCGCATTATTTTTCTCGGCACGGATATCAACGAACACGTCGCCAGCTTGGTCATCGCGCAATTGTTATGGTTGGCCGCAGAGGATCCGGAAAAAGACATTCAGTTCTACATTAATTCGCCGGGCGGATATGTCTCGGCCGGGTTGGCGATTTATGACACGATGCAATTTGTTCAGCCCGACATCAGCACGATTTGTATGGGGCAAGCCGCCAGCATGGGCGCGTTGCTGTTGGCTGCCGGAGCGAAAGGCAAGCGCTTTACGCTGCCGCATTCTCGGATCATGATCCATCAGCCCGCCGGCGGCGCGCAAGGCCAGGCCAGCGACATCGAAATTCACGCGCGGGAAATTTTGGTTTTGCGCGAGCGGCTGAATCAAATTTTGGCGAAACACACCGGGCAGTCGATCACACAAATCGAAAAAGACACCGATCGTAATTTCTTCATGTCCGCCGAAGACGCGGTTAAATACGGCATTGTCGACGAAGTCATGACGCGCAAATGGGAACGCAAGAAGGAAATAGCGAAGTAAAAATTTCACGCAAAGCCGCAAAGATATCGCAAAAAAAAATCCGAACGTAGCCTTGGCGCAATCTCTGCGGCTTTGCGTGTGGTGTTGCATTTGATTCGATATCGAAATATTAAGTGGAATGGACTATGGCCGATTTTAATAGGCGTGATCGTTTGTTTGTCTGCTCGTTTTGCGGCAAGAATTCCAATCAGGTTGATTGCATCGTCACCGGGCCGGAGGTGTTCATTTGCAATGAATGCGTGCGCAACGCCAGCGATATTATTCGCGAAGATGCGCAGCGCCGGACGGTGTCTTTTTACGGGCGCATTCCGACGCCGGTGGAAATCAAGAAAGAGCTGGACGATTACGTCATCGGCCAGGAATACGCCAAAAAATCGCTCGCGGTGGCGGTTTACAATCATTATAAACGCATCGAGCAGCTCAATATCATGGATGACGTCGAGCTGGAGAAGAGCAATATTTTGCTCGTCGGGCCCACCGGCACCGGCAAGACGTTGATGGCGCAGACGCTCGCGCGGTTTCTGCAAGTTCCGTTTACGATTGCCGACGCCACGACGCTGACGGAAGCCGGTTATGTTGGCGAAGACGTCGAAAACATTCTTGTCCGGCTTTTGCAGGCGGCCGATTACGACGTCGATAAGACCGAAAAAGGAATTGTTTATATCGATGAGATTGACAAAATCTCCCGCAAAGACGGAAATCCCAGCATCACGCGCGACGTTTCCGGCGAAGGGGTGCAGCAGGGACTGTTGAAATTGCTCGAAGGCACAGTGGCTGCCGTTCCGCCGAAAGGCGGGCGCAAGCATCCGGAACAGAATCTGATCAACATCAACACGCGCAACATTCTTTTTATCTGCGGGGGCGCTTTCGAGAATTTGGATAAAATCATTGCGAGCCGTATTGGCAAAAAACAATACGGTTTCGGCGCCGAGCCTTCCAAACGTGGAGCGCAAGACACCGCGGCATTGCTGCTGCAAACCGAGCCGGATGATTTGCTGCGCTACGGCTTGATTCCGGAGCTGATCGGCCGTCTGCCGGTGATCGCGCCGCTGGCTGAACTAAGCGAATCAGCGTTGCTGAAAATTCTCATCGAGCCTAAGAATGCTTTGACGAAACAATATAAACGCTTGCTGGCAATGGACGGCGCGGCGCTGGACTTCGACGACGAGGCGTTGCAGGCCATCGTTAAAAAAGCGGTCAAGCGGCGCACCGGCGCCCGCAGCTTGCGCGCCGTCATGGAAGAAGTTATGCTCGATCTCATGTACAAAATTCCCAACATGCCGGAGATCAAACATATTCGCATCATCAAAGAAACGATCACGCACAATCAACCCCCGCTGTTTACCTACGAAGAGCTGAAAAAACGCGCTTAGGAGCAAAAATCATGACATTGAGTATCGAATTGCCTTCGGATAAGCTTATTCGATTTAATGAACGGGCAAAACTAATTGGCTTGTCACCGGATGAATTTGCCCAAAAAGTCGTGGAACTTATTGTTGATACCTCTGATGAAGAATTTGAAGGTTGGCTTGAAACGTTGGAAATTCTTGCTGATAAAGATTTTGCGATCAAATTAAAACAAAGTATTGACCAAGTGGAGAGAGGGCAGGTGACAGATTGGGAAGAAGCGAAGCGGGAGCTTGGGATCACATGAAGCACTCCATCAAAGTTGCGGATTTAGCCAAACAGATGATTAAGGAAGTAACAGATAAACGTATTCAAGAAGAAATCACTAAACGAATTGACAAATTAGCTGATGATCCCAACCTGCAAGGCAAACCACTAAAGGGCGTATTGGCGGGTTATCGTAGCGTTCGAGCGGTTGGACAAAGGTATCGAATCATATACAAAGTATATGATGATCAATTGATCGTCTATGTTATCGGTGCGGGAATCCGTAAAGAAGGCAGCAAAAATGATATTTACACCCGCTTGCAGAAACTGGTGATGAAGGGTATTAATTAAATTTTTCCCCATGACCATCAAGCAGGCTGAATTTGCAATGAGCGTGGCGCATGCCGCGCAATTGCCAAAAGACAACTTGCCGCAAATCGCTTTCTGCGGCCGCTCGAATGTGGGAAAATCCAGCCTGATTAACTCGCTGTTGAATCGCCGCCATCTGGCGAAAACGAGCAACACCCCCGGCAAAACCCGCCTGCTGAATTTCTTTCGCCTCACGCCATCTGAATCACCCATCCAGCCTTTTTATTTTGTCGATTTGCCCGGTTACGGCTACGCCAAAGTTTCTCAAAGCGAGCGCGAACAATGGCGCCAGTTGATCGAAAGTTATCTCGAAAAAAGCGATAAACTTTGCGGCATTATTTCGTTGATCGATAGCCGTCACGGCCCGCTCGAGAGTGATTTGGAATTGCTGTCGTGGCTGGCGCATTTGCGCCAGCGCATCGTCGTTGTGGCAACTAAAGCAGATAAACTTTCCAATAAACAACGCGCCGAACAACAGCGTGAAATTTCAACCTCGCTTCGTCACTTGCCAACACGCGGTTTGATTTTTTATTCTTCCATCACAGCGTTGGGGAGAAAAGAATTGTGGCAACAGATCAATGAATTTGTTGCCAGATAAACAGTTTCGGGTGTAGTACGCTGTCATTCTGCAAGAAGCTTTTTACAGCTTCAGCATTGTGCTTGATAACAAAAAAGATCCCGAAACTTCGGGATGACAGGAATGTTAGTCACCGATGACCGAGGCTTCAAGCCCTCTCGTAATTCCCACTTGCTTCTTTAAATCCCTCCCATTATCTTGATGAAACACCATAATCCGTTTTTAATGACCAATGACCCACAATGACTTAATGACTCTATTTTATGCCTGACCTCAAAACCTACGGCCGCCATCCGGTGCAAGAAGCTTTGCAATCCGGCGCGCCGGTGCGAAAAATTTTTCTCATGCAAGGCAGCCGCGGACCGGAAATGCTGGAGCTGATTCATCTCGCCGAAGAACGCCGCATTCCCATGCAAACCGTGCCGCGACAGGAATTAGATCGTGTGGCAGAAACCGATAAGCATCAAGGCATCGTTGCCGTCATGCCCGGCGTTGATTATGTGCCGTGGGAAAAATTGCTCGAACGCGCCAGCCCAAAAAACGAGAAACCGGCTTTGCTTCTTCTCGATGGCATTGAAGATCCGCGCAATCTCGGCGCCATTTTGCGTGTTGCGGACGGCGCCGGCATGCACGGCGTCGTCATCACCAAACGCCGCTGCGCCGAAGTCACCGCCGTCGCAGTCAAAACTTCTGCCGGCGCGGCTTTCCATATTCCCATCGCGCAGGAAACCAATCTCAACGCCGTTATCGAAAGATTGAAGCGCGAAAATATTTGGATCGTCGGCTGCGACATGAATGGCGAGAAACCGATATTTGAAATGGACGCGCGCTTGCCGCTGGCACTCGTGCTCGGCGGCGAAGGCCTCGGCTTGCATCAGCTCGTGCGCAAGAAATGTGATTTTCTTTTTCACATTCCGATGCGTGGCAAAGTTGATTCATTGAATGTTTCGACGGCGGCGGCGATTGTATGTTATGAAGTGGTGCGGCAGCGCGCCATGAAATAAATTTTCATGGCTTGCATTTGTTGAGATAAATATGTATTGTTAAAACAAAGGGAAGCTCGTTACAAAAAAAGGAGTGATCATGACTCACGAGATCATACTTGAAGATATCAAAACCGAGTTGGATCATCTCGATGTTGCGGCGTTGCAATCGATTCGGGAAATTATTAACCAGGCCAAACACCCGCGTTCACGCGCGCCGAAGACCAATCAGCGCTCAACCGTGCCTCTAATCGACATCGAAGAGCCTTTGCCGTTCATTGGTGATAATTTGACGCTGGAGGAATATGAAAAGCTCACCATCCAAGAGCGCGGCATGCTGCAGTGGCGTTTGCAACTGCAGAATCGTTTTTGGTTGAAGGAAACCTTCGCGAAGCTAAAAAACGCTTGGATAGTTGTCGTTGACGGTCAAGTGATTGCTTCGGGAAAAAGTCTGAAAAATTTGCCCATGCCGCCGCAAGTTCGAAGAATTTGCCGGCGAACGGGCAAGTTCCCCTTTATTTTCGTCAATGATAAGTTTATTACCATTGAGGAAATTGCCTCTCCTTGGTCCAAGACAAATCAAACCGGGGATTACTATCCGACGCTTCCCCTAACTTTAAGATCGACTTCCAACGTTGTTGATGTTGTCGGTGATTTGGACACCGGGGCTTCTCATGCTTTTTTCGATTATGATTTTCTCGCCGCCCAAAACATCATTCAGCCCGAGGTCGAAGATTATCCCATCATCTCTTCTCATCTTAATCAACGTTTTATTTACATTGCCAAGTGGTTGCAGGTTGAATTGCCTTCTAATTCGGGTGAGACACGGAATTTGATCGCGAGAGTTTTTTGTGTTTCGAATTGGCGCTCGAGCCCCTTCGTCACCGTTAACCCCAACCGCATCGCCCTCATCGGTCGAGATATTCTTTTGGAGCTCAAGCCGAATCTGCGGTTGGATTTCGAAGAACGGCAGACCGAGATTTTGGCTGCGGCGAAGCCGCGCCAGGCACGCAAAAAAATCACTGGCAGAAAAGAACGCGCCAGGCTCCGCTCGTCTCGACGCCATTGAGATTACTCCCACCTCAATTCCCCGCATTCTCGGAACCAAAAAGTTTTTGCTTTTTCTAAAAAGATTTTGCAGTTTGTCTCGTATCTTTTCACAATTTAATTTCGATAACTGAACGAACCCTCGGGGAATTTTGTATGGATCAATTCACTTCCAACTACCTTGCCGAGCTGACGGCGAGCTTGACCGCGCAGTTGCTCGATGGCATCGGCCGCAAACTGCACGACGCCATCGTGGGCACGGAAAAAGAGCAGGCGATCGAGCGCTGCGTAAGCATCGGATTGGCGGCGCTGCTCACCGCTTCCAGCGCCCGCGCCAAAGAAGATCTCGACCAGCTTGCCACCGTTTTCCACAATTTTTTCGTGGATGAGAATGTCGGAAAAGATGTCGGCAAAGAGTTGGGCGCTTTGCTCCGAGGCCATCCCCTCAATCGCGATGAGCTGCTCTATCTTTTTGAGAAAGCCGGCTTCGATGCCGCAACTTTGCCGAGTGTGAGCTTCGATCAGGCGCTCACCGCATTTGAAGCGGCTTTTCTCATCGCGGTCACCAATGAGCCGGAATTGCAGGGCACGCTACAAACCAATGTCATGCTAGAGCAGCTCAATAAGCTCGGTGAAATCCGCGCCGCGATGCGCGAGCTGGTCGATTTTATTCGCCAGGCGCACGCCGAAACACTCGCGATTCACCACGGCAGCATTACCGCGCAGAGCCGCGCCGGTCAGCAAATCGTCGTTTACCAGTTGCCGTATTTCGGCAGTGCGCCAACCGTTGCCGACTGGGAAGGCCATTATTTGCGCACGCTCATCAGCCAGTGCGAGCCGTTGGATTTGACCGCCATCGATGAAACTTATGCCTCCGGCGAGGCCGGGGCGATTTCCGTCTCCGACGTTTTTACGACGCTCTATCTCGCGCGTGTGATGCGTTTGCCGAAACAATCGATAGAAGCGGCGATTCGAAGCTTCTACAAAAAAATGGATTCAGAAGAAAAGCCGGTTCCGATTCAAGCTGTTGAAGCCGTAGCTGCGATGCCGCGGCTGGTCATTACCGGGCAGCCGGGCGGCGGCAAAAGTACGCTCATCAATCATCTCGTCACGCAACTCGGCCGCAAGCGTTTGGGCAAGCCAATCGACAACGCCAAACTCTCGGGTTGGGCCGAGGAAGAAAAACCTTTGCCGGTGCGCATTATTTTGCGCCGTTTTGCCGCGTGGATTCCGGCTGGCGCAGTGCGCGGAGAAGGCCTGGTGTGGAAATATCTCGAACATCAATTGGAGCAATACGGCTGCAAAGTGGCTTTTCCCGCGTTGCACCATCAGTTAACCGGCGCGTCCGGCATCGTGTTTTTTGACGGGCTGGACGAGGTGCGCGAAACCGACGAAGAGGCGAAACGCTCGCTCATCACCGCAGCCATTGCCGAATTTGCCGGGCCGCTCGACAACTGCCGCATCGTCATCACCTGCCGGGAATATGCTTACAAACCGGGCAGCGATTGGCGTTTGCCCGAGAAAATTTTTCCCGTCGTCGATCTCGATCTTTTCGGCAGCGAGCAGATTCAAAATTTCACCAACACGTGGTATCAGATCGTTGGCCCGCAAAAAGGCTGGACCGAGGAGAAATGCCGCGACGAGGCGCAGCACTTATTTGACGCGATCCAAAAATGGCCGCACTTGCAGGAATTGGCGAAGTATCCGTTGCTGCTGACGTTGATGGCGCAGGTTCACGGCCGCGATGGCACGCTGCCGGATGACCGGGCGGATTTGTACGAACGCGCCGTCAATCTGCTGCTGGCGCATTGGGAAAACCGCATCGGGCGCGATCTTTCCGGCAATCGCAAAGTCGAGCCGGGGCTGATCATGCAGCTCGGCATTCGCTCCGAAACCTTGCGGCGGGCTTTGGAGCGCGTGGCTTTTGCGGCGCACGAACGCCAGGAAAAAGAGCAGGCGCGCGATGAACGCGCCGCCGATATTCCCAAAGAAGATTTGCGCGAAATATTGGAGGCTGATCTTGGCGACGCGGAGAAGGCCAAACAAGTGCTGGCCTACATTCAAGAGCGGGCCGGGCTTTTGCAGGCGCAAAACAACCGCATTTATACCTTTCCCCATAAAACTTTTCAAGAGTATCTCACCGCAACTTATCTGCTCAAGCAGGGCGAGCCGGCGGTGATGCTGCGCGAGCGCGTGAACCGCGACCTGATTTGGTGGCGGGAAGTTTTCCTGCTGGCGGCCGGGGCCTCGCGCCGCATTCCCAGCACGATTGCGAATTTGGTCGATACCCTGCTGCCGCTGGCGCTGGAGGAGAATAAAATATCGGCGGAGGAAGCCCAACAGGCGCAAGCCGCGGCGCAAGCATTGAAAGAAACCGATTTTAGCGAGCACGTTTACAAAGAAGAACTCATCAAGCCGGGCCGCTTCTCAGTGACCTTTCGCAAAATACAAAATTCGTTGATGGCCGGGCTGCGCTCCGATCAGGTATTGGCGGCAACCGAGCGCGCCGCGTGTGGCAATGCCCTCGCTCGCCTCGGCGATCCGCGTTTTCGTTCCGAGGCTTGGTTTTTGCCCGGCGAGCCGTTGCTAGGTTTTGTGGAAATTCCCGCCGGTGAATTTTTGATGGGCAGTGACAAGAAAAAAGATTCGCAGGCTTATGACGATGAATTGAAACAACACAAAATCAAGCTGCCAACATTTTATATTGCCCGTTATCCGGTAACCGTGGCGCAGTTTCAAAGCTTTGTTGATGAGAGCGGCTATAAACCGGAACATCCTGAATGCTTGAACGGTTTGTCTAATCATCCGGTGGTCAATGTCACGTGGCACGAGGCGCTGAAATATTGTGAATGGCTGACGGAACGATTGCGCAGTTGGGAGGGAATGCCCGAGCCGCTCGCCGATTTGCTCGGAAAACAAGGCTGGCAGATCACGCTGCCGAGCGAAGCGGAATGGGAAAAAGCCGCGCGATCAGGAGATGGCCGAATTTATCCGTGGGGCAATGATGCGAACGCGAATCGGGCCAATTACCATGATACCGGCATTGGCGGCACCAGCGCCGTCGGTTGTTTTCACGACGGCAAAAGCCGGTATGATTGCGAGGAGATGAGCGGTAATGTTTGGGAATGGACGCGCAGTTTGTGGGGGAAAGAATCTGAGAAACCTGATTTCAAATATCCATACGATCCTGCAGATGGCCGGGAGAATTTGAATGCTCCGCGAGACGTTTCCCGTGTTCTGCGCGGCGGCGCGTTCAGCGGTTATGACGGGGGCGTGCGTTGCGCCTATCGCTTCAGGAGCAATCCGGACGACTGGTACTGGAGTGTTGGGTTTCGGTTGGTGGTGCGCCCATTACTCTGATCTCTGAAACTCTGAACTCTGGTACTCTGAAATGCTGTACTCTGGGGGGAGTCCAGAGGGGCGCAGCCCCATTGCCGTCAGGCTAGTTTAATTTAAGCGTTTTATTAACAATTAGTTGGTTGGAAGGAGTATAAGCAAGAGGAGCCCTTTCAGGCTCATCTGCTACGGTCTCATGGCAGGTTCCTGTTTGAAA
>Ga0247727_10014246_pt1 | contig 13251 bp, 11 predicted proteins | sample WisWelCaveWW1625_FD_202498 | JGI IMG/M metagenome (GOLD analysis project Ga0247727, IMG submission 202498) | Biofilm microbial communities from Wishing Well Cave, Virginia, United States - WW16-25 | ecosystem: Environmental > Aquatic > Deep subsurface > Groundwater > Cave microbial mat | place... | reverse complement strand
GTTATGACCCCGCAGGAGGTGGCCGTCCAGATCGCCACGAAGACCCTGAACATGTTTCGGACCCTCAAGGTCCCCATCCTCGGGATCATCGAGAACATGAGCTATCTTCTCTGTCCCCACTGCGGGCGGCCGGTGGAGCTGTTTGGCCACGGCGGAGGACGCAAGGCGAGCGAGCGCCTCGAAGTCCCATTCTTGGGAGAGATTCCCCTCGACCTCGCCCTCCGGCAGGGCGCCGATGTGGGGCGGCCCATCCTCATTGAGGCCCCCACGTCTCCGGTGGCGGAAATCTTTCGGCAGGTGGCTGGCAATCTGGCCGGGAGGATCAGCGTCGAGGCCCTCAAAGAGTAGTCTCTTGGCATTCTGCTGCCCGAAGGGGCTGAAGGAGCGTTTCCCCTCGATTTTTCGGTGGTTTTGTTTTTTCTGGCACCCAAAATGCAGCTAAGATGCGGCAGGTGGAGGATCGGGAGGTATAGGTGGGAATCATCCTGGTAGCGGATGACCAGCGGGACTCTCGGGCACGATTGCAGGGACTCCTGGAAGGACAGGGGTTTGCCGTGATCGCCGCGTCCAGCCTTGGGATGGCTGTCCCCTTGGCCAAGTCCGATCCTCCAGATCTCGCCTTCTTGAACATCAGCCGATCGCGGGAAGAGGGGTGGACCGCCTGTCGCGACATCAGGCGGCTTTGCCCCAAGGCGAAGATCCTTCTCTCTGTTGAGGGGGGACCGACCGAGCATGAGGTCGCGCTGGGTCGAGAAGCCGGAGCAGATGAAGTGATCCCGGAGGTCCGCAGCCTGGAGCAGGTATCCAGGTTTCTCGAGGCGGCCTCGGCTGGGCACTCCCTCACATGTCCGGAGTGTCAGACCGTCTTTCGCTTGCAGCAAATGCCTGTGCCTGGCTCGAGGGTGGAAGCCCAGTGTCCCGACTGCCATTTTCTCATTGGTGTGATGTCCCAGGGGCAGGAAACGGTCACGCTGGATGCCCCCTTCAACGGTCGGCCGAAGATCCTCGTGGTGGAGGACACCAAATTCTTCCGGGCGTACCTTACAGATCTGCTCGTCGGTGCGGGGTTTGACGTGGTGACGGCGCAGGACGGGGTGGAGGCGTTGGAATACCTCAGCGGGGAATGTCCCGACCTGGTCATTACTGATGTCTTGATGCCACGCATGCACGGCTTCGATCTCTGCCGCAAGATCAAGGACCGCCCGGAGACCGCCTCGGTGCCGGTCATCATGATGACCCAGGTGTACACGCGGATGCACAATGAGAAGGAGGCCCGCGGGGTCCACGGGGCAGATGACTATATCACGAAGCCGTTCCAGCCAAGTGACCTGCTCACCCGTATCTGGCGCTTCCTCCCTCACACCCTGTAAATTCCTTCAAGCCGGAATAGCTTCCGCCTCAACCCCCTTCGACCGGCATCCAAAGGGTCCCAGTTGCCAGGAGATCGTTGGCAGCGAGGCAAAGGCAGGCTAACTTACTGGCCACATTGATCTGGCGCCGTGATTGGTCGGTGGTGGATAGTCGTTGGTGGTGATGAACCCAGCACCTGACCCCCAACACCCGTCATCACTCGTCTGTCATCGGCTTCCGGTGAGCGAGTCGAATCGTAGGGTGGAAATGGCAGGAGCAATTCCCGGCAGCAGGAGGACACCGGGTGGGCGAACATGGCCCCCCGGTGTTTTTTGTTTACCCCGAGCTTGTGGTGAGCCCGTCGAACCACTGTCGAGGGGTTACCCTGAGCACTCGTCCCGAGCGCGTCGAAGCATCGTCGAAGGGCCCTCGACTATTAGCTATCCTATGGTCCCGGGCGGGCTTTTTCCGCCCCCCGGTGCTTTTTGTTTTTTTTGGCTAACAGGGTAAGTATCTATCACCCGATTCCTTTCCAGGTTTAGCGGAGGTACCCTATGGCCGTGAAAAAGTCAACCAAGTCTTGGACAACGGACTCCTTAACATTGCGTCAGCTCCTTTCCTCAATTCATGATCGAGAGCGGGGACTGCCTGACTTCCAGCGCGACTTCGTGTGGGACCCGGATGCGACCCAGGAACTGATCTGCTCGGTTGCGTCCACATACCCTGCGGGCAGCCTACTAGAAATCCGCAACAGCGGGAATCTTCTAAAGCCAAGGGAGGTCGAAGGGGCGCCAGAGTTCAAAGACCATCAACCGTCTTATCTGATTCTGGATGGCCAGCAGCGCCTTACATCGCTGTATCAGGCACTCTATGGCGCGGGGGACCACCGATACTTCCTCCGCCTTTCGGAGATGATAGACAAGGACGAAGACCCGACCGATGACTTTGAGACCGCCATCTTCCACCTCAAGCGGGACAAGGCGGATAGAACTTACGGCTCCATTGCTAAACAGGCCGCGGATCTAGTGCTTCCTTTGGCTGCGGTCTTTGGCGAGGGAGGTTTCTACAAATGGCTAGATCGCATCCTGGAATACAAAAACCTACAACGCGGCGAAGAGCGAGAGCTGCGAGAGCGGCTGCGCGAGGTGTATGACAGCTGGATCAAGCCACTTGAGGACTATCCATTTCCCATCGTCACGCTATCCGAGAAGACGGAGATGGATGCTGTCTGCACGATATTCGAGACCCTGAATCGACGCGGTGTCAAGCTGACCGTGTTCGAACTCCTTACTGCGCGATTCTGGGCGATGGGGGAGAATCTGCGGGACCGGTGGGCCCGAGCGTGCGACGAACACGCCAGTCTCTCCGAGGACGGCTTCTCGGTGGATCCGTACTATATCCTCCAGGCGGTCGCACTCATGACTGAGGACCGGGCACCCTCCTGCAAGCGGAGGGATGTCCTCGAGTTGAGGCCGGATGCGGTCACAGCGCGGTGGGATGCTGCCGTTGACGCCTTGGCCGACGGATTAAAGACCCTCCGGGAGGAGTGCGGGGTGCTGACCCGTTGGGCCCTTCCGTACGAAACCATGCTTTACCCCCTCGTCGCAGCATGGGCAAAGGGGAAGCAGGCCAAGGGCTCACGGTTCGGGGCAAATAGGGGGAAATTGATTCGCTGGTTCTGGTGCTCTGTCTTCAACCAGGTGTATGAGAACGCCCCCAACGCCAAAGCGGCAAAGGACGTTTCCGAACTAAGACGGTGGTTCGAGGGTGGGGAGCCACCCGAGTCTGTTAGGACCTTTGAGTTGGAACCTGGTCAATTTCGCGATACCACAATCCGCCAACGAGCCTTGTTCCGCGGGATTCTGGCCGCAGTGGTCCGACATGGCGCACGCGACTTCCATCGAACGGAACTACTAACGTCAAAGCTACTTGAGGAGGAGAAGATTGACGTACATCACATATTCCCGAAAAAATTCCTGGGCGACCGCTTTCCTTCCAGGGTAGTTAACTCTGTATTGAATCAGACCCTCATTAACGCGCGAACCAATCGACGCATTGGGGGGCGGCCTCCGTCACAGTATCTCGGTTTGATTGAGCAGGATCTTGAAGATGCCCCCCTAACTCTGAGCGATGTTCTTCGGTCCCACCTCATCACTCCAGAGGCCGAGGCAGCCATGCGCCGCGACGACTTTGAAGGGTTCTTGCACGCCCGAGAAGCCGCGATCGTCCGGGAAATCCAACGGCTGACCCAAGGATGAGTTTGTGAAGGCAGATGCTTCCTCTCTAGAAGCACTTCGGCTTAGGTTCAAGCCCGAAAAGTTCAAGGTTCTCTTTGTCGGGGAGTCTGCGCCTGCGAACGGGACCTTCTTCTACAAGACCGACTCGAACCTGTACCGTTACACGCAGCAAGCCTTCGTCTCGGCGTTCGGTAAGGAGTGCGGTTTTGGGGAGGGTTTCCTGAACTTCTTTAGGGGTCGGGGGTGCTACCTTGATGACCTGTGCCTCGAGCCAGTGAACAACTTAGACCAGACCGCCCGTCAGCGCAAACGCAACAAAAGTGTTCCGCTTCTCGCGGGCCGAATTCGGGAGTACAGGCCCGAGGCTATTGTCGTCGTGATGTCGGCGATTAAAGATCAAGTTGAGCAATCGGCGCGGAGTGCTGGACTTGGATCCGTTCCTTTTCGTGCTGTCCCGTTTCCCGCACGGGGGAATCAGAAAAAGTATGTTGCGCAGTTGACCAAGGTTCTTCAAGAACTGAAGGAGAAAGGGATAATCTAAAGCGCCCAAGAGGGGCCTGCTAGTGGTTGACAGGGGGGGCCGGAAACTATAGATTATTGGGCATGTTCGGGTGATGGGGTCGGGGTTGTAGGTAGGGCAGGATGGGAATAATCGGACCCGGCAGCGGTGGGGCACCGGGATGGGCTTTCGCGCCCCTCGGTGCCTTTCGTTTTTCAGAGTCTTTGGCGGGAGAATTAGTCAGCAAAAGATTTGACTTTTTTTGGTCGGGTGATTCCGGGGGAATCACGGAGAGGTAACGCGTGGTGGTGAGCCCATCGAGATCAAAGGGGATCGTTTCTTGGCCTGAAGGCGAACGTCCACGGGAGCGGTTGCTCCGCCAGGGTGCGCAGTCTTTGACGGATGCCGAACTCGTGGCGATCCTTATCCGCGTGGGGGTGCAGGGCGCGAGCGCCGTTGAACTGGCGCAACAAATCCTCAAGAGGTTCGGCTCTCTCCGGGGGCTGGCCGAAGCCCCGCTTTTGGCGCTTTTGGATGTCAAAGGGCTGAAAGGCGCAAAGGCGGCGCAGTTGACCGCCGCGATGGAGATCGCCCGACGCGTCTCCGTGCCTTCCCGGCGAGGGCAGCTCGTCATCAAGAGCACGCGCGCGGCGGCAGACTATCTACGGGAGCGGATGCGTGGTCTAGCTGAAGAGCAGTTCCGCGTGCTCTACTTAAATCGCCACAAGGCGCTTCTGGATGACGCACTCATTGCGCAGGGGGCTGTCGATTCGGTCCGGCCACAGCTGCGCAGCATTGTTGCTCGTGCGTTGCAGGTGAGCGCGTCGGGAATCATCGCGGCGCATAACCATCCGTCTGGTGCCGTCGAACCGAGCGAATCGGATCGACTTCTAACCCAGGATCTTATTGCAGCCTGCCGCCCACTTGGGCTGAAGGTGCTGGATCACGTCATTGTCGGTGACGAGGCAACCTTCAGCTTCGCCGATAGCGGGCTTCTGGACGAATTGGAACTGCTGTGCTTGGCGCCCGGTGATGCGCGCCGGCCTTCATAACTTCAGAGGGTAGGCAAGTGATATGAACGACGCACAACGACAGGAACTTGTCCGCCGCTTGCAGCACGGCGAGGAGCTTTCTCCGGAGTGGGCGCGCATCCTCTTTCCTCCGGAAAAGCGCGAATACGAGCTCGTCTACCACGGGAAGGAACGTGAGGAAGATATTATTGCCAGCACCCTAGCGGTGCCGCTCCAGAAAGTTCGGACGTTTGGTAAGAACGGCGAAGGCTGGCACAACATGCTGATCTTCGGCGACAACCTGCAGGTAATGAAGAGTCTGCTTGAGATGAAAAGGAGTGGTCAACTCTGCAATGCAGATGGTACGCCAGGCGTCAGGCTTGTGTATATCGACCCGCCCTTCGCGACAAGACAGGAGTTCCGAGGTAGTGAGGAGCAGAAGGCCTATCAGGACAAAGTGGCAGGAGCCAGGTTCGTTGAGTTTCTGCGCAAACGCCTCGTGCTACTGCGGGAGTTACTGAGTGTAGACGGGTCTATCTACATTCACCTCGACACTCGGAAATCGCACTACATCAAATTGGTGTGCGATGAGGTGTTCGAGGAAAGCCGATTCACGAACGAGATTATTTGGAGACGCTCAACAGCCCATGCCAGCGCGGAGCGATACGGAGCAGTTCATGACACCCTGCTCCTCTACACAATGTCACCGAACAAGATTTGGAATCCTCAGCTCGGCTCCTTAGACAAGGAATACATAGAGCGCTACTTCCGATACGACGACGGGGACGGTCGGAAGTACTGGCTCGAAGACTCCACGGGGGCGGGGGCGGGTCCACCGCGTCGCTTCGGGAAGAAGCTAATTGAGCCGCCGGTGGGCCGCCATTTTCGTTGGAAGCAAGAAAAGATTGATGAATTGTGGGCAGCCAACCGCTTTTCGGTCACACCGAGGGGACGGGTTCAGTTCAAGCGATATCTCGAAGGCCATGAGGGCAAGGCGATCGGCGATGTGTGGGACGACATCAAGCGAATCAATCAAGTCGCTGACGAAAGAACAGCATATCCGACGCAAAAACCTGAGGCACTCCTCGCACGGGTCGTATCAGCGTCGTCGACAGAGGGCGATATCGTTTTAGACGCCTTCGTAGGCTCCGGTACAACACCGGCAGTAGCAGAGAAGTTAGGTCGGCGATGGATAGGAGTCGACTGCGGGAAGCTCTCTGTTTACACAGTGCAGAAGCGAATGTTGAATTTACGCAGGAACATTGGCAACAAGGGCGCCCCACTACCGCCGACGCCATTCGGGCTATACAACGCGGGCCTTTATGACTTCAGCAAGCTCAAGGAGCTAACCTGGGATGCATGGCGCTTCTTCGCGCTGACGCTCTTCCAGTGCCGCGACGAGCCGCACAAGATTGGAGGCATCCAGCTCGACGGATTCCTCAAGGGCTCCAGCGTGCTGGTGTTCAACCACCAGAAGCAGCCGGGCGTTCGCATTGACGAAGAGACCATTCAAAGCATGCACGAAGCGCTGGGTTCCAAGGTGGGTAGCCGGATGTTCATCATTGCCCCCGCGCTTGTGTTCGACTTCCAGCAGGACTACGTGACGCTAGACGGGGTTCGCTACTATGCGCTGCGGATTCCCTATTCGATCATCCATGAGCTGCATCAACGTGAGTTCGCGGCGCTCAGGCAGCCGGCTGACGAGCTGGCGGTGAACGACACGGTGGACGCGGTGGGCTTCGATTTCGTGCGCCGACCAGAGCTGCAGTACGAAGCCGGTGCGAAGAAGCGCAGGGGCGAGCTGATAGAGGACGGCTTCATCAAAATCAAGAGTTTCAAGAGCGAAGCGGTTGTGCGCGAGCCGATGCGCAAGAAGGGAAACCGCGAAACATTGTCCATGGTAATGCTGGACTACAACTTCGATAGCGAGTCCGACGTGTTTGCGTTCGACGCGGTCTTCTACGCGGAAGCCATTGAGAAGGCCAACTGGGAAATGCGCTTTCCCATCGGAGCCATCGGGAATCAGGTCATGGCGGTGTTTGTGGATATCTATGGCAACGAAGCGCGCGAGGTCATTCCCGGCAGTACGTTCGGCGTCCGTAAAGCGAAGGCAGCAGCGAAGCGCGCCAAGAATATGAAGAAGACGAGGAAGTGAGCCAGCATGACCACGAAGGGTGATCGCCGCACATTCCGAAACGAAGACCTTGTTCTCAAGCCCTCCGAGAATATTGACCCGGCGAAGTGGGACGAGTCGAAGTACGAGGCCTTCGTCGATGAACTGTGCGGCTATCGGGAATACCAGAAGGACGCGATTCGGACGACGCTGCGATACCTGCTTGGAGGGAAGTACGCCGATCTTCGCGCCCTCGCAAAGGACAACTTAGACCAGAACACAGAGCTGCGCGAGCGATACGGCTCGTGGGCGGCGATGGAGCGCCAGCTACAGCTACCCGATCAGCTCAGCTGCTCGTTGGATCAGGCTACGGGGAGCGGCAAGAGCTACGTGCTCTATGGGATTGCGGCGATTCTGCTGGCCGAAGGCGCTGTCGATCGCGTGGTCGTTCTGTGTCCGTCGAACACCATCGAGGATGGGCTCCTGAAGAAGTTCAAGGAACTTGCCAGCAACAGCGATCTGCGGGATGCGCTCCCACCCAGCGCCAGGGTTGCCACGCCGAGGATCATCAACGCGTCCGAAAGCATCGTGGACGGTTCGATCTGCGTGGAGAACTACCACGCCATCCTGGAGAACGTGAAGTCCTCCATCCGAGAGAGCCTCACAAGCAAGGGCGCACGAGTCGCCGTGCTCAATGACGAGGCCCACCATGTGGCCAATGAGTCAGGAAAGACCTCCAAGAAATGGAAAGAGTTTCTCCACGATCCCGACTACGGGTTTCGATTCGTCGTCGGGGTTTCGGGCACCTGCTATGTGGGGGATGACTATTTCGCCGATGTCGTTCACCGCTACTCGCTTCGCCAAGCTATCGAGGAGAGGTTCGTCAAGAAAGTGGAGTACGTGGACGAGCTTCCGGCCGCTGCCGAGAACCCTGAAGAGAAATGGCAGCTCATCTACAACCGGCACAAGGACTGGAAGAAGAAACTCAAGTCCCGCGGCATTCGCCCGCTGACCATCGTTGTGACAAAGACTATTGCTGACGCGGAGCGGGTTGCCGAAGAGCTACAGGACTTCCTGCAGGAATGGGAACGGATCGACGCGGGCCAGGCCGAAGCGAAGGTTCTTTGTGTCACCTCGGCGGCCAAGCACCAGCCCAACGTGGCCAGGCTGCGGACAGTCGATAGCCCGGCGAGCAAGGTGGAGTGGATCGTTTCGGTCTCAATGCTGAGCGAGGGCTGGGACGTCAAGAATGTCTTTCAGATCGTGCCCCATGAGGAGCGAGCGTTCAACAGCAAGCTTCTGATTGCACAGGTGCTCGGCCGCGGCCTGCGCCGCCCGGATGGATGGAAAGGGGAAGAGCCGGTTGTGACGGTGTTCAACCACGACGCTTGGTCGGGCCGGATCAGGCATCTGGTAAACGAAGTACTTGAAATTGAGCGCCGCCTGACCTCGAAGGTTGATCCGAAATCGCCTTTCAACTTCGAGCTGCACCATCTCGACTACACGCGCTCCGAGGACGCGACGGAGTACGCAAAAAAGGGCGAGTACAAGCTCTTTGAAGAGGGTTACGTCGACCTCCCGACTCAGGTTGAGGCCGAGGACGTGACCGTTAGGTTTGAGCGGGCTGTCACCGGGGAGCACATCAAGTTCAGGACCATGATCCGGCACAGGACATGGACCGTGGAAGAAGTCGCGGAGCAGATGTTTCAGAAGCTGAAGTCGATCGACGAAGAATCGAAAGACGCAGACGACCCGAAGGATCGCACGAGCTACGCGAAGCGCTTTACGCTCGCGAAGTGCGAGGAAATCGTGAGGGCGTCGCTAAAGCACGCCAAGATAAAGAGCGAGAAGATCACCGATGACAATCGCCAGAAGTTTTGGCAAGCCCTTGGCACCCTTCGGCGAAAGGCGGCAAAGCGCGTTGTCTACAAGCTATCGCCTAAGGCGCTGGTCCTGATGAACACGGCCAATCGGCAGGACGAGAGTTGTAGCGCTGCGGAGTTGCGCAGGGGATCGAAAACCGTGTTCTATGCGCCCGGGTGCGAAGCGACACTGGTCGATGATCAAAGAGAGTTTTTCCTGGAAGTGGACGACGAGGACGGCGATTTCCGCATGGGACGACTCCCCATCTCAAACGCGGCGGACTTCAAGACGCCTGCCAACCTCGTCATTGCAGACGCCACGCCTGAGCGGAAGTTCGTCCGAGAACTGACTGGCCGCGAGAATGCGCTGAAGGTCGACGCATGGCTAAAGAGTACGCCGATGGGCTTCTACTCAGTCGAGTATGCATGGAAGAAGGGTAACAAGCCCAAGCGCGGTGAGTTCAGCCCGGACTTCTTCATTAAGCAGGGAGAGTGTGTGTTCGTTGTCGAAGTCAAGGGCGATGAAGAGATCAGTGATCCTGCGGCTGACAACGTCAAGAAGCACGAGTACGCCACAGAGCACTTCAAACGGCTGAACGACTGGCTCGAGAAGGAGAAGATTCCAACACGCTATCAATTCAACATGATTTCACTCAAGAGCTACAACGTCTTCTTTCAGAAACTTCGGAACGGAGGGCTGGCAGGTTTCCGGTCCGAGCTCGACGTAGCGCTGGCGGGGGCCGGCAACGGGGAAGGATAATGGCAGGGGTAAGGGTCAGCCTTTCGGAAGCTAAAGGTACCGAGTTAAAGGTACCGGACACCTTTCCAGACGGAAACCATATAATCCATAGTTGACGTGAGCTAATCCACGCATGTCTGCAGGCGCTTATCTGTACGGTGTTCTTGCTAAGTACACCGTGAACGAAGTTGGTGCAAAGGCGCAGGTACAGGCCGTATACCCAGTTATCCAAAAATGGGCGGGGTCGTACCTGCTTGAGGCGATCTACTCCGGTTCCATTGCGAAGGGGACTGCCGTCTCTCTTTCGACCGATGCAGACGTCTTCATCTCCTTGAGTTCGACCACGCCGGACCCTTTGGCTGACATTTATGCAACCCTGTACAACGCGCTTACGCAAGCTGGATACCAGGCAAGGCGACAGAACGTTTCGATCGGCGTAACCGCCGGCGGATACCAGATCGATTTCGTGCCTGGAAAGCGACAATCTCAGTACGGCTATGACCACAGCGTATACAAGAACAAGACAGGGACGTGGGCAAAGACGAACGTGAAGACCCACGTCAGCCACGTATCTGGGTCGAGTCGCCTCAGCGAAATCCGGCTAACCAAGATCTGGAGGTCACTTCAAGGCCTGGAGTTCCCGTCTTTCTACCTCGAACTCGCTCTCATCGATTGTCTGACGGGATCATCCACGGCAACCCTCAGCGATAACTTCTGGAAGGTGCTCGGGTTTTTGGCGAGTGATTTCCCGTCCCGTCCGTACATGGATCCAGCCAACACCAATAACGTAATCTCCGACGACCTTACCAGTGCAGAGAAGCAAGCCGTCAAAGCGGCTGGGCTAGTCGCTCGCGCTCAGAAAACTTGGCAGAGTATCGTTTGGTAGCGCTATGGCGAATGCGAAGAAGAAAACGACCAAAACGGGGACACGATACCTTCGGGAGGCATTTGCTCTTGAGCAGAGCCTGCTGCAAGTTCAGCTTGAACTCTCGCGAAGGAGTGTGACTCATTCGGGTGTGCTCGGCGAGGTCAACGAGAATCGCTTTATTGATGTCTTGCGACGTTATCTGCCCAAGCGCTATGCAGTCGACACGGGAATCGTGCTGGATAGCCAGGGAAAAACCAGCGATCAGATCGATGTGATTGTGTACGATAATCAGTACACTCCCACTTTACTTGATCAAGAGAACCACAGGTTTGTGCCTGCAGAAGCCGTATATGCTGTCTTCGAAGTCAAGCCAGTGATCGACAAGGCTTACTTAGAATACGCGGCCCACAAAGCTGCGTCGGTCCGAAAACTGAAGCGGACTAGCATCCCGATCGTCCACGCGGGGGGGACGTTTCCAAGCAAGCCGCTTTTCGAGATTGTGGGTGGCATAGTAGCAACTGAGGTCAGTTGGAAACAGGGCTTTAAAAGCAAGGCGTTCAAGCAACTCATCAGCACGCTACGAGCCACGCGATTCCTGGACGCCGGCCTAGCTGTCTCTGGAGGGTGCTTCGATTACTACGACACCAGCCTCAAGACGGGGCCGGCTGACAACGCCCTAACCTACTTCCTGTTCCGATTTCTCCAGAAGCTACAGACGCTGGGCACCGTCCCTGCGGTTGATTGGAGCGCCTACGGAAGTGCACTATCTAAGCAGGTTACCTAACAGTTCCACCGTCCAGGGAATGGGTCAAGTCTACATTTGACAATCCTCACGCGAGCTGACTCTCATAACGTCCTGCGGCAACGGCTCCTCTTGATCCTGCCCGACGGCGCTCTCTACGACTACTTCTGCCAGGGCTGCGGCGGTTCCGTCGGCTCCAAGACGGACCGGACCGCATCGCCCCCATCACCCCGAGTCCGAATCCCGCCAATTCCGAAGACACCATACCTAATTCTTGCCTGGACACGAAATAGGGGTCAGAGTCGAGTTTCTTATCCCTGCCTCCACCATTAGAAGCCCCTATTCGCTAACGCTCGCAAATTGGCAGGTCCCCGCACAGGGTCTTCTGCATAGAACACACGGGCCGAAGAAAGGTACCGGACACCTTTCGAGAACTAACTTATTGACTTCTTTGGGGCGGACTCGGAATTCTTCTGGAGCGACCCCTCATGCGCCCTCGCGCCCCCTCGGGGAGGCACCCCTGACCTTCCTCGCCGCCTCCGGCACCATCAGGATCAGGTGTGAGGGACGGCGCACAAGGCCGCGACTCCGATGAGCTTCGTCCGTTGCGCGCCCACCAGAGACATCTTGACAGGCCCCTACTTTGTAGTTATGGTGTACGTATGTCTGATCTGCGGTTCGCCTGGGATCCCAAGAAGGACTCGCAGAACAGGCGGAAGCACCGAGTGTCGTTTGCCGAGGCCGAGACGGTCTTTGCGGACGAGCATGCGTTATTGATCGACGACCCCGAGCACTCAACCGCGGAGGACCGGTTCATCCTTCTTGGGCTCAGTGCAAAGCTGCGAATCCTTGTGGTGGCCCATGCCTATCGGGAGGACCAGGGGGTGATCCGGATCATCTCCGCACGCAAGGCGACCCGCATGGAACGGGACATCTACAATCAAAGGTGGCGAGCATGAGGAAAGAATACGACTTTTCGAAGGCCCGGAGGAACCCGTACGCGAGCCGCCTCAAGCGGCAGGTCACCATCCGCCTCGATGAACAGACGATCAAGTACTTCAAGTCGATCGCGGAGGAGTGTGGGATCCCGTATCAGACGCTGATTAACCTATACCTTCGGGACTGCGCGGCTACTGGAAAGCGCCTGGAGATGGACTGGAAAACTGTGGCGTGACCGCCCGTGGGCCGCCACGCCCGCGAGGGCGTTTTCCTGAGTTCGAGACGATGGGTCGCGGCGACGTGGGGTCGCGATTGTAAATCGTGCTTGACAGCCGCACGCCTCCCAGGGTATGTAGCAAGCCACAACTGAATACGGGCTGGGGTAGGGAAGGTGGTGTATCCCCGAAGAGTCGGGGAGAGTCCACTGCTGCCCCGCAACTGTGAGCGGTGATGAAATCCGCAGCGGCCACTGTCCCGCGAGGCGGGATGGGAAGGCGCGGAGAGTAAGAGGACCCGCGAGCCAGGACACCTGCCCAGCCCGGCACAGGAGCGAAGGCCTTCCGAGGGGAAAGGTCACCGCGTGAGCTGGGCCAGGTGCCGAACGGCACTGGAGATCTCAAGCGACGTGAGCCCCAACCTTGAAGGTTGGGGCTTATTTTTTTCGGAGGAATCACTGGATGAAGGTCCCACGGGTGATCGTCGCCGGGGAGGAGAGCGGCTGCGGCAAGAGCACTGTCACCCTTGGTCTGATGGGGGCCGCCGCTGCAACAGGGCTCGCGGTGCAGGGATTCAAGACCGGCCCGGACTTTATCGATCCCTCGTACTACCGGGCGGTCACCGGGCGCCCGGGACGGAATCTGGACCTCTGGATGCTTTCGGCAGAGGCGGTGTT
>Ga0247727_10014245_pt1 | contig 13251 bp, 11 predicted proteins | sample WisWelCaveWW1625_FD_202498 | JGI IMG/M metagenome (GOLD analysis project Ga0247727, IMG submission 202498) | Biofilm microbial communities from Wishing Well Cave, Virginia, United States - WW16-25 | ecosystem: Environmental > Aquatic > Deep subsurface > Groundwater > Cave microbial mat | place... | reverse complement strand
GCGGTCTTGAAGCAGGGAGTTGGCATATTGGATCAGCGATGGAGAAAAGTATTTCGGAGACCAGCCAGAGAGGTCAATGTAGACGTTCGTCTTGTGGACCGCGACGGCCAGCATTTCCTCCTGCCACGGCCACGAGGGATGGGCGCAGATCAGGGTGAGATTTGGGAAGTCCGCGGCGATGTCGTCCAGATACGGAATGGGACGCGCGTAGTGGAGTTTCAGACCGTTGCCCCCGGGGACGCCCGCGCCGACGCCCGTGGTGCCGGTGTGAAACATGACCGGCACCTTGAGCGCCGCACAAGTCTCCCAGAGCGGATAGAAGCGCCGGTCGTTCGGATAAAACGCCTGGGCAATCGGGTGCAGTTTTAGCCCCCGCAGACCCAGTGTGCGGACGGCCCGTTCCAGTTCGGCGATGGCCACCCTTCCCTTCCACGGATCCACGCTCGCAAATCCCAAAAAAACGTCTGGGTAGGTGCGCACAATATCGGCCACATAGTCGTTGGTCACGGGTGGGAGCCCGGTGTGGGTCTCGGCGTCCCAGGCCAGCAGGACGGCCATCATCTCGGCCTCTCGATAGGTGCGCGCCATCGTCTCAATGTCCACCACGGCGTCGTGTTTGTGAAAATAGCGCAGGGCGTCGGCCAGATATTTTCCCCCTGCGTCCACCAGGTATTCCCGTGTTCCGGGATGGACATGGATGTCAATCGCCTTCATATCGTCCGCTTAGAAGTGGGGTCTCTCTGTCCTCAATCCGCTTTCCATTCCGCTTTCCATTTAACGGGTCTGAAATTGCGCCCCTTGGGGCAGCAACTGCTCGACATATTTCCCGATCAGGTCGCTTTCTAAATTGACCCGATCGCCCGCGGCCTTCCGGCCCAGCGTCGTGACGGCGAGGGTGTGCGGAATGAGGGTGAGCGTGATGCCCTCTTCCGTCCGCGTGTTGATCGTGAGACTCACCCCCTCCACGGCGATGCTGCCGGCGCAAATGCAATACCTCAAAATATGCGGGGGGACGTCGAGGGTCCATACCACATCTTCACCCACCCCCCCGCGCGCGCGGAGCGTTCCGACGCCCTCCACATGACCCGATACCAGATGGCCGCCGATCCGGCTTGCCAGCGTCATGGCGCGCTCCAGATTGACCGGATCGCCCACGGCAAGATCGCCCAGGTTCGTCAGTCGAAGCGTTGCGTCCGACACATCCACGCAGAACGTGGCCGCGTTGACCCCCACCGCCGTGAGACACACGCCGTTGACGGCGATGCTGTCTCCGATCCGCAAATCCGCCAGCGTGGTGTGTGCCGAGAGGGTGAGACGCCGGGGAGACGGCGCGATCCACGCCACGGCACCCATTTCCTCGACAATGCCGGTAAACATGTCCCTCCAACGTGCAATGCGGGTTACCCGGAAGGCGCCCGTCTCTCTGGCCTGCCTGCGGATGAAGCGCGCGCGACGTGGGGTCGCCCGCCGGCATTGTGGCACCGGAGGGCCATGACCAGGCCCAGGACGCACATCGGGAGGCTGAGCATCTGCCCCATCGAAAACGGTCCGAGCACAAACCCGATATGGGCGTCGGGCTGTCGGAAAAATTCAACGAGAAATCGAAAGAGCCCGTAAAACACGAAGAAGGCCCAAAAGGTGACGCCGCGCGCAAGCGCCTTGCCGTAAAGATACCGGAGAATCAAGAACAGCGCCACGCCTTCTAATCCGGCCTGATAGAGTTGCGAGGGATGGCGGCACTCCGGCCCGGCGTCGGGAAAGATCATGCACCACGGCACGTCGGTGGCGCGGCCCACGAGCTCGCCGTTGATGAAATTACCAAGCCGTCCCAGCCCCAGTCCCACGGGTACGCTGACCATAGACACGTCCGCCACCGCGTAGAAGGCCAAGGCCCGCCGTCGGCAGAAAATCCATCCCGCCACCAGCCCGCCCACACACCCGCCGTGAAACGACATGCCCCCTTCCCACACCGCGAGAATGCCGAGCGGATGGTGGAGATAGTAGCCGGGATTGTAAATGAGGGCATAGCCCAGCCGACCGCCGAGGATAACGCCGATCGCGGCATGGAAGACCAGATCGGAGACCTGCTCCGCCGTGAGCCGCACCCCACCGCGTTTGGCCGCCCTACTCGTGAAGGCGGTGGCAAAAAGGAAGGCCAGGGCGTACATGAGGCCATACCAGCGGAAGGCCAGCGGCCCGATGGAGAAGAAGACGGGGTCAACGCGGGGATAAGGGATCATGGCCGATCTGTAACCAATTGACGGAGAGGCGCGCCCGCTGTCCTTTTTTATCGTGATAGTAGATGAAGTGATTCTCGCATCCGAAGCGGTGCAGATCGCGCGTGACGCGGACATCCTCCTTGCAATAGAGGGCGATCTCGGCAAAGCGCCCTTCGCGAAACCAGCGCAGCGCCGCAAGGCCGTCCGCGCTTTTGCCCGTGCCCAGGGTCGCCTGCGCGAGGCCATCGAGCTTGGGCCGAAATCCGAGGGCGGGCGCGATGTCGGCCATCAGATCGAGCGTGGGAAGTTTTGAAAAATCCAGCGGCGCGTAGGCGGCCAGCACCGCATAGTCAAAATTAAGGACGTTATAACCCACCACCAAGTCCGCCTGAGAGAGTTCCTGGATCAGCGCCGGGGCGTCCGCCTCCTCAAACCCCTTGAAGCGCGCGTCGTGGGTGGAATACGTGACCGCGAACGAAAGCCGCATGAGATGCTTATTCCCCCATCCGCCCACCTCATCCGCGGACCTTTGCGTCTCTAGGTCAAAGTAAACGATATTCACGTGGGGTCACTGCCCGGCCGCCTCACCACGGCGCTTCTCTGCCTCGGCGGAATCGGGATATTCCGTTTGGAGTCTTCCGAACATCTCGGCGGCCTCCGTGGGATAGCCCGCCTTGTGGTAGGACTGACCCAGAAAATAGTAGGATCGCGCGATGAGCGCGGCATCCGAACCCTCGGACACCGCCTTTGAAAAACGCGCAATGGCTGCGGGGTATGCGGCCTTGTGATAGTAAAACAGACCGATGTCGAAGGCATGCTGCGCGCGGCGCAGCGCGAGGGTTTTGATCTTTTCACGGGCCGACGCGGCGTCTGGCCCCTCTGGATCGTCGGCGATGGTCGCCTCGAACGCGGCGAGGGCCTCATTCATCGGCGTGGGGTCGCGGTCGGGCGCGCCGATTTGTTGGTAACGGCTCATCGCCAAACGATGCCGTGCGAACGGGGCCATCTCGTGCGTGGGATGCAATGCCAAGAAGCGGCGATATTCCAAATCGGCGGCGGCGTAGTCCGCTTTGACGTAGTGCGCCTCGGCCCACTTCAGGAGCGTCAGGGCGTCGTAGGTGTTCTCAAGGTCGAGATCGGAGGTCTCGGTCAGCGCGGGGTCGGTGGAAAACAACGTGAGCAGATTGGAGTCCTCTTTGGTGCCCGCACAGCTCCACGCCAGAAACCCGACCAGCACACAACCCACCCGATGTATACGTTGCAACGTCCACATGACGGCCCATACATACCAAACCCCTACAACGAAGCGCAACGTCTCCACAAAGCCAGGCTCAGATACGTATTGCACGCTTTCGATACGGGAGGGAGACGGGGCGACCCCACGGGTCTCTTACAATGAAACCACCCGGCACGTTCATTATAGGACAGATTTGCTCACACAGTGCAATATGTGTAGCGGATACACCGTGTTGACACGATCAAAAATAATGTGTTACTACGACGTGCGATTTGGAGGCGGGCTTGCGCCCGTCGTATGGGTTACATCCTCTAAACAGAAAGGTGATACAAAATGAAAGAACGGATCGGTTATCTTCTCCTCGTTTTGGCGGTGATCGGCGGGGCGGGTTGCTCCTATGATCGCCCCAAAGAAGAGCCGAAAGTAGAAGCCCCAGCAGAAGCACCACCCCCTCCCGTTGAGCCTCCTGCGGCCGAAGCCCCGGCAGAAGCCCCGGCCGAGGCGCCTGCAGCGGAAGCGCCAGCGGCGGATGCCCCTGTGGGGGATGCGGCTGCACCCGCGCAATAACCCGCATCGTTTGACCTGAGACGGCCTGCCCCAGGAACATCGGGTGGGCCGTCTTTTTCTTGACGCCTCCACCCCCGCGTGTTACCTTTGCTTTGTCCCCGTTTTCCCTGCCTCGTAGAGCGGAGATGTGGAAAGACGGGGCTCCGTCCGATTACCCCTTTGCCCGGCAGCGTCCGGAAACAGTGCGAGGCGGCCCTTTGGCTTCCGAAAAAAAAACAGACAAGGCCGACGTGCTGGAGAAGGCCCAGCGGCTCGCGGCGCGTGGCCTCATAGATAAGGCCATTTCCGAATGGCAGAGGCTCCTGTCCGCGACCCCCAACGACGGGAACATCTACAACACGATTGGCGATCTTCATCTGAAGGCCAACCACGGTAGCGATGCGGTTTCCGCCTATCTGAAGGCCGCCGAGGTGTTCAAAGGCGCGGGGTTTGAGCTAAAATCCGCAGCCATTTACAAGAAAATCATCAAGATTGATCCCACCCGAATTGACGTCCACGAAAAATTGGCCGATCTGCATGCGGATCGGGGTCTCACCGGAAATGCTGCGGAAGACTATCTGAGGGTGGCTAAGTTTTACACGCAGCGCGGCGATACCGGTTCGGCGCTTGCCGTCTATCGAAAAATCTCAAGACTCGACCCTCAAAATTGCGACATCCGGGTCCGAATCGCGGAAACCTGTAAAAAATTGGGGCAAGACGATGCGGCTATCGAAGAGTACGAAAAGGTGCGCGCCTTGTACGAAGGGCGCAAGATGCCCGCCCAGGCCAAGTCCGTTCTCGATCAGATTCTCAAACTAAAACCCGACTATCTTCAGCAAGAGCGGGGCTCCGAATCCTCCGTTGCCACGGAGGGTACGGACACGCCGGTATTGCCCGCATCGTCGTCCGAAACAAAGGGTGTCGTTGGGCATGTTCGCCTCATCGAAAAATCCGAAATGCCCGCGCTGTCTCTCTCCGGACGAATTGATCTTGCCCTGTCCGAGGGCGATTGGGACGCGGCGCAGGGCATCATTGAAGAATTGGAGGATAGCCCCATTGACCAGTTTGGCCTGCTGTCCCGATGGGTAGATCACTACATCCAAACGGGGGCACATGCGGAGGCGTTCGGCGTTCTCCAAAAGACCATCGCGCTGGCCGATGAATACTCTTCCTTCTCCGCTGAGGTGTGTGGTCTGCTCCAACGCTATCTTTCAGCCAATCCCAGCCATCTGGACGTCTACCCCCTGCTTGCCGAGAATCTCGAAAAGGGGAGCCGTGCAACGGAAGCGGCAGAGGTGTACTCCACGCTGATTGCCCTGTCGCGAGAGCGGGGCGCAGAGGCGGAGGCGCGCGAGTGCTACGAAACGCTCAAACTCAAATTCCCAAATGCGATGCAAGTGGAGGCCTGGCGTCCCGTTTTCGAGATTGCCCCTACGCCTCCCCCAGTGGAGGAAGCGACACCACACGATACGAGTGCGCCGGAACACATATCGGACTTGCGCGCGACCAAGCCGAATGCGGACGAACCGATCCAGGAAACCCAGATTCCGGAGCGCGTGCCAGACATTCCACAGTCCAAAACAATCACGCAGACGGCACGTCAAACCCTCTCGGAGGCCACGTTAAAAAATTATCTAACCGAGGCCGAGGTCTATATTAAATACAAACTCTACGCCAAGGCCATCGAGCATCTGCAAATGGTCGCAAACCTCGCGCCTGACAGGGTCGAACCCCACATGCAGCTCAAAACGCTGTACATCAAAAATGGGCAGCCGGAGCGGGCCGCAGTGGAATGCCTCATCCTTGCCAATCTTTACGAGGAGGCGGGCGGGCAGGACGAGAAAGCGGCCATCTTGTTGGAACTCGAAACCCTCGATCCCGACGGAAGGTGTCAGCCAGACCGCGCCGGTATCGTGGCAGAATCCGTCGTCACGGCAAGGGGCAACGTTCTGGACGCGCCTGATGAAGCCATCGCGCCTTCCGAGACGCCTGAAGCCGTGTCGGGGCAGGCCGACACCGGGCGGTTTTCCAACCTGATCGAGCAGAGCCTCTCCGAGTCGCTGCACTATCACATACAGCGCGGGCATTCTAAGCCCAACATCGAGGCGGACGCGGCGTCGGAGGTCCACACCACAGGCCCTTTTTCGACGACCGACCCGCAGGCGGATGCCCCCTCCGAAGAGCGCTCCGGAAGCGGAGAGGCCAGCCTGGATGCGGTGCTTAAAGCGCTCAAAAAGGCGGGGCGGCTTACGCCACAATACCTCGAAACACGCTATAATTTGGGCGTGGCTTATCAAGAAATGGGGCTCCTCCAGGAGGCGGTCAAGGAGTTTGAAATGGCGATTGACGCGGATTATCGCGTGGGGGAGGCCTTCTGCATGATAGCCCGCTGCCAGCATGAGGCCGGCCTGACCGCGCTGGCCGAGGAAACATTAAAACGAGGTTTGGCCGATCCACGATGCACGCTAGAGGAAATTGTGCGGTTGCAGGCACAGATCGAGACCGGGCCCGCGCACACCGACATGATCGCCGATCACGCCGCATCCCGTGACGATGCCGCGGCGTCCGAAGGGCCGGAGACGTCACACCCCGCACCGGAGGCGTCCGAAAATAGCAATGGGATGCCCTCCCCACTGGAGCGGGAAGATTCGGCAGAGCGAGATGAGGTATTCGCGCCCGTGGGGGACGGGGCAAAAGAATCCCAACCCAACCGTAAGAGGAGGCGGAAGATTGCTTATCTGTAAACAACGATGAATCACTTTGAGTTCTACAACCTAAAAGAGCAGCCCTTTTCCCTGTCGGTGGATGACCGTTTTTATTTCAACAGCACGCCGCATGCCCGCGCGCTCACCAAGCTGCGCCATGCCTTGGATGAACGTATGGGGTTGGCCGTGCTGGTGGGCGAGACTGGAACCGGCAAGACCACGCTCGCCCGGAGGCTCCTCGAAGAGATGGAGGACAGCATCTACGAGGCCGCGCTCTTGGTTGTCATCCATCCGACTGTCACGGCGGAGTGGGTGCTCAGAAAAATAGCGGCTCAATTGGGCATCGAGGGTGCGAGCGATGACCGCAACACGTTAATTTCTCAACTTTATCGCCGCCTGGTGGAGATTGATGACGCCGGCAAGAAGGCCGCCGTGCTCGTTGACGAGGCGCACATGCTCCGCGACCCGGAAATCATGGAGGAGTTACGCGGCATCTTAAACATGGAGCCCGAGGGTCACAAGTTGATGACGTTCGTCCTGTTCGGCATGCCCGAAATGGACGCGCATCTGGCGCGGTGTAAGGCACTCAAGCAGTGCGTGGCCGTGCGCTGCCAAATTCGCTCCTTTTCGCAGGAAACAACGGAGGAGTATATCCGCTATCGTTTGGAGATTGCCGGCAGCAAAAAGAACTTGTTTTCAAAGGGCACCTATGAGATCATCCATCGCTATTCAGGCGGCACGCCGCGGCTAATCAATACGATTTGCGATAATGCCCTTCTGGAAGGTTTCCTCCTCAAAAAACCCACCCTCGACGAGGACCTGGTTCGAGAGGTTGTTGCCGACCTTGCCCTCTCCGAAGCAGACGGGGCCGTCTCGCCCTGACCCGCAGAGCGGTTGCCGCGCGACCCGCGCCGGACTCCAGCGTGCCGGCTCCGCACCGTCTCCGGATGTCTGGCGCCTGCCTACCTTCAAAAAAAACGATTAGGCGTGCGACCGGCCATGCGTGTTCCTCTGCTCGATCTTGCCGCGCAATATCAAACCCTGCGCCTGGACATCCAAAAGGCCGTCTGCGAGGTGTTGGAGAGCCAGCAATTTGTCCTGGGCCCCGCCGTCGAACGCCTGGAAAGAGAAATGGCCGACTACGTCGGCGTGGGGCATGCCATCGGCGTCGCATCCGGATCGGATGCCCTGCTGCTTGCGCTGATGGCGATGGACATCGGCCCAGGGGACGAGGTCATCACCACACCCTACACGTTTTTTGCCACGGCGAGCGCCATTGCGCGGGTCGGGGCCAAGATCGTCTTCGTTGACATTGATCCTGCGACCTACAACATCCGCGCCGACCAAATTGAACGGGCCGTCACGCCGCGCACCCGCGCCATCATCCCGGTACATCTCTTCGGCCAATGCGCCGAGATGGACCCCATCTTAGACATCGCGGCACGGCGGAATCTTGCGGTCATCGAAGACGCGGCGCAGGCCATCGGCGCCACGTATCGTGGGCGCATCGCCGGCGCGATGGGCACGGCCTCTTGTCTTTCTTTTTTCCCATCGAAAAACCTGGGGGGGGCAGGTGACGGCGGTATGGTGCTAACGCGAGATGCGGCCCTGGCCGATCGGATCCGGATGCTGCGGGTGCACGGGAGTCTTACGACCTACACGCATCAGGTGATCGGCATCAACAGCCGACTCGACGCGCTCCAGGCCGCCATCTTGTCGGTGAAACTCCCCCACCTTGCCGAATGGAGCCGAAGGCGGGCCGAGAACGCGCGCCAGTACGACGCGGCCTTCCAGGACATCGGGGTGCCGCCCCGCGTGTTGCCGCACAACCACCCGATCTACAACCAATATGTTTTGCGCGTGTCGCGTCGCGACGCGCTGCTGGCCCACCTCAAGGCGCGCGACATTGGTTGCGCCATCTACTATCCCATTCCGCTGCATCTTCAGCCCTGCTTCCAATATCTGGGCCATCGTGTGGGCGATTTTCCCGAAGCGGAGAAGGCGGCACAAGAAACGATTGCCCTGCCCATTTACCCCGAACTGGCTGCCGGCCAGAAGCAGTTTGTCATTGACCAGATTCACCATTTTTACGCGCAGAGCGGATGACTCCCCTTCTTGTGCTGCCAGGCGTTGCGCTGGCGTTCTTATTGCTTGGCCCCACGCGCGTGGCGACCGCTTCGGACGACCCCGCGCCGCCCTCCACCGTTTTGTCCGCGTCCGTCTCGCCCGCCTCGGATGAGGCCGCCCGCTCCGATACGGCGGCCCCGGCGCCGCTCACCCTCGCTCAGGCAATTGCGTGGGCACTGCAAGAGAACCTCGACCTCCAAATTCAAAAAGAAGGCGCGCGCGGTGGCGAGAACGACATCCTCGTGGAGGAGGCGGCCTTTGATCCCACGGCCACACTCGATGTGCTGGCATCCCGATGGACCGCGATCCCTTCGCTCCGGGAGGGGTGGAATGACCAGGGGTTCCGTATTGGCCTCTCGCAACGTCTCCGCTTCGGGGGGGATTATGGCCTGCGCCTTTCTCAACGCCGTACAACGGATTCCATAACGGGCACGCCTTTTTTCGAGGCCGATCTGTCCTTTCAAATTCGCCAACCGCTCTTGCGTGGCTTCGGACGTGATGTGGCCGAGACGCCGCGTCAGACGGCGCAAACCCGCCATGCGATGCTTCAATCCGACACCGAGACGCAGGCCATTGCGGTCATCGTCGCGGTGACGGAGGCCTACTGGGAGTGGGTTTTTTCCATCGAAGACTTGCAGATTCAGCAACAGAAACAAAACGCCGCGGCGCAGCTTCTGGCCAGCAATCGCGCCAAAATCGCCCTCGGTTTATCCGCGCCGATCGAAGCACTGGTCGCCGAGTCTGGGGTCGCTTCGCGCGAGGAGGGCATTCTCGTCGCACGGGCCCGGGTTCAAGACGCAGAAGACCGGCTCCGCCTGCTGATGGATCGGCCCCGTGAGCCCCTGCATCCGGTAGATCGTCCAGTAGATCGTCCCGTGGAGGTTCCTGGAGAAGCGGAGACACCGGCAGGTGACGCGGGCATCAACCCGCAAGTCCCTGCCCAACTGATCGCGTCGGCCTTGGCGCGGCAGCCAGCCCTCATTCGCCAACGGCTGGAGATGCATCGCCTTGCCCTCTCCGTTTCCACCGCGAAAAACGCGCATCTTCCCGCGCTGGACTTGACCGCTACGTGGGTGCCCACGGGTCGGGGCAATAATCTCGGCGAGGCGCTGGAGCGCGCGCAATCCGCCGACGCCTATCACTGGGAGGCGGGGCTGATGCTGTCCTATCCCATTGGCAACCGCGCGTCTGCGGCCCGTGTGCATCAAGCAACCTCCGCATGGCGGGTAGCGCGCCTCACCCAGAAGAAACTAGCGCAACAAGTCACCCATGCCGTGCGGGAGGCCTGGCGTCGGACACAAACCGATTTTGCGCGGATGGCGACAACGGGCAAGGCCCGCCTACTGGCCGAGCGGAAACGGGCCGCAGGTCAGGAGCGCTTCGATCTGGGCCTGCTCGACAGCCGCGCGCTTTTGGAACTCCAAGACGATGAGGCCGAGGCGCAGGCGGCGGAACTGCGCGCACGGATAGACTATAATCAGGCGCGCGTTCGTTTGGATCAGGCTGCGGGCCTTTTGTCGGTCCGGCATTGGCTCCCATGAAGAAAATGCTTATCTCCATCACGCTCATTTTAGTCCTGAGCGCTGCCGGTTACACCTGGCGCAAGGGACAGGCCCGCCCAGCGGCGCAGGAGGAAACCGTCGTCGTGCAACGGGGCGACGTGGTGTCGCGCGCAACCGAAACCGGATCGCTAGAGCCGGTCAACGTCGTTGCCATCAAATCGGAGCAGGCGGGGGAGATTAAAAAGATCTATGTCCGGGCGGGGGATATCGTGGTCGCCGGACAGCCGCTCGCGACGCTTCAACAGGAGTCAGGGCAGGCGCGCCGGATCGCCGAGGCGCGCGCTGCCATTGAGCAGGAGCGCCTAAACGTCTTGGAGGCCGAACGTGATCTCGCGCGGATGCAGGCCCTCTTCGAGAAGGGTTTTGTCGCCCGCATCGAGTGGGAGGCGGCCGAGAAACGCGCGCAAAATGCGAACATCAAACACGATCTGGCCCAGCGCCAGCTATTGCTTACGCTGGGGGGCAACAAGTCCCTTTATGAAAAATATCTGCGCCGCACGCTGGCCAGTCGCGAGGCGGATGATTTTACACTCCATGCCCCAACCTCCGGCACAGTGATCGAGGTGGCGGTCGCCGAAGGCGAAATCGTCTCGTCCGGCACCTCCGCCGTCAGCGGCGGCACCACGTTAATGCGCATCTCGGACCTGTCGAATATGTGGGTGAAGACGAAAATTAACGAGGTGAACGTTGGGCAACTCAAAGAAGGGCAGACGGCAGAAATCCGGCTGGACGCCGTTCCGGACCGGCACTATACCGGGACGGTGGAGAAAATCTCCCCGCGGGGCGAGAAGGAAAATAATATCGTCACCTATGAAGTCACGTTGAAGATGGCCCACGCCGACACCCAGTTGATGCCGTCCATGACCGCCAACGTGGACATCCTGACCGGCGTCGTAAACGGGGCGCTCTTTCTGCCGCGCTCCGCCATCACCCAAACAAACGGCACGCCCCAGGTCACGCTGCCTGGGGGCGAGAAGCGGGCTGTCCGGCTGGGTCTTGCGAATGACACGGTGGTGGTCATCGCGGAGGGGCTAAGCGAAGGCGATGCCGTTGTGATTCCGCGCGCGGCGCCCGAAGAAGACACATCCAACCGATGACGGCGCCGGGCGCGACCCCGGCCCGCGACGCGCGCCTCGATCCCCTTTCCGCATGCTGATCCAACTAAAAGAAGTGGGCAAGACCCACCGGCTGGGCGAGGTGGCCATTCCGGTCCTGGAGGGCGTGAACCTGACCATCGCCGCAGGCGAATCTGTCGGAATCGTCGGGGCGTCCGGCAGTGGGAAGACGACGCTGCTGGACATCATCGGCTGCCTGTCCAGGCCCACGTCGGGCGCCTATTTTCTAAAAGGCACACCCACCGCCGATCTGTCCGACCTCCAGCACGCGCGACTGCGCAACCAAACCTTTGGTTTTGTCTTCCAGACGTTTCACCTGATGGGGCGGCACACGGCGTTGGCCAACGTCGCCCTGCCCCTTTTTTATGCCGGCGTCCCGCAAAAGGCGCGGGTCACGCGGGCCGAGGCGGCGCTCGCGCGCGTGGGGCTCGCCGACCGCATGCGCCATCGCCCTAGCCAACTCTCCGGCGGACAGCAGCAGCGGGTCGCCATTGCCCGCGCCCTCATCAATCAACCCGACATCATCCTGGCCGATGAGCCAACCGGCAACCTCGACTCCAAGTCCGGCGGGGAGATTATGGACCTTCTCCTCGATCTTCACCGGGCTGGCCGGACGCTTATTTTGGTGACCCACGACCCGCAGATGGCCGCGCGTGTCCACCGTCGCGTGACGATCAAAGACGGGCGCATTCTCTCGGATGTTTCAGATTAGGAAATCGGCACGGCAGGCATTATACGGACTGCCCGCGACGCTATTTGGTGGGGTGGTGGTCAATGCCGACGAATGCCTCCACGAAGCGCTTGACGCGCGCCTCGTCAAGGGCGTCCATTTTTTCGATGCGCTCCCACGCCGTGAGGGCGATCTGGGCGCCGATACCCGAATAGGGGGCGACGATGATGTGTTTGTAGCGGGAGTGGGTCTCCACCTCGGCCTGCTTGTAGTAGTCCTTGGCGATCTTCTCCAGTTTTTGGATAACGTCCTCGCATTGTTTGCAGTCGTACTGGATCATCACGCCGCCGTCTTCTAGGTTGTGCACCTGCAACTCGTTGGGGATCGGTTGATCGTAGACGCCCCAGCGCGCGACGTTACCAAGATGCGGCCCCGAGGTGGGTGGCTTGCTATTGTAAGGAACGTGCGGCTCATCGAGGGAGCGAACATGGTGGTTCCCCAAAGACGGGACGGCCTCACCGGGCCGGGTGTCCGGTGTCGCGGCGGGGGCCTGAAGTTGGGCCTGCCCTTTCTGGGGCATCACGTTCAGTTTGAAGGGCGGGGGGGAGGGTGGAGCGGGCGTCGGCGCGGCAAACGCAGGCCCAGCCCCAAGAAAAATCGCAACGGCCACCTGTAAGATTCGCACGTTGTTCCTCTCTTAAGAAATGTAGGGAGACAGGGCAACCGCGTGCCGCTGGGTGACTCCCCCTTGCGTGGGAAATCAGCCCCGGGACGCGGGCGTGGTCTGCTTTGCTGCGACCTTCTCCGTGGCGGCCGGTTTTGCGGCAGGAGGGGGTGTCGCCGTAGGCGCGCTGGAAGAGGGCGTGGCGTCCGCCGTAGCCGGTTTGGGTTGTGCGTCCCCTGCGGCGTTGGGCTTGGCATCGGGCGACTTTCTGGCGTAATCGGTGATGTACCAGCCGCTTCCCTTAAACATAATGCCCGGCGCCGAGATGATCTTGCGCACCGCACCACCGCAGGTCACGCAGACCTCCACGGCGGGATCGGAGAGACGCTGCATGCGCTCAAAACGA
>Ga0247727_10014244_pt1 | contig 13252 bp, 11 predicted proteins | sample WisWelCaveWW1625_FD_202498 | JGI IMG/M metagenome (GOLD analysis project Ga0247727, IMG submission 202498) | Biofilm microbial communities from Wishing Well Cave, Virginia, United States - WW16-25 | ecosystem: Environmental > Aquatic > Deep subsurface > Groundwater > Cave microbial mat | place... | reverse complement strand
GGCCGTCCTCCGGCGAGTGTGGAGATCCAGATGGTGTGATGCAGGCCCCACACCTGATAGACAATCCTCTGGCCATCCGGCGAGAAGCGCGGGCGCCGCAATTCGTGCCAGGGGGGCAGTCCGTCCAAGGCCCTCGTAACCACGGGCCTCGCCCATCCTTCTGCAAGGCTTCGTAGCCAGATCTCGAGAACTCCGTTGGCGTTGGTGGAGTAAGCGTACTGGCTGGTGGAGGGGGACCACTCCGGAGTTCGTTCGTTGCGGGAAGTCGCAAGGAGAGTTCGAATCGGGCCGCCTTCCAGAGGACTCTCAATGACGTCGAAATCCGTTCCTCCGGAGGTGAAGGCAATACTCTTGCCGTCGGGCGAGACGGACGGCCCCGCCTCCTGGCCTGTGCCTGACGTAATCGGGAGAACGGTGTTCTTCTCGGTGTCCGCAGAATAAAGGTGGCGACCCGAAACTCCGGGGAGCGCGGCGCTGAATGCGACGTGCCGGCTGTCCGGCATCCAGCTAAAACCGACGACCGGCGCGCTTACCGTCAACGAGGCAAGAGCACGCCTCGGTTTTCCCGAGGGATGGGGAACAATCCAGAATTCATATCCCCCACCGCCCGTTTCCAGGCTTAACACAACGCCAATTTTTGAGCCGTCCGGCGAGAACCGGATCTCGGCACCCTCCCTGAACTTCTCTGGAAACGGGGCCTGCTTGTACGGTTGGGCATTAGTATCCTGGGCCGAGACAATCCACAACGTAGCTGCAGCTCCACTCAATCGGACAATTGCCAGCGTTTTCCCATCCGGCGAGATGGTTCCAGTCTGAGCGTCCTTGATGACGATTTGGGGTTCCCCGCCGGCGGTCCCAATCGACCAAAGATGGCGGTCCGAGGTGTAGTAGATGCGGGTTCCGCCCGGATGCCAAAACAGAGAATCGCAACTCGATGAGGACTTGGTCATCTGGACGGGTGTCGCCGAGCCCAAACTGCGCGCGAAAACCTGCTTCACTCCCTTGGCAGTGGCTAGATAAGCGACCGTTTTTCCGTCAGGGGACCAGGCGGGCCAGGTTTCCTCCTCGGCCTCCGTGGCGAGCGGGGTGAAGCGGTAAGAAGGCACACCGGATTCCGGCGGTGCGAGCAGCCAAAAGACAAGACCGAGACCGAGAGCAATCCCGGCCAGAGCAAGCGGCGCAGGCCGTGCGCGCTTGCGAGGCGCCGCGACCGGGCGGGTGGCGGGGGAGTCACATTCCTCTTTCACCGCCTCCAGCGCAACTTTCACGTCGTCCATGTGCTGGAAGCGGCGTCGCACGTCCTTGCGCAGGCACAGGCCGATGACCCGCTCCAGTTCCCGGGGCGCCCCCGGGGCTGCTTCGAGAAGCGGCCTCGGCTCCTGGTGCAGGATCGCCGAGAGCGTCGCGATCTTCGTCTCGGCGGTGAACGCCCGCCGCCCGGTCAGCATCTCGTAGAGGACGGAGCCGAACGAGAATATGTCCGAGCGGAGGTCGATGCGCCTGCCTTCCGCCTGCTCGGGCGACATGTATGCGACGGTGCCGAGGATCGAGCCTTCCTCGGTGCGGGGTCCGTCGCGCAGGCTGACGGTGGGGGCCGAGGCGTCGGGGGCGTCGGAGACCTCGGTGAGCTTGGCCAAGCCGAAGTCGAGCACCTTGACCAGACCCTTCTCGGTGACCATGATGTTCGCCGGCTTGATGTCGCGGTGAACGATGCCGGCGGCGTGCGCCGTCGCCAGCGCGTCGGCGATCTGGACCGCGTAGCCCAGCGCCTCTCCCGTTCGGAGTCCCCCGCGGCCGATGCGCTGGTCGAGCGTCCCTCCGTCGACGTACTCCATGGCGATGAAGGTCACCCCGTCCGAGGTATCGATGTCGTGGACGGTGATGATGTTGGGGTGGTTGAGGGCGGAGGCGGCCTTGGCTTCCTGGACGAAGCGGGCGCGGCGCTCGGGATTAGAGACGGCCTGCGCGGAGAGCACCTTGACGGCCACGAAGCGGTCGAGGTGGGTGTCGCGGGCCTTGTAGACGATGCCCATGCCACCTTCGCCCACTTTTTCGAGGATGCGGTAGTGGGAGATGGTTCGGCCGGTCATGGGGACGTGGCTATGATAACTCTATTCCCCGGAGCCTGCCAGGGGGCCGGCTGCGACTGTCGCCCGCCACGCCTCCGAGATGAAGCCTGGCGGAGAGACAGGGATTCGAACCCTGGATGGAGTTTCCCCCATACACGCTTTCCAAGCGTGCGCCTTCAACCACTCGGCCATCTCTCCGGGGTGGTTTCTTTCACTATAGCACGGGGCGAGCGGGCGGCCGATTCTGAGCGGGGGCGGACCGTCGGCGGCCCAGCACCGCCTTCAGCAGCGGCGGCGTCAGGAAGGTCGTCAGCATCACCATGAACACCAGCGCCGAAAAGGTCGTCGGCGAGAACAGCGGACGGCCGTTGAGCAGCAAGGTGCTGCCCATTCCCGCGAAGATGAGGCCGACCTCGCCGCGGGGGATCATGCCGACCCCGACGGCGAGCCGGTCGACGCCGCGGTCGAGAACCCCCAGAGCGCACACCTGCTTGCCTACAATCGCGGCGGCCGTGATCACCAGGGCGAATCCGAGCACCGGCGCCGAGGCAAAGCTGCGGAGCTCAACCCGCAGCCCCATCAGCACAAAAAACACCGGGACGATCAGCGTAGTGATGGGGAACAGCAGCTCTTCAACGCGCCGCTCGCCGCGCTCGAGAAACGGGCGGTAGTGGACCGGATCGAGCACCACCCCGGCGGCGAAAGCGCCGACGATCGGGGCGAGCCCCACCAACCCGGCCAGCGTCGAGACCAGAAAGCAGAAGCAGATCGCCACCCCCAGAAGCGCCCCTGGGATTCGCAGCCGCGCTGCCAGACCGAACATCGGGTTGGCCACGTACCGCCCGGCGAGCAAAGCGGCGGTCAGGAACAGGCAGGCCTTCAGGACGATCCACCCGGCAGCGGCCCAGGGGAAGCCGCCGGTTCCCGAAGCAGCGCCCATCACCAGGCCGCTCACCACCGCCAGCACCACCAGCCCGATGACGTCATCCACCACCGCCGCCCCGAGGATGATGCGGGCCTCGGCGCTGTCGCCAGCGCGCAGGTCTTTCAGCACCCGGGCGGTGATTCCGACGCTGGTGGCAGTGAGCGTTGCGCCCACAAAAAGATGGGTGAGCGGCCCGGCGTCCCTCAGAAACGCCATCGAGACGAAGTACCCGAGGATCATCGGCGCGGCCACCCCCAGGCAAGCCACCAGCAGCGCCGACCAGCCCACCGCCAGCAGCTTCTGCAGGTCGGACTCCAGACCGACTTCGAACAGCAGCAGGATGACTCCGATCTCGGCCACCAGCGTCAGGGCCGTGTTCGGCCGCAGCAGCCCGAGGTTGCCGAGGACAACCCCGACCACCAGCTCCCCCAGCACCGGCGGCTGGCCCAGGCGCAGAAAGATCTCGCCTCCGATCTTGGCCGCCACGATGATGATGGTCAGGGTCACCATCGACTCGCGCACCAGCGCCGCGATGTCGTGGGCGTTCATTGGAGCACGATCTGGGAGACATCGATGGAGGGAGGAGGAAACTGGGGGTCCATCGCCTCCAGCTTCTCGACGACCGTACGGGCCACGGCCCAGTTGCGGAACCATTTGCGGTTGGCCGGGATGATGTGCCACGGCGCCCAGGGCGTCGAGCAGCGGGCGATCGCGTCCTCGAAGGCCTCCTGGTAGTCGTCCCAGAAACCACGCTCGGCGAAATCGGCCTGGCTGAGCTTCCAGTGCTTGTCGGGGTCCTCAATCCGCTGCTGGAAGCGCTCCCGCTGTTCTTCCTTGGAGATATGCAGGAAGAACTTCAGGATGTGGGTGCCGCTGTCGCCCAGGTGACGCTCAAAGTTGTTGATGTGGGCGAAGCGCTGCTTCCAGACCTGCTTGGACACCAGCTTATGGACGCGGGCCACCAGCACGTCCTCGTAGTGGGAGCGGTTGAAAATGACGATTTCGCCCTGGGCCGGGGTGACGCGGTGGATGCGCCAGAGGAAGTCGCGCTCGGCCTCCAGGCCCGCCGGCTTCTTGAAGCTGGCCACCCGGCAGGACTGCGGATTGAGCCCCGACATGACGTGCTTGATGGTGCCGTCCTTGCCGCCGGCGTCCATGGCCTGGAGCACGATGAGCAGCGATTGCCGGTGCTCGGCGTAGAGGCGCTCCTGAAGCACGGCCATTCGCTTGAGGTCCTTGGCGAGCCGGGCGGCGAGCTTGTAATCCTCAGGATAGGGGTTGTCGTGGTAGTCGGGGTCGAAACCCTTGAGCCGAACCTTGGCGCCGGGGTCGATGCGGAGGGGCTGCTTCGAGTCTTTCTTCCCCAACTCAGGCGGCCTCTGCCGGGCGATGCGCCATGAGTTTGGAGTTCTGGCGGGCAGCCCCGGCCGCGAACACGATCCACACCAGACCCAGGGCCAGGTTGACGGCGGCGAACTCCCGGACCCCGAGTCCGAGCCACCCCGCCACCACGAAGGTCGCCACGGCGGAGAGCATGTCGCCGCCGCGCCAGAAGAAGGTCTCCACCGCCTGCAAAGCCTTGTACTTGGCCTCGCGGCTGGTGGGCAGGAACAAGGCGCGCCGGGCGGTATTCTGCAACGAGTAGTCGGTGGCGTTCTCCAGAATCTTGGCCAGCCGGATGAGGCTGAGCACGGGAAGAGCGACCAGCATCCCATAGCCGAACAGCGCGATCACCGGCAGGATGAACAGCGCCCGGCCGACCCCCAGGTGCTTGAAGATCCGCGAGACCAGGAAGAACTGGATGAAGACCGCCAGCAGGTTCTGCCAGAGATCGACATTGGCGTAGATGGAGCCGACAATCTGACCCTGCGAAAGGCCGCCGCCGGCGCCTTGGCGGGCGGCCTCGGCGACCGCCCGTCCCAGGATGTAGTTGCCGTTGGTGTTCACAAACTGCGCCATGAGAGTGACCAGCGCGATCAGCAACAGGTAACGATCGCTCAGAACAAGCCGGAATCCCCCTTCGCCCGACAGCGGCTGCTCGGCCTGCTTGTGCGCGGCGGCGGCCTGGCCGGCACGGCCCTTCTCCCGCGCGTGGATGATGTTGGTCAGCACCAGGCACGCCGCCAAAATGGCGCCGGCCACCAGCATCGGCACATACTCGCCCAGCGGCTTGATGATCGCCCCGACTAGAGTGGAGCCCGCGATGGCGCCCACCGAGCCTCCGAAGCCAACAATGGCGAAGAGCCGCTTGCCCTGCTCCGGCGTGTAGACGTCGTTGGCGAAGGACCAGAACTGGGCCATCACCATCAGATTGAAGATGCCGATCCACACGAAGAACGGGATGCCCAGTTGCACGCCGGCCTGGCCCAGCAGGAAGAAGATCACAAGGTTGGATGCAAAGAACAGGGTGACCCAGTTCATCAGGCGGATCCGGTTGACCCTGCCGGCGAAGGCGCTGTAGGCCGGCACGATGAAAATGAACAGGCCGGCAAAAATAGCGCCGGTGTAGGCTTTGATCTCCGGGCCGCGAATCAGGGCGCCGCCCGGCAAGGTGAGCGAAGCAGGCAGCAGGAGGGCTTCCCGAACCGGCCGGATCGTGTAGTAGGCGGCCAGCAGGAGAAACCCGTCCACGGCCAGCAGCAGCGCGGTGATGGCCTCGCCGGGCTGCACGTCGGCCGCCAGGCTCAAGACCTTGTCGAGCCAGGATTTCTTGTCCAGGGGGGCCGCCAGCGATGCGGCCATATCGTCCTCCTACTCCTCCCGCTCGATGCCCACGATGTCCAGCCGTCCGGAGCCGCGGCGAAAATAGAGGTGGACGGCCTTGGGGATCTTGTCCCTATTCTCGCCCCGGCGGCGGATCGCCAGGCTATAGTATGCCCCTTCCGGGCCGCCGCGCAACTCCGCCGGGATGCCGAGCGGGGAGCGGGCGTCCTGCTCCGGCCCGCCCAGCACGACCTTGCGGTCCGCCGGATTGTCGTAGCGATACCATGTGGCGGTGTAGCCCGCCGGCTTCTCCCGAAAGCCGTGCTTGACGGCCAGGTCCTCGAATCGCAACTGGCTGCCGTCGATCTGGAAGTTGTCCACCGAGTTGACCTGGGTGAGCCAGTGCTGGCCGATGTGGTCACGGCGCTTGATGATGCAGCCGGCGAGGTACTCTTCGGCCCACGGGTCGCTGATCTTGCCGGTGCGAACGATGGCGCGGATTTCCTCGTCGGTGAAGGCCATCACGATCTTGGCGGCCCAGTAGGCGTCTTCCGGCAGGCAGTTCTGGAAGGCCGCGTTGGGATACTCCGGCTTCCACTTCTCGGGCCGGAAGCGGTCGGCCTCGATTTTCCCGATCGAGGAATACCGCGGGTACCGGGTCAGGATCCAGCCGCGGTCCCACAGCCCCAGCGTCGCTATGCGGACCAGAGCGGGGCTCGGTTCCCAGAGGAATTCATTGCCCGCCCGCGGCTTTTGCTCGCTGACGCTGCCACTGCCCAGGATGGAGCCGAAATCGATCAGGTGGTGGCGGATGAACTGCCGATCGTTCTCCTTTACCAGAAAGTCGATCGTATTGATGGCGCGGGAATCGTCGTGGTTCAGCCAGGCGGCGAACACCCACAAGCCCCGCAACTCGCGGCGGTGCTCATGCGGAAAGATGTCGTTGGGATCATCGGGGCGGGTGCCGTAATACCGGAACGGGCCCACATCCTCGCCGGGCAGAATCCTGCTGGCCACAGCGCGGTAGCGGCCGTCGGAGGTGCGGGCCACCTTGTTGAGGATCTGCTGCACATCGCGGCGGTCCATGTTGCGCCGGCGGCCGAGGGTGTCGGTGATGACGGCGTCCTCGGCCAGCTCGAGGTGGTCGGCGCGGATGTAGACGACGTAATACTCTGGAACGTTGTACCCGATGGCGTAAAAAAACTTGGAGCCGATAACGTCAGCCGAGGTGGCCATCTCCAGGTTGCCGGGCGGGTCGAACTTGATCGCGTAAAGGCCGCCGCGGGAGTCCCGGACGGGACGGAATCCCGGCGTAATCCCCTCGTTCTTGGCGCCCAGGATCGTCAAGGTCCCTTCGGCCGGACCCGTGTCTTGGTCTGGCCCGCGGACAAGCTCCTCAACCGGCATTCGCCGCCGGCCGTGACGGTTGGAGAACCAGGTGCTCTCCGGCACCTCGCCCAGCGTGTTGACGTTCATGGCGGTTCGGGGCCGCCGATCCCCCGGACTGCCGAAGCTGTTCTGGATGAAGTCGTAGTAGTCGCTGAGCTTGTAGCGCTTGGGCGCCGGGATGTTGCGGTCGTCGGGGTCGCGCTCGACCGGATCGTCCCGGAGAAACTTCTGGGCCGGGGCCAGGCCCGCAAGCAAAAGTAGCAGGAGCGCTGTCTTAGAACACATGGCCGAATTTGAAGAAGTAGCGCATGCCTTCACGGCTCCTGCCGATGTCGATCCGCAGGAACACCGCTTTGGCCTGGTTGAACCGGAACCCGACGCCGTAGCAGCCTTCCAGGCGGCCCAGGTCGAAGTCGCTCCGGCGGGTGAACACCTTGCCGGCATCGCCGAACAAAGCCATATCCATGCCGGAAAAGACCTCCCAACGATACTCGAGGTTATAGACCATCAGGTTCTTGTCCCGGAAGCGGTACTCGCGGAAGCCGCGCATGTCCTCCGATCCGCCCAGGGTTTCCTGCATGTAGAAGGGCAGGCTCTGGCCGGGGCTGGTGTCGGTGAGCGAGGTCTTGGCCCGGAAAGCGAAGACCCGGCGTCGGTTGAAGAGCGGCAGATACTGCTGAAGCTCAGCGGAGTAGCGCCGGAAAGAATACCGGCTCTGATTGCGGTCGCCATAGGTGTCCCAGGAGAACACGTAATTGCCGCCGGAGCGGGGGTTGCCCGGCTCGTCGCGGTAATCGAAGCCGGTGAAGGCGCCGAACTGGTAATAGTCGGGCTGTAGCTCCAGGGCCGGGGTGTTGGCGGCGTTGAAGACCTTCTCGGTCGAGGCGAATCGCGGGTCGGTGCCGGGGCCGGCATTGGCGGCGATGATGCCGCCTCGCAACCCGGCCAACATCCGCTTTCGCCACCAGCGCGCGCCCAGCGTCCCGAGGTAGGTGGTGTCTTCCAGGCGGAAGTTGGTCCGGTCTTGCCGGCGTGATCGGGGGCCCAGGCCGAAGTAATCTTCCTGGGGGAAGTTTCGGTAAGTGGCGGTGAACTCGAGAAATACGTGCTCGTTGGCCAGGCGGGGCAAGCCGATAGCGAATTCGGCCTTCTCGTAATGCCGCTTTGACACCGCCGCGCCGGCGCGGATGTCGAGCAGCCCGTTGACCAGCCGCTCGCGGCGGTACTCGCTGCCGAGCGCGAAGCCGGAGCCGGTGCGAAGGCCGCCCACCTTGGCGTGAAAATGATGCCACCCGGCGGCGAACTTCTCCAGCACCCGCTGCTCCCGGAAGTTGTAGAGGAAATTCTCGAGGCCGGTGCGCACGGGCGGCGCAAGCTGCTCGGCTTTCTTTTCCCGCAAGCTCTGCCACTGCTTGAGCCGGGAATCCGGCGGCGTCTGGGCGGCGGCCGTCGCAGTCAACAACCCGATCCAGAGGAAGCCTGGGAAGCTGGTTCTCACGCGCAGGGGCAAACCGTCTAGACTAACCCAGATGCGACGCCGGTGCAAGCCACCCAGCTACAATGATTGCTGTCCCTCATGGCGGAGTCCGACCCAGTCATCCTGATCCTGGACGACGAGCCGATCGTCACCACTACCATCAAGAACTACCTGGACCTGCGGGGCGGCTACCGGACGGCGGTGTTCAACCATCCGGCCCAGGCCCTCGAGCATCTCAAGACCAACCCCGTCGACCTGATCATCTCCGACCAGATGATGCCGGGCATGACCGGGCTGGAGTTCTTCGCGCAGGTGAAGCAGTTGCAGCCGGAAGCGGTCCGCGTGCTTCTGACCGGCTACGCCCAGAAGGATGACGCGGTGCGCGCCATCAACCAGATCGGCCTCTACCAGTACATCGAGAAGCCCTGGTCCAACGACCAGCTCGAGCTGGTGCTCCGCAACGGCCTGGAGCGAAAGAAGCTGTACACGTCGCTGCAAAGCCGGATCGGGGAGCTGAAGATCGCCGCGGGCGAGGTCGACCGGCTGAAGAACGGACTGGTCGAGCTCTACCTCGAGCGCAGCCCGCAGGATGTGGGCGGCGAGCTGCGGCGCATCGTGGGAAGCGAGATTCGCAGCGGAACCCGCCGGCTGCTCGCCGCCTTCATTGCCGTCTCGGCGCTGCTGGTGGCCAGCATCAGCTACATCGTCTACCGCAGTTTCTTTTCGATTCGCGGCGAGACGGCGCGGCTCAAGATCGAGCTGCGGGAGATCCAGCGAAACCAGCTCAATCCCGCCGAGATCAAGCGGCTGCGGGAAACCGCCGCCGGGGCGCGCAGCGAGCAGATCATCGCCGAGTACGAGGAAAGCGTCTGCTTCATACAGGGGTCCTATGTGTTTCGGGATCGCGACAGCGGAAGGCTTCTGCGCATCGGTTCGGCGGGCGCGACCCACAGCGTCGATGTCTCGCTCGAAGGCAGCGGGCCGCCGGTCGAGAATTTCTACACCGGCACCGGCTTCCTGGCGGGCGAGGGCGGCCGGATCCTCACCAACCGGCACGTGGCCGAGCCGTGGTGGGGCGACGCCGAGGCGCAGAAGATCCTCTCGGCCGGCTTCCGCCCGGAACTGCGGTTGCTGGTCGCTTATTTCCCTCAACGAAACCGCCCGTTCCCCTTGAAGGTCCGGAAGGTGTCTCGGACCGCCGACCTGGCGCTGGTGGAGGTCACGCCGGCCGGCGGCCTGCCCAAGCCGGTCCTTCTGGAGGAAGGCGCGAGCAGCGCCGCCGCCGGCTCCCCGGTCCTGCTGATCGGCTACCCGCTGGGACTGGAGGCAATCCTGGCCCGAACCTCGGAGAAGGAGCTGGAACAGATCCCCGATCTGCCCAACCTGACTTTGGACCGGGTGGCGCGGGAGTTGGCCAGCCGGGGAATGATCCGGCCCTTCATCACCCAGGGCCACATCAGCAACGTCAGCCCGGACGTGATTGCTTACGTCGCGGTCACGTCGGTAGGCGGCAGCGGGGGGCCGTTGTTCGATCGTAACGGCCGGGTCATCGCGGTCAACTTCGCCATCATCAGCCAGTTCCAGGCCGCCAGCCTCGGCATCCCCATCCGGCACGCGCGGGAACTGCTGCAGGACTGACGGCGTTCGCTACGCCCCGGCCGGAAACCGCCGCGTCCGCGCCAGCGCCGCCTTGGCCTTCGCCAGCGCCGCGTCCTCGGCTTCCTGGCGGGTGGCGCCGGTGGTCCGGCAGATGTTGGCGCCTGGAGAGACATTGTCGGCCGTGCAGTGGTACTCGTCTCCGAACTTGTAGGAGGTGATGCGCACCTGCCACCCCTCGACCTCCAGGGTCCGGGTGGAGTGTTCCTCGGCGTTCATAGTCTCAGCCCCCCGCGGCGGCGGCCGCGCCGCGCTCCACCGGCGCTCCCACCAGGTTGCCCCATTCGGTCCAGGAGCCGTCGTAATTGGTCACGTTCTTGTAACCAAGCAGGTAAGTGAGCACGAACCAGGTGTGGCTCGATCGTTCTCCGATACGGCAGTAGGCGATGATCGGGCGCTCACCGGTAATGCCCTTGGCCCCGTAGAGAGTCTTGAGGTCATCGAAGCTCTTGAACGTACCATCCTCGCTGCAAGCCTGGCCCCAGGGAATGCCCTGGGCGCCGGGAATGTGCCCGCCGCGCTGGCAGGTTTCGGGCAGCCCGGGGGGCGAGAGGATTTCGCCGGTGAACTCCTGCGGGCTGCGGACGTCCACCATATCGCTGTTCTTCTGCGCCAGCGCCGCCTGCACCTGCGGCAGGTAGGCGCGGATCGAAAGATCCGGATTCTGGGCCTTGTAGCCGGCGCTGGTGACGGCGGGAACTTCCTTGGAAAGCTCCCGGCCCTCCGCCAGCCACTTCTTGCGGCCGCCGTTCATGAGCCGGACGTCCTTGTGCCCGTAGATTTTCATCTGCCAGACGGCCCACGCCGCGAACCAGTTGTTGTTGTCCCCGTAAAGCACCACGATGGTGTCGTTGCCGATGCCGCTCGAGGCCATCAGGGTTTCGAAATTGGCCTTGGGGATGATGTCACGCCGGACCGTGTCGCAGAGCTGGGTGTTCCAGGCCCAGCCGATAGATCCGGGCACATGGCTTTCGTCGTAGGCCTTGGTGTCGACGTCGACCTCCACGTTGCGGACCGACGGGTTGCTCAGATTCTGGGCAACCCAGTCGGTAGAAACCAGAACTTGCGGGTTCGCGTAGTCTGCCATAGCTTTCCTCGAGGTTGAAATGGAGAACCATCTTACTATAGCTCGGCCGGAATGGGTAGGCCCGCTGGGCCCTCCCCCCGTGCTATCGTGTGGGGACGGTGGAACCGGCAGCGCCATCCCCCGGCATGAGGCTCGGCCAGGCCGACCTGGCAGTCTACCGGACCGGTCCGGACCTGGGGCAATCCATGCCCGACTTCACCCTGCCCGACCACCTGGGCCGGCCGGTGAACTTTACCCAAGCCCGCAACGGACGCCGCGCGCTGGTCCACTTCTTCCGCAGCACGGTGTGGTGACCCTCCTGCACGCTGCAACTGGTCGAGTTGCAACAGCACGCCGAAGAGTACGTCAGGCAGCGGATCGCCATCTTCGCCATCTGTCCCGAACCGGCGCCGCTGGCGGCGGACTTTGTGCGCAAGAACGGGATCAGCTACGCCATCCTTTCCGACGCCGGCGGCCGGCTGATCCGCCAGGTCGGGATCCTCAACAGCGAGGTGGCTGACACCGACCCCGTCAACGGGATCCCCTACCCGGGATCCTACCTGGTCGATGAAAAGGGATACATCTTCGAGAAGCGTTTCCACGCCGACTTCCACGTTCGCGAGCCGATGGGCAGCCTGCTGCTCTACTTCCATCTCAAGGAGTACAGCGAGCGGCTGGAGGAGAAGGTCGCCGAGCGAACGCTGCAGTTGATCGAGACGGCCAAACTGGCCACGCAGGGCAAGCTGATCGCGGCCATCACGCATGAGCTGAACACGCCGCTGGGGGCGCTGTCGAGCGGCAAGGAGATCCTGTGGCGGTACGTCGAGCGGGCCCTGGGAGGGGTTCCCGACCGGGAGCGCGCTGCGGTCGAGGAGATCCGGAAGACGGTCGACGCCGCCTGCCGGAGGATGATCCAGGTGGTGAATGATCTGAGGGAGTTCGTGCGGCTGGAACAGTCCGAGGTCCAGGCGATCGACTTGCGCCACAGCCTGGACACGGTGGTGGAGGTGCTGGGCTCCCGGCTCGAGCAGCGGATCCGGATCGAGCGCGACTACAGTGAAATCCCGGCACTCGAGTGCCGCGCGCCGCAGATCAACCAGGCGCTGTTCGAGGTGATCGAGAATGCGGTGGAAGCAATTCCGGGCGAGGGCGTCATCCGGCTTTCGGCCCGGCGAGAGGATGGCGACATTGTATTGGCGGTTTCCGACAGCGGAAGAGGCATCCCGGCGGCCGAGATCGAGCACATCTTCGAGCCGCACCTGCGGCCCAAGGATGGCCGCGTGGGGGTCAACCTGGGGCTCCCGCTAGCGCACAAGATCCTCCACGAGCACGGCGGCCGGATCCAGGTGGAGAGCCGCGGCGGGGCCGGGGCCACGGTGACTATCCGGCTGCCGCCGGCTTCCCCGGGATGATCCGGATAATCTTGTCGTCAGGCAGCATCCCGCACCTGGATTGTGAGGCGTTTGTTGATGGCGGCGAATGCGGCCTCCAACTGATCCAGCCGCGATGCGTGATCCAGGTCGAGCAGGCGGTCGATCTGAGGCATGTGCCATCCAAGCCGCCGGGCCAGGTCCGCCTTGCCAATGCCGGCCTGGCGCATGGCTTGATAGAGCGACACTTTGGCCTCCGTCAGCGCGGGCAGCACGACATATTTGGAGTTTTTCCGAACCGGGGACGGCTTGGGGATTTCCCGACGATCCTCGATGTAGAGACTGAGCGCAGTCTCGAGTGCGTCCACCCCGCGCCGAAGCGCCTCGTTCTCATCGTCGCCAAAGGCGTGAGCCTCAGGCACATCGGGGAAGGAAACCAGCAGGGTCCGATTCGAGTCGCGGACCAGAATCAGAGGGTATTTGACCATAGCTGTCTGGTGGATATCCCCTTGACTCAGCAAGCCCCAACCTGTAGATTGGGCGCTTGGAAGATTATCCCCGCACCATAGATGAGTTCGAGAGGCGCTTTGCAACGGA
>Ga0247727_10014243_pt1 | contig 13252 bp, 9 predicted proteins | sample WisWelCaveWW1625_FD_202498 | JGI IMG/M metagenome (GOLD analysis project Ga0247727, IMG submission 202498) | Biofilm microbial communities from Wishing Well Cave, Virginia, United States - WW16-25 | ecosystem: Environmental > Aquatic > Deep subsurface > Groundwater > Cave microbial mat | place... | reverse complement strand
GGCCGAGAGGGTCAATTGCATTGATTGGGTCGTTGCGGACATACGCATAGCGGTTGAGGGACTGAGGATCGGCGATGTCCCCAGCTAATGGGTCTGCTGAGCAAAACCTGCCAAACCGCGCGATATATCCGCGATGCATCGCGTAGTCGTTGCCGGATTCGCCGGTGGCGATGTCACGGTCATAGGACGTGAATTTGAGTTTGTTGGCGGCGGTTTCATACCAGTTCTCCCCAAAGGGGTAATGCCCGCTCTGTGCGGTGATGGAGCCGCTGGAGTTAGTCATCACGCGCGGCGAAAGATGGTCCGGATGGGAGTAGGTGGTCACGCCGGCTTCGATCTTGGCAAGGAGCTGGGAACCAGTGTAGATGTATTCGCACGTCGGTGAGCCGACGGCTGCGCCGTTTTCGTATTCCGCGATCACCTTGGTCCCACTGAAGACATACACCGTGGTCGTCGCGCCGGATACCTTTTTCACGGGCAGCGGGCCGCCGTCGTAATTGTACGTGGCCGCGGCGGCGGGCAGGCCCGCCAAGAAGCCGGTGGGGCAGGGGCCCGGGGAAGGCAGCGGGACAATGAAATACTATCTTTACGCATATATCACGTAGAATTGTATCTGGAAGCCAACAGGCTGTCAAGAGGAAAATGCGGGCGCCCCGAGGGAGAAATGCCTCCTAGAGTGCCGCCATGTCTCATGATGGCCTACGCGGGAATCGGCGTAGGTCAGTGTGATCATGAATGGTGTGTCTTTAGCTTCTCCGCATAGCAATCCGCCTCTGCCTCTAGTCCCAGCGATCGGCATGAAGCTTCAAGCCAGCTCAAAATCTCCATTCTGTCGGAGGGCGAGCCTTGAAGCATTTGCGACTCGCAATGGCGGAAGCAATGCAGAGCTCTTGCATGAGCCTCAAGATTGTACTCAGTTACCCCAAGATAAAACCAAGCAGCCGGTTGACAATTATCGGGAATGCCCATGTCAATGGCGTTGGCGAGGCTGGGCTTCGCATTTTTCCAATCGCCTACGTCCGCTGATGCTAAACCAAAGAAAAAATAAAAGGTCGATTGCTTGGGCAAGTCCGATTCAGAATAAGTGCGAAGCAGAGGATAGGCTTCCTTGTAGCGTTCGAGTTTTGCAAGGGCGACGCCTTCTCGATATCTTACGGCTGAACACATCTCGCTGTAGGTCGGGTCATTTTCATATGGTGCATAGATTCCCCAGAGCCACCGGGTTATCTTCAATGCGTCTTCATACCGGCCTTCTCCGATGAGGAGGTCTGCCTCGTTCAACGCAATCTGCTGCCGCGCATGCTCGGTATCCGGCAAAAGGGCTCGTGCGGCTTCGAATACGCGACGTGCCTGCGTGAGCTGATCGATTGCGCCAAGCCAGTCCGCCTCAATGAAGAGCAATCCCGCCCTGACCTCAGGATCTGTCTCCGCTTGAATCAGGCGCCGAAGCTGCTCGAACGCCTGCTCCCGGTGGCCAGAATCAAACAATTGTTCTGCAGCTTCAAAGGCCTTGGCATCTACATCATTCATGTTCCACCATCATTGCGCGGCACGCTTCCCGGACGATCTTCGGGAAGAATTACAAATGGGAAGACTCCTCGCGTAGTGCCCAGGAATGACAATCCTTCACCGCCGAGTTCCATTAGGATGCCCAACCACGTGCGTATCAATCCGGGTGGCTTGCGTGGCGGCTGGACTTTGATCTTGAACGGTGGTGCGTTGGGTTTCACCACCTTAGGATTTCTTGCCTTGGCGCTTTCTGCCACTCGTGATGGTAACGAGGGCGGATACCACGGAGCGTTTGCATCCTCGCGAGTCCAATCGTTGTGCGAGCCGCCTTCCAACGTACTTTGTGAAACAGCCACCAGGACCCACGCATAATTAACTTGTGCGATTGAGGTCCCATACAGTATCGGTCCCTCCACTCCGCCACTTGTTCCCCACACGGGAGTCTTGGCTATGCCACCACCAACCATGGACCAACTGACTGGCAGCCAGGCCCAGGTAAGAGTGGTACGAACAAATCCTTCTTGGGTGTAGTCCCAGCCGTGGCATTGATTCCTCGGACACCCGGAAGCAGCGCCCGCTCGTGCCATGGCTTGCGCAGTTTTGGCATCAACCTGACGACCATCGACGTAATACACGGGATTCTCAGAACCACTATCCTGACAAGCAGCCTCGTAGCCTGTGACGCAGTGTGAAATCATCGTCAACCCGAGGGGATCCACAAAGTTAATGGAATCGTTCGCAGTGTAGGCGTAGCGGTTGAGGGATTGCGGATTGCCGATGGAGCCGGCGAGGGGGTCTGGGGCGCTGAAGCGGCCGAGGCGGGGGATGTGGGACCGGAATATGGCGTAGTCGATGCCGGATTCGCCGCTGGCGATGTCGCGGTCGTAAGACGTAAATTTCAGTTTGTTGGAGGCGGTTTCGTACCAGTTCTCCCCGAAGGGGTAGTGCCCGCTGTGGGTGATGGTGCCGCCGCTGGTGTTGGTCATCACGCGCGGGGAGAGATGGTCTGGATGGGAGTAGGTGGTCACGCCGCCTTCGATTTTGGCGAGAAGCTGCGAGCCGGAGTAGATGTATTCGCGCGTCGGTGAGCCGACGGCTGCGCCGTTTTCGTATTCGGCGATCACTTTGGTCCCACTGAAAACATACACGGTGGTGGTCGCGCCGGAAACTTTCTTCACGCGCAGCGGGCCGCCATCGTAGGTGTACGTCGCGCCGGCGGCGGAAATCACGCGGTTGGCGGCGTCGTAGGCCAGCGTGTTGACCCCGTCCTTGGTCATATTCCCATTCTGGTCGTAGGTGTGGTTCGCGTCCTCGACGATGCGATTGGTGGCCGGGTCAATCGCCGGGTTGTGGGGCGGAGCGGTCCTGGCGGTCACCTTTTGCTCGTCACGGTTGCCGTAACGGTCGTAAATCCACTCCAGCCCCCATTGCGGATACTGAGTTGAGCCGGTGGTGACTGCGGTCTTCAGCCGGTGCAATGCGTCGTAGGTATACGTCACAGATCGCCCCGCGGCTCCTGGCGTCAAGGTCTGATCCGACGTATCTGTGATGCCCGTGATTTGCCCATTGTTGCTCCCACTCGCTCCATACGCGTATGTCAGTTCGAGAAGTTTCTGCGACGATTTCGTGTATGTGAGGGAGGTGAGTTGCAAGCGGTCCGCGGAATAACCGAACGCCGCGGTGAAGGTGGCGTCATTGTTGTAGCGGAAGCCGGTGACCTGCCCGGCGCTGTTGTAGGCGAACGCATCGGCCATCGGGGAAGTGCCGTTTTTAACGGCGCTGAGCCGTTTGATGGCGTGGCTGGCCGACGTGCCGTCGAGAGCCGCCGCTTTCGACTAAATCTGGGACATGCTCGGCGTCGTAGGCCAGCGTGTTAACCCCGTCGTTGGTCATATTGCCGTTTTGGTCGTAGGTCTTGCTCCCTCCTTCAATAAGGCTCGTAGATAAAGGTACGAACAGATTTCCTTCGCAAGAAACCCCACAGTACGTTGCCGTACCCGAATCCTAGTTGCTGTCCTTGAACAAGCAGAGCCAGGCGTGAGCGTATCATCCTCTCGCTAGAGTCATACCAGACCCGTTCGGAGAAGTTACCAGAGACTATACTTTTGCACACTAGGAAAAGTTCTTCATCAATTGGCAACCTGCCGAGCAGATTTCCGCCGTCACGCCAGAATTCCCGATAGCTGCCGTGCCCAATGGTCACCACAGCTCCTTGCTGATTCGAGACCGCTATGCTGATGGATGAGGCGCTCGGGTTCATTGGGGACAAGGTGAAATACGGGACCTTGACTGCCGGATGGGAAGCATCCACGGCTCTCTCTAGGTTAGCCACATTCCCAGGCAATGTGCCCAGGAGCTGCTCCAACTTGGCTGCGATTTGTCCTTCGATATCCGGGCGCATTCTCAGTGGGGAGGAACTCTCCAGAGATCAAAATGACCGCTGCTACTAAGCCACTCCGCAATACTTCCAGATACCCTGAACACTTGCTCCTGCGTATTGGCGTTCCAGCCGTAGCCAACTCTTAACCAGGGGTTTGAGTTTAGAAAGCCTGCGAATCCGCCTCCCAACATGGGATGAAATCGCCCGAATAAGACCGAACCTGTAGTTCCCAGCGCGTAGTCAGCAAGGATTGCAGGTATGGCACCTGCAACGAGCGCGGTACCATACCATATTGCGATGCCTTTCGCGTCGGTTGCAGCTCCGGCCTGCTCGTAAACGTCGCCCAAGATTTGCTTGGCCGAGTCTGAGAGAGGAAGATCAAGGGTTCCCACCCCGCCCCTAACCATCCAGACCAGGTTGCCGTTAAGGACGTATCGAATGCTGTCAGGCGACCAGAAACAATCCATGAAACTAGTACTCTTCCCGTCACAGATCAGGACGAGGGTTCCCGGAGGTAAGGGTGAGACCAGCCGATAACTTCCACCCGCCAGGCCGGTGGAACCAACCCAACTTCCCCCGTTCGCCACCGGGGAACCAAACGGACCCGGCGGGTTCGCCCGGCAGAATGGATCCACGCCGCAATCGAGGTCTGCCGGCCAATGACCGTCGCTGTCGTTCCAGTAGTTACCGGCACCTTCAGTGATCCCGCTGCTTCCGCCTCCACACGATGCTTCCCAGCAACCCTGCTCGAACGTCAAGCCAAGTGGGTCCGCGAGTCCCACGGGGTCGTTTGCGGTGTAGGCGTAGCGGTTGAGGGATTGCGGATTGCCGATGGAGCCGGCGAGGGGGTCGGGGGAGGAGAAGCGGCCGAGGCGGGAGATGTGGGAGCGGAAGATGGCGTAGTCGTTGCCGGATTCGCCGCTGGCGGTGTCGCGGGCGTAAGACGTAAATTTCAGTTTGTTGGAGGCGGTTTCGTACCAGTTCTCCCCGAAGGGGTAATGCCCGCTCTGTGCGGTAATCGTTCCACTCGTATTGGTCATGACACGCGCCGAAAGATGGTCAGGGTGAAAGTAGGTGGTGGCCCCGCCTTCAATCTTGGCCAGGAGCTGGGAGCCGGCGTAGATGTATTCGCGCGTCGGCGAGCCGACGGCTGCGCCGTTGTCGTACTCGGCAATCACTTTGGTCCCACTGAAGACATATACGGTGGTCGTCGCGCCGGATACCTTTTTCACCCGCAGCGCGCCGCCGTCATAAGTGTACGTCGCCGCGGCCGCGGCAATCACGCGATTGGCGGCGTCGTAGGCCAGCGTGTTGACCCCGTCCTTCGTCATATTCCCATTCTGGTCGTAAGTGTGGTTGGCGTCCTCGACGATGCGGTTCGTGGCCGGGTCCATGGTCGGCAGATGCGGGGGCGCGGAGCCGGCAGTCACTCGTTGTTCGGTGCGGTTGCCGTAGCGGTCGTAAATCCACTCCAGGCCCCATTGCGGATACTGCGTCGAGCCGGTGGTGACCGCCGTCTTCAGTCGGTGCAATGCGTCGTAGGTATAGTTCACAGATCGCCCCGCGGCTCCAGGCGTCAAGGTCTGATCAGACGTATCTGTGATGCCCGTGATTTGCCCATTGTTGCTCCCACTCGCTCCATACGCGTATGTCAGTTCGAGAAGTTTCTGCGACGATTTCGTGTATGTGAGGGAGGTGAGTTGCAAGCGGTCCGCGGAATAACCGAACGCCGCGGTAAAGGTAGCATCATTGTTGTAGCGGAAGCCGGTGACCTGCCCGGCGCTGTTGTAGGCGAACGCGTCGGCCATTGGAGAAGTCCCGTTTTTCACGGCGCTGAGCCGGCCGATGGTGTCGTACTCCTGATTGACCACGCGCCCGGAAGGATAGGTGATGGCCGTCAGCTCGCCGGCCAGATTGTAGGCGTAGGTCGCCGGGTAATTCGTCCCGCCGATGTTTTTCGTGACCTGGGTGACCTGGCCAAGCAGATCATAGGTGAAGCTGTCGGTCACGTCGTTGGCGGTGCCGCCGGCATCGGCGAAAACTGAAATCAGCCGGCCCTTGTTGTTCTGGGCCGCGTCGGTACCGTAGGAGTAGGTGACAGGCGCGGTGGCCGGCACGGTGGTGCCGCTGACGTCGTAGCTGACGCCGGTGAGGCGATTGAGGCCGTCATAGGTGTAGATGGTGTCCACGCCGCGGGCGTCGGTGCGCTGCGTGACCTGGCTGAAGGCGTTGTAGAGGTAGCTCCAGTTGCCCGCTTCCGGAGTGGTCTGGCTGGTCAGGCGGCCGAGATCGTCATAATTGTAGGTCCGCGTCTGCACGCCCTGATTCACTTGCGTGAGCAAATCGAGGACATTATGGGCGTAGGCCGTGTTCTGGGTGAGCTGATTGCCGTTGTTCACGTCCGGCTCGCTAAGGGTCGCCAGCCGGCCGAGGGCATCGGTTTCTGATTTCCGCTGCTTCCCGCTAGGGTCGGTTACCGTCGCTGTGTTGCCAGAATAAGAATACGTGGTTTCGGCGCCGCCCGGAGCGATGACCTTGGCAGGTCGCCCAAGAGCATCGAAGCGCGTCTCGGTCCAGTGGGAAGGAGTGACCGGAGGGGCATAGGGATTGCTCTGCTTGTAGGCGCGACCCAGGGCGTCGAACTGTGATTCGACTTTCGAATAGGTCACTGACTCTGCGCCATTCATTACACTGCGCTTGAAGGGGCGGCCGAGGGTGTCAAATTCCGTCTTTTGCACAACGCGGTCGGAGCCCTGCACAGGCAGACTGACCGTGGCCCAAGCCAGCGCAGAGTCGTACGCATAATCAATGGTTTTCATGTCCGGGCGCGTAACCAGGTCGACCCGCTTCAGGGAGTCGTAGGCGAAGGAGGTGACCTGGCTGTTTTCATCCGTGGCCGAGACCACTTGCCCCGTATAAGCGTTGTAGGTCGCGCTGGCGGTGAGTTGCGGGCCTCCGGAGGGCCCACTGGTGACGGAGGCAGGAAAGGCGTAGTTTGTGGCTGAAGTAAATGCCCATTCCTTCTGCTGGCAGCAGTTCACGTCCGCCTTGCGGAGGTTTCCGAGCTTGTCAAAAAACGAGTGCCGGGCTATCGGGCCGGTTTGCGCGGCGGCGTTTGTGTAGGTGGTGACCGTCGTGGGCAGACCGCGGTAGACAAAAGTGCAGCCGAAATTCGTGCCGTCGTGTTGCACAACAACCGTGCCGCACAATTCCCCACCGGGATCCAGGTTGATGTAGCCAGCCTCGTCGTAGGCGATGACCGTTCGAGACTTGATTGCGCCGCCGATTCCGCCGTCCCGGACAAGAACCTGCGTGGGCCTGTTGAGGATATTCCGGGAGGTGTAGTTCGTTCCGCCAAGGTATGTAATCTGCATGGTGCGCACCGGACTCCCGGGCGCGCCCGAGCCCCAGGCGTATTCGATGCTCTGCGTCAGACTTCCATAGGAATCAAACGTGGTGTCGGTCTTTGCGTGCTGGTTTGGTGTCACATCCTTCAAGATTATGGTTGTACTGGACGGTGTGCCATTGGCGGCCCAAGTGGTGTTGATTTCCCGAAGCTGGTTCGCTGCGATATCTGAAGTATGGTAATGCTTTTCGCTGAGGAGTTGTCGGCTAGTGTTGAATGCAAAAGTGGAAACCGAAACTACCGTGCCCCCGGTGCCATAATCCACAGGCGGAAAGTCCACATTCGTCTTCCAGTCCGCCCCGACCTGGGTCCTGGTGAACACCGTTTGCGGGGGCGTGGCCTCGCCTGCGCTGACAATGCGCGTGAGTTTCTTCACAGTGCCGTCGGCACAATTGATCCCATTGTTGTCTGTGGGCCCTGAGGGGTAGACATACTCGACATACCCCCCGGTCGGCAGAATGATTTTCCTCAGTCGCCCCGTGTAATAAGGAGGGTTCTGACCCTGGAATCCTGGAGTCTCCTCATAGAAAAACTCGTACTTCCGTCCATTGGGAAGCACCAAGTCAACCGGGAGACGTTCTGTACCATTAAACTCGTTGACGCCGTAACAGCCGAAGTTTGTTTTGATATTTTGCGCTGTAGCATGCAGGTTTAGGCGCAAGACTTGGGGACTGCCAGCGCTGTCCTGGTAGCGGTACTCGATGTAATTAGCGTTCGTCTTGTCCACGACAAGAGCGGCGTGACCCGCGGTGTCCGTCCACGTGGTCACGGCCCCGCTGACACTGAAACTGGTCTTGTTTCCGTTGTTGTCGAGCACATACCCGTTGGTGACAGTCATTTCGTCCCCAGACTTACTCCAAACGCGTGGGGCCGTGGGACTCGTTATGTCAATTTTGTAGCCGCTCCCGTCCGTTGCAAACCCAACGGAGGTCCCCGGGGTAAAGCAGTTTACGATTGTAGACACCGTGAAAGGATGCTTTGTGCCGCGGGCGTCGTAGTAGGCGTAATTCGAGTATTTGTCGAAGTATTCGTAGCCGCCCAAGTCAAAGTCATAGCACGCAAGCACAGAATACGTGTACAGAGTTTGGCCCACCGCGGCCTCTTTCAACCAACCATACGTGGGATTGCCGTTCTTATCGGTAACGCGAGTCCAGCTGGTCACCGAACCGATGGTCACTATCTTCCAAATGAGCGAATCATTGACAACAGCAAAGCTGAAGCTTTCGCCGCGACCCGGCAACGCGACAATTGGGAAGGATAGATTCACGTTCAGGTTCTGCCGGTTGATGGCGTCAAGGCCGCCCGAATGAATGGAACTAAACGGCGGAATACCGGTCACGGGTTCCTGGGCGTGCAGTGTACTGGAAAGGATTAATGCTCCTACGAAGGTAAGGAAACGCCTCATTCTGGCCTCCCTTGCGTGCGAACGGGGAAGGCCGAGCCGCTGAGGCCCACAGTAAAGGTGACGGATAAAACCTTGATGGTGGCCCAGGGTGTGCCGTTGAAGTCTCTTTCGATGCGGAAGGGGTAGAGGATGCCGCCGACAGTGCGGAAATCGCTGTAGCGGACCTCCATCGGGATGCGAGGCTCGGCGCCCCCGGCGGCGCGCCTCTCATAACTTAGCCGGCGAGGAAGGCCGGACGCCGCGTCCAGCCATAGGTCGCGGATGGAGAACTCGGAGAGATGTTTCAGCTTTGCATTCCACGCAAACGTATTGCTGATGCGGATGTGGTGTAGCTTCGCGCCGCCTGATTCCTCCAGGCCGACGTACTCGAATGCCGAATCGAGGTTATTGAGAACCGAGGAGATTAAAACCAGCGGAAAGCTGGCGGATTGCGCGGAACACGCCCATTCCAAGCTCTGCTCTTCGAGCTTGTCTGCCGCCTTGTGCGCACCGAGGCCGCCGGAAAAAATGTCTGACCATTTTCCATCGGGCATCTCGAATTCTTCGGCCGTCTGATTCAGGCCGCGGGTGAGGATGCGGATGGTACCGCTCTCGGTCTTTGAACCGGAGGTGATGGTGACGGTGCCGGTGGCGACAGAGTCCGCTGGCACAACGCCGCCCATTACGGCGAGGGACTGCTGCAACACGGCGACAGCGCTCGGGTCGCGCGGGGGAGGAGATTGAGAGAGCGCTACAGGGCAGGCCGCGAAGAGAGTGAAAGCACAACAGGCAAGGCGCAGGGGGAATGGCATAGCGCACCTCCCGTACACGGAATCTTACGTACAGGGGGGGGATAATATGTCAAGCGGAATTTATCATGCTAGGTTTGTGCCGCAGGTACGTATTACAAAAAAGACTCACACCATAGAGATTATCCGGTGAATCCGCCGGAGGATTCGAAGGCGCGGGCGAGGCGCAGGACGCCGGATTCGTCGAAGTGGCGGCCGATGATTTGCAACCCGACAGGCAAAGCGGTGATGGCGGCTGACGCCGGCGTGGAACCGGAAGGCGGCGTATTTCCGCAAGGGACGGAGATGGCGGGCAGGCCGGCGAGCGATGCGGTGACGGTGTAAATGTCGGCCAGGTACATTTGCAGAGGGTCGGCGGTGCGCTCGCCGAGGCGGAAGGCGGGCACCGGCGAGGTGGGCGCAACGATGAGGTCCGCTTTCTGGAACGCCTCCGCGAAGTCGCGGGCAATCAGCGCGCGCACCTTCTGGGCCTTCAGGTAATACGCTTCGTAGTAGCCGCTGCTGAGCGCGTAGGTGCCCAGCATAATGCGGCGCTTGACCTCCGGCCCAAAGCCGCGCCCGCGGGTCTTCCTGTACATATCCAGCAGGGATTCGCCGGCCACGCGCAGGCCGTAGCGCACGCCGTCGTAGCGCGCCAGGTTGGAGCTGGCTTCGGCCGTGGCGATGATGTAGTAGGTGGCGATGGCGTAGCCGGTGTGCGGCATGCCCAGCTCGACCCGCCGGCAGCCCAGGTCTTCGAGCCGGCGGATGGCGGCCTCGACGCGTGCCTTTACGCCGGGGTCGGCGCCTTCCGCGAAATATTCTCTGGGAATGCCAATCCGCGTGCCTGCAACGGGCCTGGACATCTCCTCGCTGTAGCGAGGAACCGGCACGTCAACCGATGTCGAATCGCTGGGGTCGCGGCCGGCCATCGCTTGGATCAGCGCGGCGATGTCCGAGATGCTGCGGGCGAAGGGGCCGATGCGGTCAAGCGACGACGCGAAGGCAATGAGGCCATAGCGCGAAACGCGGCCGTAAGTGGGCATCATTGCCGGGATGCCGCACAGAGCGCCGGGCTGGCGGATTGAGCCGCCAGTATCCGTTCCCAGTGCAGCGACGGCCAGTCCCGCGGCCACCGCCGCGGCAGAGCCGCCGCTCGAGCCGCCGGGAACGCGGTCTGGCGCGACGGGGTTGCGGACCGGGCCGTACGCAGAGTTCTCGTTGGAGCTGCCCATGGCGAATTCGTCGCAGTTGGTCTTGCCCAAAACCACAGCGCCGGCAGATTCGAGACGCGCCACGGCCGTGCAGTCGTAGGGCGGGACGTAGTTTTCCAGGATGCGGCTGCCGCAGGTGGAGCGTACGCCGCGCGTGCTGAGCACGTCCTTCACAGCGATGGGCACGCCCGCCAATGGAGGCAGCGGCTCGCCGCGAGAGATGAGCGCGTCCACGCGGTCGGCCTGAGCATAGGCGCGGTCTGGGCAGAGCGTCAGGAAAGCGTTCAGTTCCGCGTTGCGTTTCTCGATGGCGGCGTAGTGCTCAGCGGCCAGTTCGCGGGCAGAAATTTTCCGGGCCAGCAATGCCTCGCGCACGGAAGTCGCGGTCCAGTGGGATGTGGAGGTCATCGCTCGATCACGCGGGGAACGCGGATGTAAGGAGGAGCGGGATCCGGAGCGCCGGCCAGCGCCTCGGAGGCGATTTTGCAGGCGACGGCAACGTCGTCGCGCAGGGAGGCGTCCGCAGGCTGGCCCGCGGCCAGCACCTGGGCCATCGGCTCGACCACGGCGGTGTCCAGCTCGTTGAGCTTGTCAATGTAGGTGAGGATGGAGTCGAGCTGGCTGCGGAGGGACTCGATCTCGGCGTCGGCCAGCTCGAGATGGGCCAGCTCGGCCACGCGCAGCACGTCTTCGCGGGAGATTTTCATGATCGCGAGGTTCCAATCCTAGCATATCGGGGCTGATTGACAGCGCGGGGGAGGGCTGGGCGCCAAAGGGGCAGGGGAATTGGCATGCGGAGTCATATCACACTTCTTGTGATATCATCCGGCACATGAGAGCAAAGATGCTCAGGACCAGGCGCAATGCGCTTGGATGGACACAACAGAAAGCGGCGGCAGAGCTCGGAGTGTCACAGTCCTATCTGGCGATGCTGGAGGGCGGCCAGCGGCGTCTGACCCGGCAACTGGCACGCCGGTGTGTTGAGGTGATGGGGGCCTCCCCGGTGATGCTGCCGGCGCGGCCTCCAGAAGAATTGGGGGCAGTCCCTCAGGACCTAGCTGAAGCACTGGGGGCACTGGGATATCCGGGATTCGCGTATTTTCAAATGCGTAGGCGTAAACGAAATCCCGCGGAGGTGCTGCTCCAGGCGCTCGCCATATCGGAGCTGGAAGCGCGGTTGGTCGAGGCGCTGCCCTGGCTGTTGGCCCGGTACTGGGAGATGGATGATTCGTGGCTGGTGTCGCAGGCCAAGGCCGGAGATTTGCAAAACCGGCTGGGTTTCGTTTGTTCGCTGGCGCGGGAGCTGGCGTTGCAATGTGAGCCCTCAAACACGCAACAGGTAGCTGCGCTCAAGGAGTTGGAAGAAGCGCTGGAGCCGGCGCGTCTGGCCCGCGAGGACACATTCGGGAGGAAACCAGAGTCGCCTGCCGAATGGGATTGGGTACGCACGAACCGCAGCGAGACGGCGAAGCACTGGAACCTGCTGACACTTTGGCGGACCGAGGATTTGCACTTTGAGGCGTGATGCTCTGGGGCCGTGGCGCGCGTTCCTCCACGATTTGGATGGAGAACTCGCGGAACCCACGGAGCTGCATTGCCTGGGGGGATTCGTTCTGGCGGTGCAATATGGCCTGCCGCGTCCAACCGGCGACCTGGATTATCTGGCTATCGTTCCGCGAAAGCAGATAGAGAAAGTGGAAGAAATCGCGGGCCGGGGCTCGGCGCTGGCACGCAGGCACAAACTCCACGTGCAGTACGTGGGCATCACCACGCTGCCGGAAAACCACGAGGACCGTCTGGTTGACTTGCTCCCGGGAGAATTTCGAAGGCTGCGTTTGAAAGCGCTGGACCCCTACGACCTGGCGCTGTCCAAACTGGAACGCAACAGCCCGAAAGACCTGGAAGATATCGCATTTCTCGCGGCCCGGGCGCGGTTGGAACCGCAGGTCCTCCGTCAGCGCTATGAGCAGGAGATGCGGCCCTACTTGGCGAATGAAGCGCGGCACGACTTAACGCTCAAGCTGTGGCTCGAGTTGCGCTTTCCCACTGCAAATCAATCATAGGACGCGACTGGACCGGGTCGAATTCACGGTCCGCCGGCCAATCCGAGGTTTGGAGCGACGGCGGCCATCGCCTGGATGCAGAAGGCGATGTGGTCGTCCAGCGGGATGCCGAGTTCTTCGGCGCCTTTGAGGACGTCGGCGCGGTTGACGCCGCGGGCGAAGGCTTTGTCCTTGAGCTTTTTCTTGACTGAGGCGGTCTCCACTTCCGCAATTTTCTTGCTGGGGCGCACCAGCGCGCAAGCGGTGAGGAATCCGGCCAGCTCGTCGCAGGCGAACAGGGTGTGCTCGAGGGCGGACTGGCGAGGCACGTTGGTGTAATCGGCGTGGGAGAGGATGGCGCGGATCATCTCTTCCGGGTAGCCGCGCTCGCGCAGTATTTTTGAGCCTTCAGAAGGGTGCTCCTCGGCGGGGTGGTGGGCGTCGTTGGGCCAGCGCTCGTAATCGAAATCGTGCAGCAGGGCGGTGACGCCCCAGAGCCCCTCATCGGCGCCGTTCTTCCGGGCGTAGG
>Ga0247727_10014242_pt1 | contig 13255 bp, 7 predicted proteins | sample WisWelCaveWW1625_FD_202498 | JGI IMG/M metagenome (GOLD analysis project Ga0247727, IMG submission 202498) | Biofilm microbial communities from Wishing Well Cave, Virginia, United States - WW16-25 | ecosystem: Environmental > Aquatic > Deep subsurface > Groundwater > Cave microbial mat | place... | reverse complement strand
GCCGGCTCGACTTGGCTAAACGGATCGTAGAGAATCACTTTGCCAGCGGAAGCGCCGGCGAGAATGCTGTTGCCGGGGAACGGCCGCAGCATGCGCACCAGCTCGCCGTTCTCGTTCCAATCGAGGCCCATCACCACGATGGTGCCGCCCATCAGCGACTCGGCGAGATACTCCATCGGCGCGCCGACGATGAACACTTTCAAGCCCGGGCCGCTCGGACTCGACACGCTGTTGATCACCCAACGAATGCCGGTGGATTTGCGCACGAACACCTCGCCGCCTTTGGCGCCGTAAAGTCCGGTGTTGCCCGCGAGGCCGTGCACCACCACCGTGCCGCTGTGGAGAATCTTGCTCATGTCGTTCTGCGCATCGCCGTGGACGATGACAGTGCCGCCCATCATCGAGTTGGCAATATCCTGGCCGCTGTTGCCATAGAGATGAATTTCAACGCCGTCGCTCTTCAGCCCGAGGCCGCAGCCGAGATAGCGCTGGCCGGTTTGTTTGTAGATAATGAATTGGCGCCAGCCTTTTTCGTACGCTTCGACAACGGTTCGCGCCAATGAATCGTGGCCTTCGGGAGGGAAGCCGGAGGCGTCGATGACGAGGCAACAGATGCTGGTTGCTGGATGCTGGATGCTGGTCGCTGGTTGTTGGTCGCTGGATGCCGGATGCTGGTCGCTGGTCGCTGGTTGCTGGCTGCGCCCGTCGGGGTTGCTCGTTACTCCCTCGGCTCTATGCAAACGCGGTGGTGGGACAATATGCTGATACTCCGTGCGTGTGATGCGATAATAATTTCGATCCAGCGTGCCGGCGCCGAGTTTTTCGACGCCGTCGAAAATGGCGTCGAGGCCGTCTTGCAAAATGTGAATCAGCGACGAGCGCTTTTTATTGCCGGTCGGAATGGCCTCCATCTGATCGCGCGCCAAAGTCAAACCTTCGATCGCAAGCGCGCGAGAAGCATCATCACGGGTGATTTCCACACATTGCTGCACCAGCCAGCGAAAGGTATTGTAACTCCATCCTGAAAGGTGAGCGCGAATGCCATTGAACAACGCTGCGCCATTTGCAAAAATTTCATCTTTTAAACGAATGACTTCTTCATCTTCGACAATCGGCAACGAGAGATCGGCATGTTCGCCGCCGGGCGTGAACAGCTCGTTGCCGAACTTGTCTTTTACGTTAAACTGATAACTGCCCACTGAACACTGATCACTCACAGGCCTGAGCGAGTAAATAATCGTCCCGCCGCCGGTCGGATTTCCATTCGCATCCGCATCCACGGAGCCGCCGCGCACAATCGTCACCCGATCCGGTTCTTTGGTCGGCAGCGTGCCGCGGCGATAAAGCGTGTCGAGCACCGAGCGCACCGCCTGCTCTTCGGAGCCGATGAGACCGATGCTCGCCCATTTTTCCGCAGGGCTCGATTTGATCCACGCGAATATCGAAGGCCGCAACACCGAGGTGTCGGTCACGCCGAGCATGCGCAAAGTGCGCTCATCACAATTCGGCGTTGGAATCGAATCCGCGATGATGAAGAACCACGGGCCATCCGGCGAGCCGCTGATTTGCGATTTTTGAATCGCCTCGAAATCGGCGGCAAGCTGCGGATCGAGTTTCTTCAGCCGCGCCAAATCGAGGCCAGTGGTCGGCGCGATGGCTTCGATGAGGTGCGAAGTTGGATACGCCATTTGTTTGAGAATGCCGAAGGCCTTCGCCGCCATTTCGGTATCGGTGCGAAATTGCGGCGCGCCGCCGAATTGATCCCAAAACCGCACCATCGCCACGTAATTCGCAAAGTCGCCGTTGTGAATCAGCGCCTCATTGATGCGGCCATAAAACGGATGCGAGCCGCCGGAATACGGGCTAAATACGGTCGGAAAACGCTGATGCCCAATCCACACGTGAGCGCCGGTTTGATAGTTCATCACGAATCGCTCACCGTGTCGCGGCACGATGAGCTGGCAATCAGCCATTTCAACCGTAAGCTGGCCTTGTTCGTGAATCACTTTCACCTGCGGCGCCAGATGCGTCAGCTCGCCGTTGACCTCCTCGCCGCCACGATAGCGCGCGAGATAATCCAGCACCGCTTGCCGGGAAGCGCCCGGCAAGTCGATTTCATGAATACTATTTTCCAAATCACCGATGGCACGATATTCCGCATCGGTCACCAGCCAATAACTTGCCGCCTGCTCGGCATAACCCACGAGCTTCCAGATCGCGCCGTCCTTCATCATCGACGCCACGTACGCTTCGGGGTTGCGTTTCTGCGCTTGCGGATCGATGTAATATTCCTGATTCAGCCGGAACGCCAGCCGGTAGATGTACTCGTCTTCGAGATCGCTCCAAAATTCTTTCGTCACCGGATCGTTTTGAAAATCGCTGCCACCCTCGACGCCGGCAAGAAATTCTTCGGTGAGCAGATCGGAATATTTGATATAATAATCCAACCACTTTCCGGCAATATTCAAATACTTGGGATGCACACTTGCAACGTGCGACGTGCAACTTGCCAGCGTGTCTTTGGCAAATTGCAGCAGCGCTGCGGGTTTCACGCGCACGAAGAAGCGGAAGATGTCGCCGGGATCAACCGCCATGCTCGCTTCTTCCCACGTGATGTCGCGTCCGTGTTTTTGCAGGCGCGGGTTCCGAAAAACTTCCAATGAATCGGGAAGTGGAGAAACCGGCCGGCCCTTGCGGTCGAAGATGATCAAATCACCAAAATATTTTGCCGCAATTTCCGCCATCAATGTGTGCCGTTTCTCTTCCGCACACAGCACATTCACCTGCATCACAAATTTGTCTTTATTCACGGCCGCAAACATGCCGCCCAGCGCCAGCACGCCGCCGCCGCGCCCGTTGCCGCGATTGTGCATGCGCTGGCACGCGGTCTGAATCGAGTACACCGGCACCGTCTTCGTGCAGGCAAAACTTACGACGCCGCAAGCGTCGACTTCTCTGTCTTCATATTTTTCCTTTTTTGTCCGAGGTGCATCTGTCCGAGGTCCGAGGTCTGAGGCCTCATGCTGATTGCGATTTGCAACTTGCAACTTGCCACTTGCAACTTGTTCTTCCCAGCCCCATGATTCAATCAAATCAAACCTCCCGCGCAATTCGCGCACGTCTTTGATGCCCCACACGTGCATCATCTTGATGAGATGCAGCATCACGCTCGCCTGGGCGTTGATGATCCATTGCGCATTGAGCGCGATGTCTTTTTGCTCCTCGAGCTGCGGCACCGTCGTCGTGATGCCTTTTTGACAGCCGCCGGAAGCTTCGCAGTTGCCGCAGCGATTGCATTGATCCGCGACGATTTCCTGCGTGCCGAGAATGACTTTATCCGCGCCGAGAATGAAGGCTTTCGCGACATCGTAGGCGGTGCGACAGCCGCCGCTGGCGACGAGAATGATTCGGTTGCGCATGCCCTGCTCGACGAGAAACTTGTGCACGTCAGCCATGGCAAATTCGAGCGGCATGGCGATGCGATTGCGCGCGATGTCCGGCGCCGCGCCGGTGCCGCCGGCGGTGGCGTCGATTTGAATTTCATCGGCGCCGGCGGTCACCAAGCCGAGCGCGACGTGATACACATCCACCGGCGTCGAAATTTTCACGGTGATGATCGCGTCGGGATTCACCGTGCGCAGCCACTCGATCATTTTCGTCACGTCTTCAATCGAGTAAACGTCGTGGAACGGAAACGGGCTGAACACCGAAATGCCGGCGATGACGCCGCGCATGTCTTCCACTTGCAGCGTAACTTTGGGGCCGAGAATATGGCCGCCGAGTCCGGGTTTTGCGCCTTGCGCAAATTTTAACACCAGCTTGCGCGCGCGTTTGATCGTATCTTCGGTCACGCCGAAATAGCCCGTAGCAGTTTGTGTTGCCACCCACGCCTCGAGCTGGCGGCAGAGCCAGCGCACCGTCGCGTGATCGAGATTCGGAAAATGCGGATAAAGACGTTCGGCTTTTTCGAGCGGATAGCCGCCCTCGCCGGTGCCGACGAAGCGTTTCAAAATCATACTGGAAATGTAGCGTGACAGCGTCAACCGCCAGCCGATGGAGCCGAGCGACATATCTGCGCCATCAATCGGAAACGCGCTGACCACCGGCGGCGTCGTGGGGCGCTGATGGCGCGTAACGATTCCGCACGAGGTGGAAATCTCGTCTAGTTCCGCGCCAAGCTGCTCGTCGCCATTTTGCAGGCGTTGATCGAGCGCCACAACGGCTTCTTCCAGCGACATGCATTTGCCGTCAAACTCGACCACCGCGAATGGCATGTTGTCGAAACTGCCGGCGCCGAAATCCTTACCGGTTTGCGGCACGAGATGCGACGGCACAGCGCCGCTCGCGATCTTCCACGTGCCGGCGAGAACATCCGCCGTCCAGCGACGATCGCCGCGCGCCGCGAGCATGGATTCGAGGCTCTCTTGCCGGTCGCCGAGCAAATTATAATTCGGCGCCGTCACGGGGTGAATGAGTTTTTCCAGTTCGGAATATTTCCACGAATAGTGCTGCGCCAGCGCGCCGTCTTCTTGCAATTTTTCTTTATTTTCTTTTTCGCTTTTTTCCCGCAGCGCTTCGTCCGTCACAATGCTTTGCATGATTTTCGCGCGCGCGCGCAGATCGATCAAGCGGCCGGCCTCGCCAACGGTGCGGCGAATATCGCGCACGCCAAACGCGCCGAGCACTTCGCGAATCTGCTTGTGCCAGGATTTGAAAAGATTTTGCACTCTTTGCAGCGCCGCGTCTTCGTCGAAATCCGGCAGCGCGTGGCCTTCTCTTTCGAGCCTGGGAAATTCGTGATTAATCGCCACCACCGCGGCGCGATCGACAACACCGGCAGACGCGCCCAACATCATCGCCACGCCAAGATCTGCCGGCGATTTGATGCCGTTGGCGAGCAGCGTCACTTGCGAATGCGCGGCGTTTTTGTAAAGATAATCGTAAACTTCCGGCAGCACGTCGGCGCTGTCGTAATAGCCAAGCTCGTCGTTCCATTCGCATTTGAGATAAATGATACCGACACCCGCACGCGCGAGGTCGAGCGTTTTGCGCGCCACTTCTGTCCGGTCGTGGCCGGCGGGAATGTTCATCCACACGCCGAGATGAACCTCGGGTGAAAAGATTTCGCGCAGCAAGACGAGCTTCGCCTCATGCGCCTCGAAATCGACCGGCGCCTCATCGGCGGGCAATAAAATCAGCGGAATTTGGCGGAAGGCGCCGAGCACTTCAACGGCATTCTTCGCCTGTTGAATCTGCTCGAAAATCGAAAGGTCGCCGGCGCTAATTTTAAGGCCGATGCTCGCGGCGAAATATTTTACTTTTTCAAAATTGGCGGCAAACTCCGGCAGCGTCATCAAGCACAGCGTCTTTTCGCGCGAAGCGGCGCGGGCAAAGACGCTCGCTAATTTCTTCCCGCTTTGCGGGACGATGTTGGGATATTCCAATACGATCGGGGTGGCGAGATCGATGGTTGAAAACGTTGTGGTAATGTGCGAAGCTTCATTATATAAATGAAAGAGCGGCTTCCGGCCCAAATTCACGTCGATGTCGATGGCTTCGCGAATGCCGTCGCGCGTCGGGCGCACGATGACCGAGAAGTCGAACATGTAGCGGTCGAAGCCCTTGCCGCCAAAAAGTCCGGTCGAGCCGGTGCCGCTGGTGGGCACGTCGCCGTTGCGCGACTCTTCGTTGAGGCGGCGCACATCGTCGCGGGAAAAATCGCGGCCGCCGAGATTTTCAAAATACGGATTGATGCGCACGCGAATCGCATCAACCGGGCATTCGATGACGCAATACAGGCAGCCGTTGCAATGATGATGGCCGAGGTCGAGTTTGTTCGGCGGCGGCAGTTGCACATAGCCTTTTTGCACGACGCCCTGCGTCTTCAAAAAATCCGGAATCGGACCGCCCATGTCGCGAAACCAGGTCAGCGGAATTTTGCCGTCCAACTCGCGAATCAAATCATCGAGGCTCACCATTTGGCGCGGCTGGCGCGGATCCCAAAAACCGCGCTGGCTGGTGGTGTGCTCGTCGCCGCACTTGCCGCAATTAATACATTTGTCCTGATCGACATCGACTTTGTAAATGGCGAAATCCGTCTTCGGCTTGAGCACGACGAGATCGCCGTTCTTCGGCACGCGATATTTGCCGAGCACGTCCTGCATCGCCCGCGACACGCCGGGATGGGTTTTCAGAATATCCATGTAGCGCTTGATGGCGCCGTCGACGTCGTAGCCCTCTTTGCGGAGCAATTCTTCAAACGCATCGTAAGTTGGAAATTCTTTTTTGCAAGGCGATGATTGCGATGGCCGTTGAATTTGCACCAACTTGCTTTCGCCGGCCGGTTTGACTTCAAGCAGCATATCGGAAATAGGGCAAACATGCTCACGCTCGGCGATGCCGCAGCGCAGACAAAGCGCAAAGCGATCGACATCCTCCTGCGAGAGCTTTTTGCCCTCAAAGAGATGGCGCTGCATATATTCCATTTTAAAGCGCGGCGTGATGTAGATGGCGTCGCGCTGCAGCTTGGGATCGCCGCTTTTTTGCCAAACTTGCGCCAGGGGGCAGATGAAACAGGCCGAGCATTTGATGCAGCGATGCATCGCGTCGAATTTCTCGCGATCATAGCCCGGCGTTTCGGTTTTCAAAAGATTTTCGCGGACAAAACTTGATGTGCTAAAAACGGTTTGCGCCCGCAACACGGCTTCCAGCGCCGCAATGGAAAAGCGATTGAGCAAACCATAGCCGGCGAGATTGAAAAAGCGCGAGCGAATTTCCGTGAGCTTGCCGGGATTGAGCACGCCGTGCGGGTCATATTTCCTCTTTGCAACTTGCAACTTTCGACTTGCTTCCTTGCCCATCGACAATGTGAACAAGCCCGCCATCCAAATGCCGAAGCCATAAGGCCGGCCGCCGTATTTTTTGATCGCGCGCCGCGCCAAAACCGGCACCACGCTGAAATGGCGATAATATTGAAAGCGCTTGCGGCGGTCGGTGAGAAACTGCGGAATGACCAGCGCCTCGCCGTTATCCATGATATAGCAAATTGGCAGAAGCTGCACGCCGAGCTTCTCGGCGAACGGCATCATTTCATCGAGATAATCCGCGGCGCGATCCAGCGGCAGCATCAGCTCGCTGGTGAGCAAATCGCCGCGCCGGCGCAGTTTCAGCGGCTGAAACCGCTCTTCCCACAGAACGTGGCCGCCGTGATAATCGATGCCGGCATCGTTGCCAAAAGCTGAAACGTATTTTTCAAATTCGCGACCGTCTTCCTCGTTGGCAAAAACCACGAGCAAGCTATCGCGCTCGGGCAAGCCATCATGTTGTCCGATGTCCGAAGTCCGATGTCCGTGAGTTTGTCCATCATTTGAAAATGCTGCAGTCGTTTCAGCAACATGCAAGGCTTTGAGATAAGAAATGCTAAACGCTTCGAGGTGCAGCGGACGAAACGCGACGCGATTGGCGCTCACCTCATCGCGCAGCTTTTTGGCGAAATCCAACGCCAAACGAAACGACGGAAAACTCACCGCCACGGGAGTTTCAACTTCATCATCCTCTTTCTCGCGAACCCGCAGCGTGATTTTCGTGATGATGCCGTTTCTGCCATTGGTGCCGAGAAAATCCGTCAACGCCGGATCGTTTTTCGAAATCTCTTTCACCTCGTCCCGACTTGTCGGGATCACGACTTCCAGTTTTTCGACGACGTTGCCGATGTGACCATTGGAGAACGCGAACAAGCCGGCGCCGCCCTTGCCGGGATCGCCGACCGAGCAGAAGCCGCCGATGTTGGCGTATTTGTTGGATGGCCGCACCAACAGCGTCAAGCCATGATGCTGCAGATCTTCTTCGAGCGATTGAAAATCCACCGCGCAGGAAACCGTGGCGAGCTTGTTCATCGCATCAATTTCAATCGTCTTCTCGAAATTGGCGAGATCGAGAATCAAACCGCCTTTCGTCGCCAACGCGCCGCCGAGCGCCCAGGTGCCGCGCCCTCGCGGGGTGAGCGGAATTTTATGCTTGGCGGCATATTGCACGAACTGCACCAGCTCGTCGCGATTGGACGGCGTGCAGATGCAATCCGGTTCCATTTTAAAAAGCCGGCGCAGGGTGTTCGGCAGCGCGGCGTAATCGCGAACGTAAACCGTGCCGCGCGAAAAATCATCGAAACGCAGCAAACGCGGAATATCTTTTTCTGAAATTTGCAGCTCGTCGATGATCTGTTGAATGTGCCGGCGATGATGTTGCAGATCATATTCCTCCTGCGGCGTCGGCGCCACTTCTTGATGATCCGGTTTTTGCCACAGCGAATCGCTCTCGCGCTCTTTCCACCACAAATCGATTTGCTTGCTGAGATCAGGCGCCGGCGTTTGCGTACCCTCATTTATAAGCGCCATCATGTCCTGCGGCGTTAAGCCAATCTCGTCGTAGCGCTTCCACTCGCCGCCAGCTTCTTCGACTTGGATGCGCTCGGCGATGATCGCGCGTTTCTCCGGCGCGAGCGCGCGGCTCGACTTGCCATTTTTGAAGCCGTTCATGCGGCCCAGTGTGAAGAATTCCTGGCCGTTGGGTTTGTCGGTGAATTGGGAAAAATCAAATTCTCGCCCGTGCCGAGAACGAAAATCAATCGCAACGTTGCCGGAGGCCTTCGAAGTTTCCGGGGAGCGGGGTATAGTCGAGATGTTGTTCATAGTTGCATCCAGGCGCTTGATCTCTTTCAACTGTTTTGAGGAGTGGACAAGACTTTGTCTTGATTTAAGCAAAATGAAAAAGGGCCGACGCGCCCTATCCTTTGCCCTACCAATTTTTTAAAAAATATACCGTCAATAAAGACGAAATGCAAGAATTTCTCTGTAAGATTTAATTATTTCTTTAATAAATAAACCTCTTGACATTTCGCTTTTTTCGTTTATCATAAAGGCTTGGCATGAACGCGCCGAATAGGCAAGCGTACTGCAACTGTCATTGCCGACATACGTAGGATATGAAGGATTTTCCTGATTGAAAAGTCATCAACAATTTGGAGTTTTTAAATGGAATGGCTAACCGATCCGCAAGTTTGGGTGCAATTGGTCACGCTCACCGCGCTGGAAATCGTTCTCGGCATCGACAATATCATTTTCATTTCGATTCTCGCCGGTAAATTGCATCCCGATCAACAAGGCCGGGCGCGTGTGGTTGGCTTGGCCTTGGCGATGCTCATGCGCATTGCGCTGCTCTTCTCAATCGTCTGGCTCACGAAACTCACGGTTCCGCTCTTTTCGATTTTTACAAACGAAATTTCCGGGCGCGATCTCATTTTCATTATCGGCGGGCTTTTCCTGCTCGCCAAAAGCACTTACGAAATTCACGAGAAACTGGAAGGCCTTGAAGGCAAGTCGTCGCAAAAAATCAAAACCGCCTCATTCGCCAGCGTGATCATTCAAATTATTTTACTGGACATCGTCTTCTCGCTGGATTCCGTTATCACCGCGGTGGGCATGGCCAATAAACTCGGCATCATGATCGCCGCGGTCGTCACTGCCGTCGGTTTCATGCTCGTGTTCGCGGGATTCATCAGCAGCTTCGTCGACCGCCATCCGACGCTGAAAATTCTGGCGCTCAGTTTTCTGCTGTTGATCGGCGTCGCCTTGATTGCCGACGGCCTCGACCAGCACATTCCCAAAGGCTACATTTATTTTGCGATGGCGTTCTCGGTGTTGGTCGAGATACTCAACATGAAGCTGCGCCGGCACGCGCCAGAGCCGGTCAAGCTGCGGACGGCCTATACCGAAGAAAACGCCACGAAACAAGCTCAATAGATCAATCATTCAATCACTCAAACTCTGGAGGAAATATGGCAGCAAAACTAAAACGCGCCGCGAGCAAAGCCAAGCGCGCGACCAAGAAACCAAATCGCCCCGCGCGCAAAGCCAAGCGCGCCGCGAGCAAGCCGAAAGGCGTCCAGCGTGTGCCGGAGCACATGCATACGATCACCCCGCATCTCGTCTTGAAAGGTGCGGGCGAGGCGATTGAGTTTTATAAAAAAGCCTTCGGCGCGATCGAGCATTATCGCTTTCCGATGCCGGATGGCGCGATTATGCACGCGGAAATCCAAATCGGCAATTCGGTCTTTTTCATGAACGACGAAATGATGGGATTCAAGTCGCCGCAGACGCTCGGCGGCTCGCCCGTAACCATTCATCTGCAAGTCGAAGACGTCGACGCGTTGTGGAACCAAGCGGTCGCAGCCGGCTGCCAAGTGACGATGCCGTTGGCGAATCAATTTTGGGGCGACCGTTACGGCATGCTGGCGGATCCGTTTGGCCACAACTGGTCGCTCGCCAGCCATATTGAAGATGTGCCGCCGGAGGAAATGGGTCAACGCGCGGCTGCGGCCATGGCGAATATGGGCGGAGGCGAACAGCCGCAAATGTAAAAAATTCTGCGGAACAATTTCGCTGTCACCGGGTTTCGTCGAGCTGATAATCGGTCGACGAGACTCGGTGCGCGGCGATATTAAGCAAAACTCACTTCACCGTTGACAACCCTCACACTTTTCGGCTACTCTGGTAAGGAAAAAATTTGGGCGTTCGCGCAAATGGCGTTCGCGCGGCCAAAGCTTCGCCATGTTCCCGGACTTCGTTTTTGGAAACTTCTCGGCAGCGGGCGCGGCCGCGGTTTCAGCCTGCGTCCCAACTGGTCGCGCTACGGCCTCTTTGCCGTTTGGGAAAGTGTCGAGGCGTGGGAAATTTTTTTTTCGCATTCATCTCTCATGCGCCGCTATCGCCGTCATGCGGATGAAATGTGGACGGTACGCTTGCTGCCGATTGCCGTGAGCGGCGCGTGGTCGGGCGTCAACCCGTTTTCGCCATTGGCGTCCCAGCCGAAAGCCGGACCCATTGCCATTCTCACGCGCGCCACAATTCGCTGGCGCCGGTTGCGCGCTTTTTGGCGCGCCGTGCCGGCCGCAAGCCAGGGGCTCGAACAAGCCACCGGCTTGCTCGCCTCAATCGGCATTGGCGAAGCGCCGTTTTTTCGCCAAGCGACGTTCAGCCTTTGGCGCAGCGTTGACGACATGCAAGCCTTCGCTTATCGCACGGACGGCCATCGCGAGGCTATGCGCCGCACGCGCGCAGAAAATTGGTATCGCGAGGAATTGTTTGCGCGGTTCGTGCCGGTGGCGTCGGAGGGAACGTGGGAGGGGCGGGATCCGTTGGGCGGAATCTTGTAGGACAAATTGCAAAAGCAGCAACTCAACTATTTGCTGCGAAAAACTATCGCTTATGCGGAAAAGTCGGCCACTTCAAAGTATGTATAGTTTCATCGTTCACCTGTAAATACTCGATTCGGGTAGAACTGATTCGAGCTACTTTTCCCATCCGGGCGGCTTTGGTTTTAAACTCAGGGAGTCGGAAAAGTTGGCGAAGCAAAGCAGGAATTTTGAACTGTTGATCGTCACTAACGGCAATATAAAGTATGCAATAACGCTTGTCGCGATATTCTCTGTCCCAAAAGCCGTCATCAATGGTAACGAAGGTCGGATGATTTAAACCTCTAAGCAGATCAGGAACCCGATCATCGTCAATCATTTCGCGCGGACGGACGTCTTTAAGCCTACGAACTGTCGCCCATGATTCGAGCGGCTCTAGCGCCCTCTCGCGATTGATCTGTTCATCAAAAATGAGCAAGCTCGCGAGCTTTCCTTCTCCTGGTCGGATACTTTTCCTGAATCAAATCAGCCGCCCAGCGAATCGCTTCTTCCACCGCTTCGCGCGAAAGCTCCGGCCAGTTGCGCAAAATGTCGCCAATCGAATCACCCGTGCTCAAGAAGGTGAGCACAGTGGTTACCGGGACGCGCGTACCCTTAAAAGTCATTTTGCCATGACAAACTTTTGGATCGACAACAAGATGTTTTCCAATTTCTAATCGTTTCATCAGTTTTTATCTTTATATTCGATAGAAAAAATATACAGAGATAAATTTTAAAAATCAAGTCAAGGAAAGGAGATGACGAATGCGCCGAATTCTAGTGCTCACGATACTCGTTCTCATCGCATCCTCCGCCGAAGCCGGCTACCTCTACAAAACCATGTTCGTGCGCGCCGCGCCGGGGAAGCTGCTCGAGCTCATTGCGTTGTACAAAGAACGCATGCCGGTTTACGACGCCTCGGATGATCGGCGCCCATTTTGGATGCGCCACAGCCAGGGCGATCAGTGGGATTTGATGTTTCTGTTTCCGATGGAAAGCTACAGCGAATATTTCAAGCCGGAGAGCATCGCCAAGCGCAAGCAGGCGGCCGAGAAAGCCGGGCTGCCGCAGGATCAATTCGTCAAAAAATTTTACGAGCTGGTGGCGTGGCACGAAGAAGTTTTTGTCGACGGCCCGGCGCTGGAGCAAGTGCAAAAATCGTTTAGCGGCGCCGGCTTTTTTCACGTTGAAATCTTTCTCGCGCTTCCCGGCAAACAGGATGATTTATATCACGAAAGAGAAATGGAAAACGCTTATCAGAAAGTTTTGGGCCGCCCGGAAAATCTGATCTTCACGCACGATCAAGGCGCGGCGTGGGATCTGTTTACCATCGGCTTTTACCGCGACCTCAAGCATTACGCCGAAAGCGCCGATATTCCCGAGGCCAAACAAGCGGAAGCGGCGCGCCTTGCGGGCTTCGAAGGGCCGGACAAAATCGGCACGTATTTGCGAACGCTGATTCAGTTGCATCACGACACCCTGGCGGTGGCGGTGAAATGAATTTTTGTGAACGATTGTAATACCAAAGAGAGCTTGCAATGCTTATACAATCACCAGGTCTCCAGTCGGTCAAAAACAAAATAACGTTTGCAAAATTCACCTCTAATCGCTAAATTTATGGCAATAACTGCCTCAGCATAAATCTGGGCAAAGTGATCGAAGCAAAAATACAATGAAGAGAGGAGAATGAGAATATGACGCTTGATGCCGTTGTAAATGACGATGGAACGCTTGTTGCGAAGGCTCCGAGATATCTGCGCGGTCGGAAAATTCGGATCGTTATAAAAGATAAAAATAAATCTCTATCAAATTGGAATGAAATAGCCACCATCCTCCGCAAAGCGGACCGTCTCGATACCCCTCGCCGCGGCTTAAATGAAATTCTTAATGAGATCAGAGCTTTTAGTCTCTTATGAGTCAAATTTGTGCAAAAAAAGCAAACATTTTTTTCTCAAATAGCATTTCACCCTTTATTTATGCGGGTTTTGAGTAATTTTACCGCAGCTCCAACTTTTCAAATTTTTTAGT
>Ga0247727_10014241_pt1 | contig 13256 bp, 10 predicted proteins | sample WisWelCaveWW1625_FD_202498 | JGI IMG/M metagenome (GOLD analysis project Ga0247727, IMG submission 202498) | Biofilm microbial communities from Wishing Well Cave, Virginia, United States - WW16-25 | ecosystem: Environmental > Aquatic > Deep subsurface > Groundwater > Cave microbial mat | place... | reverse complement strand
TGTGAGGTGAGCCGGTATTGATAGAGGTGAAATCATATGTCACTCCTCGTGCATTGACCTGAAGGTTTGTCCTGAAGTCGGAAGGATCTTTCATGTGAAGACGAACGCCGTGTTCCACGACCTCAGCACGATAGATGTGGTCGAGCGCTTCGAATGTCATTGATGGCTCGGCGATCCCGCCAAGGAGCGCGAATCTCGCCGCGCAGCGTCCGCCGTTGCCGCACATCCCACCATAGCTTCCATCCGCGTTATAGTACCGCATGAGGAAATCCGCTTTTGAACTCGGCTCAAGCAGGATCAAGCCGTCTGCCCCCACACCGAAGTGACGCGAGCAAAGGGCGATGGCGAGCTTTGCCTTATCCCCCTGGATCTTTTCGTCCATGTTGTCTATCAGCACAAAATCATTCCCTGCACCTGAGGTTTTTGTGAATGAGACAATCTGATCCATGGAACACGTGTGAACGTTTCACGGCTGCGATGACCACCGAAGCAGAACGCCCCTCGCAAGTTCTCCTTGGGGGGCGTCCAGTGTGGAGATGGCGGGAGTCGAACCCGCGTCCGAAGAGAAGACCATCGAGACCACTCCATACATAGTCCGTCTTTCTTAGCTCGCCTTTCCTCATCCGACGGACAGGATGACTGGAAAGGCAACCTCAAGTATTCCCGCTTTCACGAGATTCGCCGGACATCCTTGAGGAAAATGTCGGGCTATCCTGCCAAATTCGGCGCCTCTTCGGAGCCCGGCAGGCGGAACTCCTCGAGACGGGCTACTTAGTTAATTAAGCAGCCAGTGCGTAGTTGTAGTCTGCACTTATTGTTTTCCGCTTTATTATCGTGCAACGCGGAGAGCACGGTATGCGATCTCGACCACCTCCGTCTTCGTCGAATCCAAGTCATCCCCTCCCAAGAAATCTACATAAGAACGGACTGAATTGCAAATTTCCTCTAGAAGTCCGGTCGAAAAACCTGTCCAAAATATAACCGCAGAGAACGCAAAGGTCACAGAGGGAAAAACCAAGAGATAAGAGATCTTTTTAGAGGAAATCTCTCGGCGTTCTCTGCCCGCCCGCCTGACTATGGACGCACAAAACTGACGGTCGGGCGGGCGTCCTCGGCGGTTTCTATTCTTTCTTGGGGTTTCCGACTGAACTCCTAGCAGGTTGCTGAAAAACTGTTTTGCGAGCCACTGAGTCACAGAGACACACGCGAGACACAGAGTTTTGTTATGGGAATGGTTTGTCGAGAGCTTAGGTTCTTGGCAGAAAACTCTTTTCACCATAAATTTCTCAGTGACTCTGTGCCCGCCAGACCTTCTGTCGGGCTGGCCTCTGTGGCTGACGCTTTTGGGTTTTTCAGTAGCCTGCTAGGCGTTCAACCCAGGTGATCTGATTGAAACCCTCTCCGCTCGCCAACGTGGAATATCAGCGAAGTGGATTATAGTTCAGAGTCTGCTGATCGTAAAAAATGTACGTGAAAGCGGATAATCGTATGGAAACTGCAAGAGCAAAGAATTTGTTCTTAGTGTAAGAAACCGTGGTGAGAAGCGTCAAACACACAATCGGATATCTGATCGGAATTCTCTGTATTGTCGTGGGAGTGATTGGTTTGTTTCTCCCATTACTTCCTGGAATTGTATTTCTCGCCGCAGGATGGCTCATTTTTTTAGGAAGATTTCAAAAGACGCACAGCCAGTACAAAAGAGGAATACCTGAAACGAAAACTCGAGTGATACATGAACTTAAGTGATAACGGAGGATACTGACCTTATGAACGCGATGAAAACTTTCTTTTTGATGGCACTACTTACGGTGCTACTCGTCTTTGCTGGAGGTGCACTCGGCGGGAGATCCGGAATGGTGGTGGCGTTCGGATTTGCCGTCCTGATGAATTTTGGCTCATACTGGTTCAGCGATAAGATCGTGCTCCGCATATACAAGGCACATCCCGTGACGAGGGCTGACAGTCCTGCGCTTTATCAGATCGTCGAAGAGCTTGCCGGGCGTGCCGGTCTACCGATGCCAAAGCTCTATGTCATTCCCAGCGATCAGCCCAATGCCTTTGCGACGGGTCGAGATCCTCAGCACGCCGCGGTTGCGGTGACCGAAGGAATTCTGAGACAGCTTCCCGCAGACCAGCTGCGCGGGGTGATCGGTCATGAACTTGCCCATATCAAGCACCGTGATATTCTTATCGGCACAATTGTCGCGACGCTCGCGGGAGCGATCACCATGCTTGCACATATGGCACAGTTCGCCATGATCTTCGGCGGCGGACGGCACTCCGACGACGAGCATGGCGGAAATCCGATTGCGGCTCTCGTGATGATCATCGTCGCCCCAATTGCAGCTTTGCTGATTCAACTGGCTATTTCACGGTCGCGTGAGTTCCTTGCAGACGAAGGCGGGGCTCGCATCGCAGGAAACCCTCTTTCTCTTGCAAATGCTCTTCGCAAGCTTCACGCAAGAGCAGAAGAGATACCTATGAACGCAAGCCCGGCTACCGCCCATATGTTCATTGTCAGCCCCTTGAGCGGCGGCGGCTTTGCAAAACTCTTCAGCACTCATCCACCCGTCGAAGAACGCGTCGGGCGTCTGGAGGCCATGGTCTACGGCACGGGCATGACTGTTGGAGGCCTCTAACACATGCCCGGTCATGACGGGACGTGAGCCTGATTCTTTCGGATAAGTGGTTTCGTTAGATACATAGGTTAGCGAAACCACTTTTTTGTGGTACTGTCCTGATTAGGACACTATCCTTTTCTGTGGGTCATTTGATTATGAACTACCCTCCTCGTACCTTTCTTCACGCAACCGAATACCATCCAGCGCAAGGTGTTGCTCTGTGTGAAGCATGAAATGCTGTTCTTTTTGCAGTGAGTGCGCGCATGCAGGAGATCATCAAAGGACGCGGCAGCACGTTCAACATTCCGAACAGGTTTGAGAAACTCCACCTCGAACCACTCCCGATCGAGCATGATGACGAGGTAGGGATCCGGTCAATTCCAACAGTGTTCTACCTCGACTCCTCTAAGTCCATCCTTTCAAAAAATGACAGCCCGGATCTTCCATTTACCTACAGCATCAATCCGTACCGCGGCTGTGAGCATGGATGCATTTATTGCTACGCGCGTCCCTCTCACGAGTATCTCGGTTTTTCAGCAGGCCTTGACTTTGAAACAAAAATCATGGTGAAGATGAAGGCGCCGGAACTCCTTGAGGAGGCGCTGGGCAGGAAAAGCTGGGAGCCTCAGGTGGTCGCCTTCTCCGGGAATACGGATTGCTATCAACCCGTGGAGCGGAAGCTCCAGCTCACCCGTAAATGTCTTGAGGTATTCCTGAAATATCGCAACCCAGTCGGCCTGATTACCAAGAACGCGTCGGTCCTTCGCGATGTAGATATCCTTCAGGAGATGGCAAGGCTGAATCTTATCCATATAATGATCTCAATAACGAGTCTGGATGAGCGGCTCATTCGGAAGATGGAGCCGCGCACCTCCACTCCTGTCAACAGACTGCGTACTATCCAGGAGCTGGCGAAGAACACTATCCCCGTTGGGGTCAATGCTGCACCGATTATCCCAGGCCTGACAGATGAGGAGATCCCTGCGATCTTGAAAGCCGCTGCGGATCATGGTGCAACAAGTGCGGCGTACATTCTTGTACGACTTCCCGGCCCGGTTGAACCGTTGTTTCTCGATTGGCTTCGGAGAGAACTCCCTGAACGAGCGTCAAAGATCATCAACCGGATAAGGGACACCCGCAAAGGAAGTATCAGTGACAGCCGATTTGGATCACGCATGCGAGGCGAGGGCGAAATCGCGGATGCCATCAACAGGCTGTTTACGATTCACGCCCACAAGCACAATCTTGTCGGAAGGTGGAGCGATCTCTCAACGGAGCATTTTGTCCGGAAGGGACATGCGCAGATAGGGATGTTTTGATATTAGATTGGAGATTTGTGATTGTGGATTCAGATGCTGTTGAATTTTAGAGTTCTTTTTGGTAGAATACGATCACCTTGTACGTCAACAGGCTCGTCCTGAAGAGTTATCTATCCATGAAAAAATACCCGCGCACTTCTTGACCTGGCATTCCAACTTCTTCATCCTGAGTTTGGGGTCCCGGCCTTCCCTCAGCGTGTTCCTTCCCAGTCGAAGCAATTTTTTCCCAGATATTCATCCGAAACGCATCACGCTTTTGAACAGGAGTACAGAAAGTAATGTCGATAAATATTTCTAGGACCGATTCATTCGCCTCCCGACATATCGGCCCGAATGAACATGAAATCGAACAGATGGTACATCGACTCGGCGATTCATCTTTAGACGCATTCATCGAAAAAGTCGTACCGCCGGCACTGCGGTCACACAACGCGTTGAAGATCGGCCCCGCCCGGAGTGAGTTCGATTTGTTGAACGAGGTCAAAACAATTGCCTCACAAAACACAATCTACCGCTCACTCATCGGTATGGGTTATCATGATACTGTGACCCCACCTGTGATCCTCCGGAACATTCTCGAAAATCCGGGCTGGTATACGCAGTACACCCCATATCAGGCTGAAATCGCCCAAGGGCGCCTCGAGGCCCTGCTGAATTTCCAAACAATGGTTATTGAGCTCACGGGACTGGAAATCGCCAACGCATCTCTCCTCGATGAGCCGACTGCAGCGGCAGAAGCGATGGCGATGTTTTATGCGATAAAGGGACATCCCACGAATGGAACATTCTTCGTTTCGAATGAATGTCATCCCCAGACCATCGCCGTCGTTGAGACGCGCGCGAAGCCGGTCGGACTGAGGGTGGTCGTTGGGAACTATCGCACATTTGAGTTTTCCGAGGACGTCTTCGGAGTGCTTCTGCAATATCCCACGACCCACGGCGCCGTCATCGATTACAGTTCCTTCTGCAAGAAAGCACACGCTGTTGGTGCTCTGGTTGTTGTCGCTGCCGACATCCTCGGTCTTACGCTTCTCCAGCCTCCGGGCGAATTCGGTGCTGATGCGGCTGTCGGAAACACCCAGCGGTTCGGGGTTCCGTTGGGATATGGCGGTCCGCACGCTGCATACTTTGCGACAAGGGAAGAGTTCAAGCGCCATGTTCCCGGCCGAATCATCGGAGTCTCTATTGACGCTCACGGGAAACATGCTTTCCGCATGGCCCTCCAAACACGGGAACAGCACATTCGAAGAGAAAAAGCGACCTCGAATATCTGTACGGCGCAGGTCTTGCTTGCAGTGGTCGCCAGTATGTACGCTGTTTACCATGGTCCCGAAAATCTGAAAAGGATTGCCGAACGTAATCATAATCTCACGAAGCTGCTTGCAAACGGTCTGGAACATCTTGGGCACAAAATCTTGAACGACGCCTTTTTTGATACATTGCATATCAAGCCCAAACCAAGCTCTCTCAACGCGATCCTGAGCACCGCGAACGAGCAAAGGTTCAACTTCCGTCGATACACAGATGGAACACTCGGCATCGCGTTAGATGAAACCACGTGTGAGGATGAAATTACCACACTCTTTGGAATATTTTCGGCAGAGGGAACCTCTGGAATCAAGGTTCACGACCTCGCGCAATCCATGGCCGGAGGGTACACGGGGCCCATGCGGAGATCGTCATCATATCTTCAGCATCAGGTCTTTAATATGCATCACTCGGAGACCGAGATGCTGAGATACATGCGGATGTTAGAATCGAAAGACCTATCGCTTACCACCAGCATGATACCGCTCGGTTCGTGCACCATGAAGCTTAATGCGACAACTGAAATGATCCCGATTTCATGGCCGGAGTTCAGCAAGCTCCACCCATTCGCACCAGTGAACCAGGCGAAGGGGTACGAGGTCATCATTGCACAGTTGAGCGAATGGATCAGGGACATGACAGGATTTGCGGCGGTTTCACTTCAGCCAAACGCTGGAGCGCAGGGTGAGTATGCCGGCTTGCTGATCATCCGCGCGTATCATGAGCAGCGGGGAGAGGGACAGCGCAACGCCTGTTTGATTCCATCTTCGGCCCATGGCACAAACCCGGCAAGTGCCGTGATGGCGGGAATGGACGTGCTCGTCGTGCGTTGCGACGAGAAAGGGAACATCGATGTCGAAGATCTCAAGGCAAAAGCGGAGCACATCAAAGACCGGCTCGCGGCGTTTATGGTCACGTATCCATCAACACATGGGGTGTTCGAAGAATCGATCAAAGAGATTTGTGCAATCATTCATGCAAACGGTGGGCAGGTATATATGGACGGAGCCAACCTGAACGCACAAGTCGGCCTGTGCAAGCCGGCAGAGCTCGGCGCGGATGTATGTCATCTGAATCTCCACAAGACGTTCTGCATTCCTCACGGCGGAGGCGGGCCAGGGATGGGACCAATTGGTGTTGCGGCACACCTCGCGCCTTTTCTCCCCACACACCCAATCATACCGACAGGCCCCGACAAAGTCGGGGCAGGAGGTTCGATCGCAGTCGGCCCCATATCGGGGGCGCCATGGGGAAGCGCAAGTATCCTTCTCATCTCGTGGGCGTACATTCGCTTGATGGGGAGCGAAGGACTGACGCAAGCAACCAAGGTCGCAATTCTCAACGCGAACTACATGGCGAAGCGTCTTGAACGATACTATTCAATTCTCTACAAAGGGACGATGGGGAAAGTCGCGCATGAATTTATTATCGATCTGCGTCCGTTCAAGACAAGTGCAGGTATTGAAGCGGAAGATGTTGCAAAGCGGCTCATCGACTACGGCTTCCATGCGCCCACGGTTTCATTCCCTGTCGCTGGGACAATGATGATCGAGCCGACTGAAAGTGAATCGCTCGCCGAACTCGACCATTTCTGCGATGCACTGATCTCGATACGCGAGGAGATTCGAGAGATCGAAGATGGGGCTGCAGACAGACAGAAGAACGTGCTAAAGAATGCACCGCATACTGCGGCGATGGTAACACGCGATGAGTGGCCCTTCCCATACTCCCGGGAGAAAGCTGCATACCCGGCACCGTGGACACGAGTCCACAAGTTCTGGCCTCCTGTCGCGCGGCTTAACAACGCGTATGGTGATCGGAACCTCGTGTGTGCTTGTCTGCCTCTTGAGGGGTATGAAAAGGTGGATAGTGAGAAGGGGTAAGGGAGACGCGAGACCGCAGGTCGAAGACCGGAGAAAGGATTGGGGATTAGGGGTTACAGATTACGACACTCGGGTCAGGGATCACGTATTCTCATTCACTTCCCAATGAGCTGTTTATATGATTCCGCGTTCAGCAGACCTGCTACCTCAGAAGGATTCGAAAGCTTTATCTTCACCATCCACCCTTTTCCGTACGGATCCTTATTCACAATCTCGGCAGCCGACTCCAACTCTTTGTTCACCTCTATGATCGACCCCGAAACTGGGGAATACAAATCCGAGACGGCTTTCACAGCTTCAATTGCACCAAACGCATCATGCTGCTTCACGATCTTCCCGATTGCAGGCAATTCAACGAATACCACATCCCCCAGTTCCGTCTGTGCAAGATCAGTGATCCCCACAATGCCGCTCTCCCCATCGACGAGCAGCCATTCATGGTCCTTTGTATACAGTAAATTCTCTGGAAAATTCATCGCTCGTTCTTTCGTACTCGAACGACCCACAAGCGAAGAGCCTGCGGGCAATCAGTCTTCTGGCAGTAGCTGAAATGAATCAAGAAAACTTGTGTCGAACTCACCGCTGCGAAATTGTTGGTTCTCCATCACCTGCCGGTGAAACGGAATGGTGGTCTTTATTCCAGTGATGGTAAACTCGTCGAGCGAAGCTGACATCTTGCTGATCGCCCCTTGCCTCGTTTGCGCGAACACAACGAGCTTCGCGATGAGCGAATCATAAAACGGAGGGACGGTGTATCCGGCGTAGCTGTGTGTATCAACGCGCACCCCGAATCCACCCGGCATATGGAAGTCGGTAATTCTCCCGGGCGCAGGGCGGAAATTATTGAAAGGATCTTCCGCGTTGATCCTGCATTCGATGGCATGTCCCCGCGGTTTGATCTTCCTTCGGGGCAGTGGTTCGCCTGCAGCGACCCTCAGCTGGAGCTTGACTAAATCGTGCCCGGTGACTTGTTCCGTCACAGGATGCTCCACCTGGATACGGGTATTCATTTCCATGAAGTAGAAATTCTTGTTCGTATCCACAAGAAATTCGATTGTCCCCGCATTCTCATAGTTGACCGCCTTGCACCCCCGAATCGCTGCTTCACCCATTTTCTCCCGAAGAGCTGCATCGACAAAAGGCGAAGGGGCTTCTTCGATGAGCTTTTGGTGCCGCCGCTGGATCGAACAGTCCCGTTCACCAAAATGTATGACGTTTCCGTGTTGGTCACCGAACACTTGGACTTCCACGTGACGCGGCCGGAGGATGTACTTCTCGATATACAGATCCGGATTGTTGAACGCCTGCTCAGCTTCGTGCTGTGCCGTTTTGAAGGCCGTGTCGAATTCCGACTCCTCCCGCACAATCCTCATACCGAGACCGCCGCCGCCGGCTGTAGCTTTGATGATGACCGGAAAGTCTATTGCCTTTGCGATCTCAAGCCCTTCCCCTGCACTCTTCAGCACTCCATCGCTGCCAGGAATCACGGGAACCCCCGCTTTTTTCATTGTCTCCTTCGACAGGGCTTTGTCACCCATTGCGGAAATCATTTCGGGCGTCGGACCGATAAACTTGATGCCGGAGGTTGTACAGATCTCGGCAAAGCTGGCATTTTCCGCCAAGAAGCCATAGCCCGGATGGATGGCGTCGACATTCGTGATCTCCGCCGCCGCCATGATCCGAGGGATTTTCAGGTAGCTTTCCTTGCTTGCGGCCGGGCCGATACACACTGCTTCATCCGCGAAACGAACGTGAAGAGAATCGCGGTCCGCCTCTGAATAGACTGCGACGGTCTTGATTCCAAACTGCTTGCACACGCGAATGATGCGGAGGGCGATCTCTCCTCGGTTGGCAATGAGGACTTTCTTAAACAAGCGCAGGCTCCACCAATTCTGGGAGGCAGCTACAATGGTTCGACGAGGAAAAGCGTCTGGGCATATTCCACCGGCTGGCCGGTCTCTACCATGATTCTTGCGATCTTCCCCGAGACATCAGCCTCGATTTCGTTCATGAGTTTCATTGCCTCGACAATACAGAGGACTGACCCAGGTTGAATGGTTGACCCGACCTGAACAAAGGGCGGAGCATCAGGTGCAGGAGAGGAGTAGAATGTCCCGACGATGGGTGATTTAATTTCATGGAGTTTCGGCCCGGGAGGCGGCGGTGCAATAGATGCTTGCTCACGTTGCGGTGAGGGAAGAGCAGGGGGCTCTTCGTGAAGCTGGGCTGCAGGCGGACCGGGCTGCGCAACAGGCGACGGAGGTTGTGTCCCGCTTTGATACATCTGGGGCACGTTATTCACGGATTTGCTCACTCGTATTTTCTTGCCATCCTCCTCTATCTCAATTTCATGTACTTCGCTTGCTTCGATAAGTCGAACAAGCTTCTCAACGTACGCGAGATCCATCTGAGTCCTACGGCTGGTGACTAGTGCCGCTTCCAAAAAGGAATGTGTACTTTTGATTATCGATTCTACTGTTGGAAGCGAGCACCCCGGCCTCGCCCTCAACACATTGCCAGTGCATCGGCCGAGGGCGGGCTAGTGCTCGTTTCCATCATTCATTCGCATGGTGAAACAGAAACTTCTTTTTTGGAAACGGCACTAGAGTTGAAGGCGAGTCCTGTGGCCGACGAAGCTTCTGCAGACCATTACGCCAACCTTGGATTGAAGTATTGGGTGCGCTTGCCGGTCAGTCGAGCATCCCACAACACTCAGGCACATGACCATTCATTGGGTGGGCCTAGGCTTTTACACGCTCGATGTAATTTCCCGATCGAGTGTCGATCTTGAGCAAGTCACCTTCATTGATGAACAACGGAACATTGACCACTGCGCCGGTCTCAACTTGAGCAGGCTTCGTTCCTGCATTGACACTGTCTCCGCGGATGCCTGGTACAGTTTCGACAACCTTCAACTCGACGCTAATCGGCAGCTCGATACCAACAATTTCTGTCCCGTTGAAAAGGATGTCAACCACTTCGCAGTCCTTCAAGAACTTCGCGCCATCACCAATTTGATCCATGTCGATGGTGATTTGCTCAAATGTCTCCATGTCCATGAACACATACCCCGTGCCGTCGCGGTAGAGAAACTGGAATTCTTTTCGTTCGATTCGGACGACAGCAATTGCTTCTCCTGCGCGGAAGCGGTTTTCGATGACTTTTTCATTCTTCAGATTCTTGAGCTTTGTCCGAACGAATGCACGCCAATTCCCTGGATTGACATGTTGGAATTCCACAACAGTCCAGAGTTCATTGTTATATTTGATGACCAGACCAGGCCGAAAGTCAGACGTCGTTGGCATAAACCACAGCACACATCCAAAAAACTGCAAAAATATAACCACATTGAAAGTGAAAGTCAACCTCCAACCCGCACAGGGGTCCTCGTGAGGGCTCTCCATCAATTGATTTGCAGTGCGTAAATGAGTATCGTTAACAAGACAACACACATACCGTATGAGAATCAGAGTTCTCCTGATCACAACACTGCTCGCATTAGGATCGTGCCAAACTCACACGAGGTCCAATACCACACTCGACCGAGAATCCTTTCTCCAAATCTATGTACATCTGTTGCAGGAAGAATCACGGACGAAAAGCACACGTCCCGATTCATCTGATGTGGTGCCCATCCAGCGCATCTTTGAGACATACGGTGCAACGATCGAAGAGTTCCGGGCGACCATGAAGGTGTACAACTCTGATATCAGGCAATGGAAGGATTTTTATGAGGAAGTGGTGCGACGCTTGGAAGAGAGGACGCCGTCAGAGGTAAAAGGTTCATTCCAGAAACACTGATTCACCCAACACCGCTCCGTTACGATCAGGCCTTTCGCAGCGTGAAGCGGAATGTGCTCCCTTTCCCCAATTGACTCTCGACCCAGATTTGTCCTCCATGAGAGCGGACGATCTCTCGGCAAATCCAGAGACCGAGACCCGATCCCTTGATGCTCCGCGTCTCGATAGTGTTTATCCGACAGAACTTTTCAAAGAGCCTGTCCATCTGTTCGGTAGGGATCCCAATTCCTTCGTCCGAGACCAAAACGATGATCTGATCAGTCGAGTAATTCTCCGCCCGGACTCGGATCATCCCTCCACGAGGTGAGTATTTGACGGCGTTGGAAAGAAGGTTCTGCAATACCTGTCTGAGCTTTGCGTCATCTCCCTTGACATAGTCTGCACCGGGGTCAACGGTGTATTCAAGCGAATGGCGGCGGGAAAACTCTACCAGCGAGGATGCCTCGTGAATAAGAGACTTGAGATTCACGCGCTTGAAGAAATAGGAGAGCTGCCCGGCCTCCATCTTGGTCATCGAAAGCGTATCCTCAGCAAGATGGCTCAGCCGCGTGGCTTTGTCGATGATAACGTTGAGGTATTCAGCCAACCGTTCCTGGTTCACCGGCTGTCCTTGTCTCATAAGCCCTTTGGCCGCAAGAATGATGCTGGCCAGTGGCGATCGGAAGTCATGCGATACAATGCTGATAAAATCGGTTTTTAGCCTGTCCAGCTCGGTCAGCCTCATGTTGGCTTTCTTTACCTGATCGTGCAGTCGAGCATTTTTGATCATGCTCCCGAGGAAACCGCACAAGGTCTCCAATACGATCGCATCCGTATCGTCAAAGGCATTCACAATTTCATCTTCAATGTTCAAGACACCAGCAACTTCACCGTTAACAAAGATCGGCAGGGCTAATTCCGATTTCGTGTTGCGGTATGCGGAGATCCTGTATCGGGGGTCTTCCGATACGTCGTTTGCCAGCACCCGCTGGCCGTATGACGCCACCCAGCCGACAAAACCCTCCGATAGGCTTTGCCGGTATCCATGCGGTAAGAAATCCACAAAGTTTCCGGCTCGAGCAACCAGTGTTGCCTCATTCTCTTGGGTATTCACAAGGAAGATGGAGACGTCGAAATAGTTGAAACTCTTTTGAATAGATTGGGCCGCGGAATGGAGAAGTTCATCCAGATCAAGAATTGAGGTGAGCTCCTGCGCAATCTGATTCACCAATTCAATCTGGGTGATTTGCTTCCGGGCATCATCAAACGAGGTCGTGTTCTTCAATGCGATCGCCACCTGATAGGCCAGTAATTGGGCAATGCACATTTCCTGCTCACGATATGCTGATGAACGCTCGGAACAAAGCGTGAACGACCCGATCGTCGTTTCCGCCGTGCGGAGGGGCACGATCAACACCGATTGCATCCCGTGCGCAACAAGTGCGCCTTCGATGGCATCGACGTATGTCGGGCCGCTCGAGACTTCTCCAAGAATGGCCGCTTGGTGCTGGATCGCCCACCCAGGCATTCCCTCGGAGATCACAAACTGCATTCGATGCAACCCAATGGTCTCTGCACCAGGTGAAAGTGCGTGGATCGTGTAGTGCGTTCGAGACGAATTCACGATGCTGATAAAGCAGATGTCGTGCGCGAGCAGCCAATGCGTTTCGTTGCGCAAAACTTGAAGGATCTCTTCTCGCCCGTTCGCTGCATCGATCTGTAGCAAGATCTCTCCCAGAATGCTAATGCTCTGATCCAATGAGCTCCCTTTCTCTGGGAGGCGGTCCGACCGTCCACTCGCGCGGACTTTCCCGTCATCCTCGTTTGCAATGTGGTGAGCCTTCACGTGCGTTCGATTTTCGTGTTGGTTTTCAGCACCTGGAAAAGATTGGAGATGCATTTCGATCGTCTTTCAATGAGGGCAGCAGCTTTCTTCGAGTAGGCCCATACAAGAAGGACCTGGGAAGCACAACACCCTGCACTGACCCGGGGAAATCAGTGTACTTCCCCCATCACGAAACCCATCTCCCCCCGCTTGAGCAAGAATCTCACTACGTCCGCGGCTTGTTTTCTGGGAACAATGAGAACCATTCCGACGCCCAGGTTGAATGTCCGCCGCATGTCATCCTCCGGCACAGTACCGAGTCGCTGAATCAGCTGGAATATCATTGGCCTCTTCCATGCGTTCCAATCAATGGCCAGTTCCATTTCTTTCGGCACCACGCGCATCGTGTTCGCGATGATACCACCCCCTGTAATATGAGCGAGCGCGCTTACATCAAACCTCTTCAACACCGCCGTGGCAATTTCGAGGTATGAACGGTGAATCGCTAGCAGCACGTTGC
>Ga0247727_10014240_pt1 | contig 13257 bp, 12 predicted proteins | sample WisWelCaveWW1625_FD_202498 | JGI IMG/M metagenome (GOLD analysis project Ga0247727, IMG submission 202498) | Biofilm microbial communities from Wishing Well Cave, Virginia, United States - WW16-25 | ecosystem: Environmental > Aquatic > Deep subsurface > Groundwater > Cave microbial mat | place... | reverse complement strand
TGTGTGGAGTGACCGCCAGGCTCGCCTCGCAAAACGCCGGAGACGACGCAAGGCTCACATCGCCGCGTCCCGCCATCTTTGATGGAGAAGAAGGCGAGAGTCTGCGGCGCATTGGTTGGTCTTACGCGCAACGAGCTTATCCGCTGAAGACTATTCCGCCCGCCGCGCGAATGCGCGCCATCGAGCAATGGGAATGGGAAGAGGCACGGTTGAAGTCGCTCCGCGCGTCAGCGTTCGGCGAAGTAGCTGATCCGGCTCAGCAATTATTGTGGACTCCGCTCGGCCCCGCCCCAATCGGGCAAGGACAGACATTCGGCAATCCGAGAGTGGCGGTGTCGGGCCGCGTCTCGACCGTCGTCTTCGATCCCGGCTACAACGGCTCGTCGAACCAGACGGTCTACCTCGGCGCGGCGCAGGGCGGCGTGTGGCGCTCGCGCGACAACGGCGCGACCTGGACGCCTTTGACCGACGACCAGCCTTCGCTCGCCATGGGCGCGATTGCGATTGATCCGACCAATCCGAACATCATCTATGCGGGCACAGGCGAGGCGCACTTGGGCGGCGACGACTACTACGGCGCGGGCCTGCTCAAATCCACCGACGGCGGCGCGACGTGGGCGCAGATCACCGGCCCGATTTCAATGAGCGAGCCGAGACAGCCAGCTTTCCTCAACGCCACTTTTCATGCGCTGGTGATTGATCCGACATCGCCCTCAACGCTCTACGCGGCCACTGAAATCGGTTTCGTTTCCAGCGCGTCCGGCATCACCACCTCCCCGCCTTTGGGCGACCGTGGCGTCTGGAAATCAACCGACGGCGGAATGACGTGGCGCAATCTCAATCCGGCGAATTTACCGACTCTCAACCGGTCGGGTACGGATGTGCTGATTGACCCGCGCGATTCCCGGCGCGTGTTTGCGGCGATTAGCCGGCTCGGCGTCTATCGCTCGACCGCCGCTGGCGAGCCGGGCACGTGGGAGAAGCTCACCACAGGGCTGCCCGGCGCTGACTTCGACCGCATCAAATTGGCCGCCGGGCCGCCGCTCGCGCCCTCGACCAACTCGACGCTCTACGCCGCGATCAGTCGTGACAGCAACTCCCGCCTCCTCGGCGTCTTCAAATCCACCGACGGCGGCGCGACGTGGACGCAGACGACCACGCCCGCGCCGACCACCATCGGAGCTTGGTACGCCCTCGCGCTCGCGGTTGATCCGGTGGACGCCAACATCGTTTACTACGGCACGCTCACCAACCCCCTCAACACTGGCGGCACGTTCTGGCGCAGCAGAGACGGCGGCCAGACCTGGATTGATCTCAGCGCGGGCAACGGCGTCACCGGCGGCTTGCACGTTGACACGCACTGGATCGCCGTCAGTGGCGCCAATCGCAACATTCTCTTCACCGCCAACGACGGCGGCGTCTGGCGGACGGAAAATGCGACGGCGGACGTGGTGGCCTGGACGAGCTTGAACCAATCGCTCAACATCACGCAGTTCTACACCATCGCGCTGCACCCGACTGATCCGAACATCCTGCTCGGCGGCACGCAGGATAACGGGACTGACCGGTACGATGGCAATCTGAATTGGTTTCATTCGCGCGGCGGCGACGGCGGCGCGGTGCTGATTGATCAATCGAACCCGCAGGTGATGTATCACACCTTCTTCAACTTCAATAACTTTGGCGGAAGGATACCGCGAATTGGGCCAGAGATTTCTTTCGACGGCGGCAACACGTGGACGCGCCGCGGGTGCTTCAGTTGCACGGCGCAGCCCGGTGGCTTCAATCCGTCAGATCGGCTGAGTGACTACCCGCCGATGGCGCAGCACACCGGTTTCACCGGCGCGCAGGGAAACGTCATCTACTTCGGCACGCACCGGCTTTATCGTTCGGCGGATCAGGGCGTGACGTGGACGGGGCTGGGCGCCAGCGCGGATGGCTTCGGCGCCGATTTGACAAAAAACATTCCCGATCCGGGAGACAGCAATGGTTTTCCTTCTTACCTCTCGGCGATTGCCGTCCATCCGCTGCTCGACCAGAGCGTGAATCCGCCGGGCGAAACCGTCTGGGTAGGCACGGGAGATGGCCTGGTGCAGTTCACGACCAATGCTGGCGCGCTCACTCAAGCCACTTTCACCAACGTGACGAAAGCGCCGTTGCCCAACCGGTACGTCACCGACATTGCGCTCGATCCCGGCAATCAGCGGCGCGCGTTGATCACCTACTCTGGTTTCAACACCAACACGCCCAATGCGCCGGGGCACGTTTTTATGACTGAAGATCAAGGCGCCACCTGGCGCGACATCAGCGGCAATCTGCCCGACATCCCGGCCAATTCCGTCGCGATTGACCCAGTGATTCCAGGCGCGATCTACATCGGCACAGACCTCGGAGTGTTCCAAACCACGAACGGTGGAGCGACGTGGCTCAGGCTGTCGTCCGGGATGCCGAAGGTTGCGGTCTTCATGCTGCGCTATCACGCGGCCACGAGAAGTCTGGTCGCCGCCACGCACGGTCGCGGCGTCTATCGTTTGACGCTGCCCGCGCCACGGGCTGTGACCAGCGTCTCAGCTGCGAGCTTCAGCCGCAGCGGAGGGCTGGCCGTCGAATCAATCGCCGCAGCTTTCGGCACGGGATTGGCGAGCGGCACAGAAGTAGCCGCATCACTGCCGCTGCCAACCACGCTAGCTGGGACTCGGGTCGTGGTCAGAGACAGCGCCGGAGTTGAACGGCTCGCGCCGCTCTTCTTCGTCGCGTCAACGCAGGTCAATTATCAAATCCCGCCGGGCACAGCCACCGGAGCTGCGACCATTGCGGTCAGCGCCGCCGACGGAGAAGTCTCAGCCGGAACGGAACAGATCGCACTCGTCGCGCCGGGGTTGTTCGCAGCCAATGCCGACGGGCAAGGCGTCGCGGCGGCAGTCGCGGTGCGAGTCAAAGCCGACGGCTCGCAAAGCTTCGAGCCGGTCGTGCGATTCGACGCCGCGCAAAACCGCTTCGTGGCTGTCCCGATTGATCTCGGCCCGCCGAGCGACACAGTGGTTTTAGTTCTCTTCGGAACGGGGCTTCGCAACCGCAGCGCGCAATCGGCGGTCAACGTCAAGCTCGGCGGAGTGGATGCGCCGGTGCAATACGCCTCAGCCGCCCCGGGCTTTGTCGGTCTGGATCAGGTCAATGCGGTTGTGCCGCGAAGCCTGGCCGGGCGCGGCGAGATGGATGTGACGTTGACGGTGGACGGCAAGGCGGCGAATACGGTCAGGGCCAGTGTCAGATGAGGCCGCGCCCTGGCCATTGTCTTTCGAGGTAGGCGACCAAACGGTCAGGCTTGTTCGTGACTATTCCGTCAACTCCCAGCGAGATCATTCGCGCAAACTGGCTCTCTTCATCCGCCGTCCAGACGTAGAGCTGCTTGCCGCTCGCCTTGATTCGCCTGGCCAGATAGCCGGAGCACAACTTGACCTGCAGACAGAGCGTTTGATAGTTGATGCGGCGCAGCGCGATCCACGGAAACGCCTCGCGCCAGCGCACCATCGGATTCAGGGTGTCCGTGCCGAGGATGACGCCGAGTTCTATGTCACGAACCTCTTCGCCGAGCCTTCGCATCAGCTCGAGGTCGAACGAAGCAATCATCATTTCCGATTGGCAGCGGCGTGATCGAATGATGCGCAGAGTCTCTTCGGCTGCGCGCGGGTCTTTGATTTCGAGGTAGAGCCGAGCCTTGCCCAGCGTCAGGTCGAGCGTTTCATCGAGCGCCGGCACGCGCTCGCCTCGTCCCACGTCGGCGAGCTTGATCTCGTCGAGCGTCATCTGGTCAACGCGGCCCGTGAGGTCAGTCGTGTGATCGAGCCTCGGATCGTGAATGACCACGACCTGGTCGTCGCGGGTGAGGTGCAGGTCAAGCTCGATCATCTGCGCGCCTTGGCGGATGGCGAGGTCGAAGGCGCGCAGCGTGTTTTCGGGTTCGTAGGCGGATGCGCCGCGGTGGGCGATGACGAGTGGGGGCATACGACGTTGCTCTATTTGATCTCGCGCGGCTCAGTGATCAGCTTGAGGCCGTCGAGGATTTGACGGATTCGTTTCGGCGATAACGTGCCGATATATTCATCTAACCCCGACTTGTTCTCGGTAAAGACTTGTGAAACGACGACCACACTTCGCTTGGGCAAATTGGCCTCGCCATCGTTAAGCAACACATTGCCCGGCGCAGTTGCGCGTTTGAGGTTGGATGTCAGCGGACAAACTACAACAGTATTGATGCGGCTTTGATTGATGGCGTTATTTTGAATGACCACACACGGGCGCTTATAGCCGGGAACAGAACCGACTGGCTCGCCGATGTCTACCCAGAACACGTCTCCTTGGTTGATCACCACTCATCCTCCATCAATTCGCGTTGTACACGGCGCATATGCCGTAGCAGCGCCTGCTCCTCTTCATCCGGCCCGTCCTGGTAAGCCTGGTTAATCTGCTCCACGAGTCGCCGGGTTCGATGGCGGTCTATAAAATCTTTCACGGCCATTACAAACAGGCGACTGCGCGAAATCTTCATTTCACGGGCCACCGTTTCAACCTCTTCGAGCAGCGACCTGCTCAGCGAGATGTCAGTTTTGACGTTTGCCATAAGGATGTCTTGAATGTTGGTTGCCGAGCCTCATTTTACCTGAAACTCGCGCGAGCCGAGAATCAGCGCCGCCAGCCCGGCGCCACTTCATTGTTTCTTTCAGACCGTTGTCGGATCAACAGCCACTATTCCGATGTTTGCGTAACGAGTGAAATCCTGAGTATTGAAAGTGAGAATGTGCGTGATTCCGTGAACTTGCATAGCCGCGACCAATCGCGCGTCGTAGACTTTGGTTCCCGATACTCCGAAGGTCATTACCAGTTTTCGCCAGGCGGGATACACATCCGGCCCGTCAGGAATCAAGGTGAAGACTCGTTCAATGAACCGAAGGAGGCGGTTAGTATCAACGATGTTGAACCCAAATCCATTACTGGTTCGTGGGCGGGTGGCGACGTTCCAGAATTCAATACCCCCTTGTGAAGTGATCAGAAGCTGGTCTCCACCCTGCCGGAGTTTGACCACGGCGGCGCGAACAACCGGGTACAGCGGTTGTTGGCGAATCGCAAGTCGAAGAAGAACATTTGTGTCAGCCAAGTAGATCAAAGCTTGGGGTGATCCTCGTAAAAGCTCTCACGACTGAACGCGTAATCCGATAGGGGCGGCGTGCCTGGTTTAATCAGGCGATCGCCTTCATCTGCCAGTTGATCCAACAACGCTTCAAATTCCTCGTTGCTCAATTCATCGGGGCTTTTGTGCTCCGGCCCTTCGACCTCGGGATCGCTCAACAGGTCTTCAACCGCTGGAGCAACAGCTTCAGCCAGCACCTGGCGCGCTGACTCAGCGTCTTTTCTGACGATACTCTCCCGCAATTTCTCTTCAGCTTCGGGAGATAGTTTTAGCGTAACATTCAAAGCCATATTTCACTTCCTTATCTGACTATTTCCATCGCGTCTTCATTTTACCTGAAACTCGCGCGAGCCGAGGATCAGCGCCGCCAGCCCACCGATCACTTCATTGTTCCTCTTTGCCGCGCGCTCATCGAATTTGGCCGGCGTCGCTTTGGCGCGTGTGTCATTCAACACGCGGCTCAGATTCTCGCGCGTCTCCGCCGCCACGTCGCTGTGAACCAGCACGGCCAGGAGCTGATCAATCAATTTGTCTTGATTGCTCACCGCCTCCGCCGCGACGAAGCGCGAGACGTCAACCCGCGTGCCGTTGATCCGGTTGCTGATGAGCGAAACCGCGAAGTTCATTCTTTCGAGCAGCGTCGCGTTCGACAACCACTCGGATGAATCCTCTTTGTAACCCGTCGGCGGCTGGCAGAGGTAAAGCGGCTCGCCCATCCGCGCGATAGTCTGGATCAACGGCTGCGCGCCGTCGGTCGAAGCTCCGGTCGCGCGGATCGCCGAAGCTACGAGTTCGAGCGGCGATTTGACCTTGTTGCGATAATGCCCGGGCGAGTAGAACTCCGGCGAAGTCAGGATCGCGCGGACGACTTCGCGGATGTCGCCGCCGGTTTCAGTGAACGTTTCGGCGGCGCGATCAACCAGCGACTGTGGCGGTTCGTCGGCGACGAAACGCTGGCAGAGCTTGCGCGAGATGAACCTCGCGGTTGACGGGTGCTTCGCCAGGAGGTCGAGCACGCGCAGCCCGTCCTCGATCCCGCCGCCCGGAGCGATGCGAGTTCCGAGCACAACCTTTTCGCCACGGTCGTGCGCGCGCGGGCGGAACGCGAAGCTCATATTGCCGCGCGGGCCGAGGGTCCAACCCGTCAGGCATCGCGCGACGGCGACCACGTCTTCCTGCGTGTAACCGCCGTCAACCCCGAGCGTGTGAAGCTCCATCAATTCGCGCGCGTAGTTTTCGTTCAAGCCGGGACGGCGCGGCGGCGGCAACGGATTGCCGTCGGCGGCGAACCTCTGAGGCGGCGGCGGCTGTTCCGCCTGGCTCATGAAATTGTCGAGGTAGAAAAGCATCGCCGGGCTTTGCGCTGTCGCGACCAGCAGCTCTTTGAATCTGCCCAGCGCGTGTGGGCGGATGGCGTCGCGCTCGTACGGAGTCAGCAGCCAGCGGTCGGCGTCTTTCTGGCCGAAGACGTTGAAGTGGTTGAACCAGAAATCGGTCATCACCTCCTGCAACTGACGCTCGCTGAAAGCGGCGCGCAGCAATTTGGCCTGCTGCAATTCGCGCAGCGGCAGTTGCGGGTCGCGCGGCGGCACAGGCGGACGCGGCGGTTGGTTTTGCGGCTGCGGCTGCTGCGGCATCGCCCCCGGCTGTGGTTGCTGCGGCATTGCCGGTTGGGGCGGCTGTTGCTGCGTCTGTTGCGGCTGCGCCGGCATTGAATCGCCGGGGCGATTCGTCAACTCGCCTTTGTTCGGTTCACTGCCCGGCGCGGGCAAAGGCTTGATTGCGGGCGTTGGCGCCGGGGTTGGGGTTGGATTCGGAGCCGGTTGCGGACGAGGCGGAGGCGGCTCGAAGTTCTGCAGGATTTCGAACTGCGTCATCTGCAAAGTTCCGAGCTGATTCAAAGGCCGCGCGAGCAGCTCATCCGGCGAATCTTCGGGATGCAGTTGCTGCTCGAGGTAACGCTCGATGCCCGTCTGCCGCACGCGCTCGACGTCGCCCGGACGAGGGCCGAAACCGGCGCGGTTGAGCAGATGCAGAATCTTCTGCTCTTCGGTCAGCGAGGCGGTCGCGTCGCTGGCGCGGCGAGTGCGCGCCGCCGGCGTCGCAATGTTTTTCGGCAGAGCGATCAATCGCTCTCCGGCGGCGAGCGCGCCGTCGGGAAGTTTCGGTTTGACCGGCGCGATTGGCGACGGCGGCGGTTGAGGATTGTTGATGATTCCGCGCAGCCGCGTTTGCTGTTCAGGGCCGAGCGAGGGAAGCAATCCCTCCAGCATCGCGCGGCGTTCGCGGTCGAGCTGGTCACGCAATTGATTGAGCTCGGGGCTGCCGGGCGGGAGCTGTCCCATCTGACGCGTCAGTTGCTCGAGGCGCGGGCGATGGGCGCCGATCAGCGTCTTCAGGCGATCCGCCTGTTCCGGCGTGAGCTGCAAGCCATTGGTCAAATCGGCGACCATCCGCGCCTCGTCGAAGGGAGGCTGCTGTTGCGCCGCGAACGGAAGCGCGGCGGTCATCGCCAGTGTCAATCCGCAAATGAGCAGAGAGAGAAATCGCGCGCGTGACGTCATAGTTTTCATATGTGATGCCCTCGTCTGTTTTGTTCGGGTTTGTGGAGGCGCGATTATCTTAACATCAGTTGATTGAAGGCGCGATGCGAATCGAGTAATCTGCGCCCTCGGAATCCACACCGTATTTGCTATGCGGACTTCGCAACCGAACAGGGAAGAGAAAGAGACCGAACGCGGCGAAGAGTTGCTCGACAAACTCTACTCGTTCGCCAGCCTCGATCAATACACGTTCAAGCAGCGATTGATCATTCGCTTCGCCGGCTTGGCGCTTTACTGGCTGATCCGCGCCATCGGAGCGACCTTGAAGTTCGAGGTCACGGGCTGGGAGCATCACACCGACGGCGAGCCGCTGGTCTACTGTTTCTGGCACAACCGCATTCCGATTGCGACCTGGTTCTGGCGGCATCGCGGCATCGTGGTGATGTCGTCGCGCAGCTTCGATTCGGAATACATCGCGCGCTTCATCCAGCGATTCGGTTACGGCGCGGCCAAAGGCAGCTCGACGCGCGGCGCGCGAGCGGGCTTGATCCAGATGATTCGCGCCGTGCGGGCGGGCAAGAGCGCGGCCTTCACGGTTGACGGCCCGCGCGGGCCGGTTTACGAAGCCAAGCCGGGAGCATTGTTGCTCGCCGCGAAATCGGGCGCGGCCGTTTTGCCGTTTTCGATTTCGCTGGATCGTTGCTGGCGATTGCCGAGCTGGGATCGAATTGAAATTCCGAAGCCGTTTGCGCGCGCCTACGTCGTCATCGGCGAGCGGTTTTATGTGAAAAACGCGGGTGACGAGGCCGGGCAGCAACAGTTCCAGCGCGTGCTCGATCAGTTGCGCGAACAGAGCGATGCGCTCGCTCATTTGACACCCTGAGACCCCAAACTTAGAATCGCCGCTCAATTCAAAGCCCCTGGCTACGCATCGCTTCCAGCGTGCCTGGCTTCCATCACTCGCGCATTGCCCGAAGCCGGGCACGCTGGAAGCGATGCGTAGCCAGGATTTTCGATGGAGAAGACAACTTGTACAGCGAAGATTCGTCAGGACAGACAGTCGCGCCGGTTCCGGCGCCGAGGTCGCGCACGATAGCGGCGGCTGCCGCGTCTTTTGTCGTGCCAGGATTGGGTCATCTGTTGTTGGGCAAACGGGTGCGCGGCATCGTCGCCGGCGCAGTCATCATCGCCATGTTCGCGCTCGGTTTCGTGATGGAGGGCCATCTCTACAAGCCCGATCCGAACGAGTGGCTGACCTGGTTCTTCAGTTTCCTGGACGCCGGAATAGGCTTGCCCTATTTCGTCTGCGTGCTGGCCGATTGGGGAGTTCAGTTTACGGGAGAGCAGGCTGCGAAGGTCACGTTCGAATACGGCAACACTTTTCTGTGCGTGGCGGGCGCGCTGAATATGCTGGCGGCGATGGACGCTTACGACCTCGGCGTGGGGAGGAAGGCATGACGCATTTCACGGTTTTGATCTTGTTCAGCCTGCTGGTTTCGGTGGCCTTCGCCGCGCTCTCTTCCGAACATCACACCACAGCGGAGCGCGTCAAATACGGCGCGAAGGTCTTCGGCTATTTCGTCGGCATCGGTTTTCTGATCGCGTGGGGATTGTATTTCCTGCCGATCTGAAAAACAGCGCTGAGAGTTTCGGGCGCTGAGTTTTTGGGGCGCCGGGCGCTGAGTTGTAAAGCGATCACTCAGCGCCCGGCGCTTTTTGTTTTATGCAATCGCAAAAGTTCGCATTGATGCTCGATTCGGTGCGTCGCCTGATGCGCGGCGGCTCGACGGCGCGCGCGCTGAATGTGCTCGGGAAAGGGCGTCCAGCCGATGTCGCGCAGGTGCTGCACGAGCTGAGCGATCTTGACCGCAAGGCCGTCTTCACCGCGCTCTCGCGTTCGGACACTGAGCTTGCCGCATCGAGTTTGAAAGAGCTGAGCCTGGAAGAGGGCGTCGAATTGCTCAAGCCGCTCGCGCCCGAAGAGATCGCGCAGGTCTTGCAGGAGTTGGCGAGCGACGATGCGGTCGAGTTCATCGGCCATCTGCCCGAAGATTTGCGCGAGCGGTTGCTCGATCTGATGAAGGTCGAGGTTTCGACCGACGTGCAGGAGCTGTTGAGCTTCGCCGAAGGAACGGCGGGGCGAATAATGACGCCCAATGTCTTCGCGCTCAAGGAAGACCTGACGGTCGGCGAAGCGATCTCTGCGATTCAACACGCCAGCCGCGATGTCGAGCTGGTTTATTACCTTTACATCGTTGACGAACGCAACCATCTGGTCGGCGTGTCGAGTCTGCGCCAGTTGCTGCTCGTTCCGCCCACCACTCCGCTCAAAAAAGTCATGAGCACGGACGTGATCAGCGTCCGCGCCGACACTGACCAGGAAGAGGTAGCGCAGGTCGTGGCGCGCTACGACCTGCTCGGCGTGCCCGTGGTTGACGAAGAGAACAAGCTGATGGGCATCGTGACGGTTGACGACGTGCTGGACGTGATCCGCGACGAGGCGACCGAAGACATTTACGCGCTCTCGGGTGTCCGTTCGGAAGAGAGCGTGCTGGGTTCGCCGCTGCGTTCGGTGCGATTGCGATTGCCCTGGCTGCTGGTCAATCTGGCGACGGCGATCCTGGCGGCTTCGGTCATCCATTCCTTCGAGGCGACGATTGAGAAAGTCGTGGTGCTTTCGGCCCTGCAATCAATCGTCGCGGGAATGGGCGGCAACGCGGCGACCCAGACGCTGGCCGTGATCGTGCGCGGATTGGCGCTGGGCGAGGTGAGTTGGGAAAACGGCCGCCGCGTTTTATTCAAAGAGATTTTGGTCGGAATCGTCAACGGATTGGTCAACGGATTGGTCGCGGCTGCGGTCGTCTGGTTGTGGTTCGGTTTCAGCGCGAAGATGTTGTTGATCGGCGCAATCATCGCTGCGGCTTTGATCATCAACCTGATCATTGCCAGTATTGCAGGCACAGTGATCCCGCTCGTTCTCAAGAAATTGAAAGCCGATCCCGCACTGGCTTCGACCGTTTTTGTGACGACCTGCACGGATGTCGGCGGGTTCCTGACATTCCTGGGATTGGCGACTCTGCTGATCAGGTTTTTGAAATAATCAGCGCGTGGGAGGATGGTTTATGGACGAATACACGATCAAGGCCGCAATAGTGATTGGCGCGCTGCTCGCGCTTGGATTGTTGTGGCTGGTGTGGAAGTTTTTCTTCAAGCTCTTCAAGTACGTGATCATCGCGTTGCTGATTGGCGCGGTTGGCGCAGCCCTTTATTACTACCGCTCGCCGCCTCCGCCGCGCGATCCGAACATCGGCAAACACGCTTACGGCAATGTTTCGGGCAGATACCTCGGCGTGGTCGAGGGGCAGGGCGAGGACACACAGCGCGGGCCGGTCTGGGACGTTCGTTCGCCGGACGGTCAGCTCACCAAATACTCCAAATCTCGCGTAACGCTGAAAGATAAGCTGGAACTCACGCCGCAGATCGAGAGTTCACCCACCGCGACGCCATCCCCCGCTTCCACCAGCAACAATCCGCGAAAGAAGAAATAGGCAGAGGTTGATGCGGTGGCGGTTTCATCCGGTTTTGAAATCGGTTCAGCCTCGTTTAGACTAACCGCTTCGCTTGTGGCTGCCACCGCGCACCATGCTCTTAGGAGGTCTATATGGCACAAACTTCACTAGAAGTTCCCAGCGGATTTGATATGGAGGACGTTATCGCCGAGGTCGAAGCCTATATGGAGACTCTGGTCACGGAGGACGATAAGCCTGTGGACAACATCTTCTCTGATTTCCAGAACCGCTTGTTGGTCGAATCGTTGCGCAGTTCGTGGCGCCCGGTGGACGAAAACGGCGCGCCGCGCAAGTATCTGGCTGTATCTGACGTGGGGATTTTCTATGGCCTGCGGCAGAAGCCGGTAGCGCCGGATGTGCTGCTGAGTCTGGATGTCGAAGCGCCCGGCGAGTGGTGGGGCAGGAAGAGCCGCTCCTACTTTACGTGGGAGTTCAATAAAGCGCCGGAGATAGTGGTTGAGGTCGTCTCCAACCGCGAAGGCAACGAGACAGGCACTAAGCTGCGCGATTACGCCGTGATCGGGGTTCCATACTACGTGATCTTCGATCCGGGCAATTTTCTCGATGATGATGTGCTGCGAATATTCAAGCTCGATGTGCGACGTTACGTGGCCTATCACGAGAGTTATTTCCCTGAGGTGGGGCTCGGGGTGACGTTGTGGGAAGGCAGCTACGAAGACAGCAAGCCGAGCCTGTGGCTGCGCTGGTGCGATGCCCAAGGCAATTTGATTCTGACCGGAGCCGAACGCGCCGCCCGCGAAGCCGAACGCGCCGCGCTGCTGGCCGCGAAGCTGCGCGAGTTGGGAGTTGATCCAGATCAAATCCTCTCCGGCAAGCAGTAACGAAAGTCATTGAAATTTATGCCGCTGCACGAAACAGACGCCTTTGTACTGCGCACCTTCACGATCAAAGAAGCCGACAAGGTCTGCGTCTTCTTCACCCGCGACGCAGGCAAGCTGCGCGGCGTGGCGCACGGCGCGCGGCGATTGAAGAGCAGGTTCGGCGCGAGCCTCGAACCTTTCACCGAAGTCGCCCTCGTCTACTTCCAGAAAGAGAACAAGGAACTCGTTTCGGTCTCGAATTGCGAGATCCTCCGCTCACAATTCGTCGAAGGAATGAGCAGTGAGATGCTCGGCGTGATGCATTACCTGGCCGAGCTGGTGATCGAATTCATTCCCGATCACGAGCCGAACCTGCGGGTCTACAGACTGATCTCGGCGACGCTTGCGGCGCTGCGGCAAATCGGCGCGATGAACGCCGAAGAGCGAAATGAAAACCTGCCCGTGATCACTCGTTACTTTGAAATCTGGATGCTGAAGCTGGCTGGATTTTTCCCCGACTGGAAACGTTGCGGGCTGTGCCACAACGATTTGAGCAGCGAGGCTTCGGTCTGGCTGACGAACGAAGGCATTCCGCAATGCGCGTCGTGCAGCGGGGGGCGCGGCGATGAATTGAAACTGATGGTCTGGCTGACGATCCACGAAATCCTGACGCAATCGCCGGCGAATATTTTGTCATCGCCGCGTGATTCGCGCGCAATCGCGCAGGTGGGCAATGTCGCCACACGATTGATCAGCCGCGTGCTCGAACGCGAGTTGAAATCTTACGAGGTTTTGGACCGGTTGAGGCCGGTCGAAGATGAAAAGTTCGTAGTCCCGCCTTCAGGCGGCAAGGCTCGGCTACCGGGACATTCCGCCTGAAGGCGGGACTACGAACAATTTTTTGAGGAGATAACAATCTGCAATGAGTAAAAAGTACGTCTATCTTTTCGCCGACGGCAAAGCCGAAGGCGCCGGTAAGATGAAAGATTTGCTGGGCGGCAAAGGCGCCGGCCTGGCTGAAATGACCAATGCCGGGTTGCCCGTTCCGCCGGGCTTCACCATCACCACCGAAGCCTGCACGGCTTATTACGCGGCAGGAGAGAAATTCCCCGACGGGATGTGGGAAGAATCGCTGG
>Ga0247727_10014239_pt1 | contig 13258 bp, 10 predicted proteins | sample WisWelCaveWW1625_FD_202498 | JGI IMG/M metagenome (GOLD analysis project Ga0247727, IMG submission 202498) | Biofilm microbial communities from Wishing Well Cave, Virginia, United States - WW16-25 | ecosystem: Environmental > Aquatic > Deep subsurface > Groundwater > Cave microbial mat | place... | reverse complement strand
GTTTCCTTGTCCAGAACGCGCAGCACGGCATCTTCACCGTGGATGGACGGCATGATGGATACGCGGAAATCAATGAAGCGGCCCTTGTAGCGCACGCGGAAGCGACCGTCCTGCGGGATACGCCGCTCGGCGATATCCAGCTCGCTCATCACCTTGATGCGCGAGATGATCGTGGAGTGCCAGTCCTTGCCGATGGGCGGCATGGCGTACTGCAGCACGCCGTCAATCCGGTACTTCATGGCCACTTCGGCGTCGCGCGTTTCAATGTGGATATCGCTGGCGCGCCGCTCCAGCGCGGTGAAAATCACGGTGTCTACCAGCCGCACCACGGGATTCGCGTCGGTCTCCCGCGTCAGCTTCTCCATAGTGATGGTTTCGTCGCCTTCCAGATCGCGCACCACCTGCAACGTAAAGCCCTCGGTGGCCTGCTCCAGCACGCGTTGCGACTGCTCGGTGCGCTTCAGCAGCTCGCTGATTTGCGACCCCGTGGCCACCTTGATCACCAGTTTCTTGCCCAGCAGCAGCGCCAGCTCATCGGTCAGCAGCAATTGACTGGGGTCGGCCACCGCCACCACCAGAGAATTGTTATGACCTTCCAGCGGCACAAAGTTGTAGCGGAACATCAGGTCGGCCGGAATGGAGCGAAACAGGTCCGGATCAATGCGGTGCTCGCGCAGATCAATGAAGGCGCAGCGGTAGCGCTCCGCCAGCTTGCGCGTGCGTTCGCGCTCCCCGGACTCGTCGGGCAGCGGCTCGCGAGGCAGATTGGGGTTGCTCGTGCTCATCTTTCCTTTCGTTCTCCGCTCAGCGCACAGCCCCTGCCTGGAAGGTGAAAATGGGCAAATACAGCGCCAGCAGAATGAAGAATACCACTATCGCGAGAAACACCAGGATCAGCGGCTCAATCCACGCCAGCGCCTCGCTCATGCGGATGCCCACATCCTCTTCGTAAAACTCGGCCACGCTGGCCAGCATGGGCGCCAGAGCGCCGGTGGCCTCGCCCACTTCGATCATCTCCAGCGCCAGGCCCGGAAAGAAGCCCGTGGCTTGCAAACTGGCATGCAACGGCTGGCCTTCCCGCACTTGGCGCGCCGCTTGTTCAATAGACGCAGACAGCAGCCGGCTGGTGGTTGCCCCGGCCGCGGTATCCAGCGCCGTCACCAGCGGGATGCCGCCGCTGAGCAGCGTGGAAAGCGTGCGGCAGAATTGCGCCACCTGAAACTTTACCCACGTGGCGCCGAAGAGTGGCAGCCGCAACTTGATGCGGTCGATCACCAGCCCGCCGCGCGCAGTCCGCGACCAGAAAAAGCCGAGCACCGCCACGGCCACCGCGACCAGGAATCCCATCAGCAGGGGAACCCGCAATTCCAGCGCAAAGGTCACCAGCAGCTGGGTGATGAACGGCAGCGGCACCCGCATTTCCTGATACAAGCCGGCGAAACGCGGCAGGATGTAGGTGACCACCCCGGTCACGATCAAGGTGGCCACCACCACCAGAAAGGCGGGGTAAATCAGGGAGGCGCGCAGCTTCTTGCGAAAGGTAGTGGTGACTCGCTGATAGGCGATGTAGGAGTCCAGCACGCCCGCGAGGTTCCCGCTGCGCTCGCCCGCCAGCAGCGACGTGGTGTAAACGCGGGGGAAGAGTCCCGAGTCAGAAAACGCCTCGGACAGCAGGGCCCCTTCACGCACGCGGTCACGCACCTCGCGCAACACGGGCCGCAGACGCGGCGCGGCGGCCCGCTCAGCCAGCAGGTCCAGCCCCTTCAGGATAGGCAAACCCGCCTTGAGCAGCGTGTTGAACTGCTGGTTGAAGACCAGGAAATCGTCGGCTCGAACCGCCCGCTGCGCCTGCCCGGCCACCGTGGCTGGCAGCACACCAAGGCGCTCCCGGACGTTATAGACATACAGGCCACGGTCGGTAAGCTTCTGACGCGCTTCCACTTCCGACTGCGCGGCCTCTACCTGCTGGTAAACACGACCGGTTGCATCGGCCACCTTGCACACGTATTCGAGCATGAAATAGTTCTATGCGAATGAACCGCTTCTCCCGCTCCAGTTTAACACACTGGATTACCGCCCATGGCTCGCCCACCCTCTTCGACGCGCCCCATCAGCGCCCGGGGCCGGCAATTGACTGCTCATCCACGATGGCTACCCCCTTGGGCGGGGAGAAGTGAAACAGGACTTCCATCAGGGGTACATTCTCGCGCCAGTCCGCGAACCGGAATTCCGTCTCCACGTCCCCGGGCTCGCGGATCAGGATTCGCGTGAGGCGAAAGGCCGCGTCCGTTTCCAGACGCATCTCCCGGAACGCAGCTTTCTCTTTTTTCGCCACGCATCGCAACGCATGTCCCGTGCGAGCGGGCAGCGTTTCCAGCCTTTCGCACATGCGCGCAAACAGGCCGCGGCGCAGCTTGCCGGCCAGTAACGCCAGAGGCGTGTGCCAGTCGTCGCTCTCTTTCACTTTGGCGCGCGTGGCGGTCCGGTCGGCAGGCACGTAGAACCAGGCGTGGGAGCCATCCACAAGAAACAGTTTCTCTTCCGGGGCTTCGTATTCCCAACGCATGCGGCCGGGCCGGCTGAAATAGGCCGTCCCCGATTCGATGCGCACATTCTTTCCCTGGCTGTATTTCTCGAGGAACGTTACCTGCATGGTGCGCAGCTTCTGGTAGCGGGTTTCCACGCCCTGCGCGACTTCTGCGGCGGTTGCGGCGTTTTGCGCCGGCGTGGATGGGGCCGCGCAAAGCAGGATGAACGCGAAAACACTGCCGACGATAGCAGCCCACTGGCGGGAAAATTGCCGATCGCATGCGAAGTACAGCATACCGAGTCAGTATAGCAAAGCGGTTTGCCGTCAGGTGCGACGCACAGTCGCTCAGGAAGCGATGACCGGAGAGAACTGCTATTGAATCGCGGGTCGCAAAGGCGGCACGCAGGCCCCTCCGCCGATCAAGACGCCGCTGGGATCCTGACGGACGAGGCCGTTCTCCAATGCGCAGAAGCTTCGCTGGCCGGTGGAGCCGACCACGGAAGGGGTCGCAGTCAACATGAAGCTCACCACGCCTGCCGCAGGGCAGCCCGCGGGAACCGTAATCACCGGCACGCCCGGCGTGAGACCAAAGATGTAGCCCGTTTTCTGGCCGGTGGCCAGTACGTTGTCAATGAATCCTGCGCCTGCGCAACTGACCGCTCCTGCTCCATTGAGCGACAGCAGGTTCGGCGAAAACCCGTTGCCATAGGTGGTGTGGTAAGCCACCTGGGCCGTGATGATGGTCCGAATGTTGGTAATGGCGGCCGTTTCGTTGGCTGCCATGCGCGACCGCAGGAAATTAGGAATGGCGATGGCCGCGATAATCAGGATAATCGTGAGCACAATCAGAAGTTCGATCAAGGAGAATCCGCGAAGGCCCGGCGCCTTACTGCGTTGCCGTATCGTCTCGCCATTCATTCGCATCGGCCATCCGCCTTCTGCCGTACACCTGCTTACCCCTTCCCTGGCCCCTATTATGACAATGGGGAGGAAGCTGAGCCTCCTCCCCATTGCACATCCGTTACGTAAAGCTTACTGGGCGATTACGGCCAACGGAGCCACACAGGCGGCCGCAGCAATCGGGGCGCCCGTGGGATCCTGGCGAACCACACCAGACTGATCGGTGCAGAAGCTACGCTGACCAGTGGTGCCGACGGTAATCGGAACGCCGCTGATGTCGTAGCTCACTGCGCCAGCCGCGCCGCAGCCCGGAGGCACAAGGGCCACCGCCGGGCCAGGGGCGAAGAAGAAGTTGTAGCCGCTCTTCTGACCGGCCGCCACCACCTGGTCGATCAGGTCAGCGTTGTTGCAGGTCGCGGGGCCGCCACCAGCCAACGGTCCCATCGAGAGCAGGGACGGGGGGAAGCCGTTGCCGTAAGTGGACGAATACTGCACGGCTGCCGTGTTGATGGCGCGGATCGAACCTACCGCCGACGTTTCGTTGGCAGTGATTCGGGCGCGCAGCAGGTTCGGAATCGCAATAGCGGCGATGATCAGAATAATCGCCACCACGATGAGCAACTCGATCAACGAGAAGCCCTTATTCTTTTTTTGCATACACTCTCCTTCGAGATTTTTGAAGCTCCCCAACCGGGGTACCGGGACTGACAAGGGCAACTGCAATGCCAAGTTGCTTGGATCGCAGGATTGAGCCATGCAACTAGCAGTAAGTGGCTACCTCACAATAACTTACGTTTCGCAGCGCACTCCAGTACTTTGGTATCCTGGCCCTGCATTCTTATGGCCAGCGATTGCAAAGGGACAAAAAACGGCCTCTCAAAAGGACACTTTTGGGCCTGGCCGTGGGCTGTAAAATTGCCCCCCTCCGCTGGCTTCCCTACAGCCCGTATTTCTTGGCATAGTGTTTGAAGGACCGGTAAGTGATTCGCAGCAGTTCAGCGGCCCGCGTGCCAACCCCGCCGGCACGGGCCAGCGCCGCCCGCATATAGGCCTTCTCGATGTCCGTAATCTTGGCGCTGAAGTCCAAGCCTTCTGCCGGCACCAACTCGCCCGCGGATTTCGCCTCCACCACAACCCCATGTGCTTCTCGCTGCACCTTCTCGGGAAGCATCATCGGCGAGATTCGCGCTCCGCTTTCCAGGGCCACCGCGCGCTCGATGCTGTTTTCCAGCTCGCGCACATTGCCCGGCCAGTCGTACGCCTCCAGAAGCCGCAACGCTGCCGGGTCGAATCCCTCCACCGGCTTCTCCATCGTTTTCCGAAAGCGGTCCAGAAAAGCCCGCGCCAGCAGGGGAATGTCTTCCCGGCGCTCGCGCAACGGAGGCACGTGAATGGGAATCACGCTCAGTCGATAGTACAGATCCTCGCGGAAGTTTCCGGCGGCAATTTCTTTTTCCAGATTCTTGTTGGTGGCGGCAATCACGCGCACGTCCACTTCCATCTCTTCGGTGCTGCCCAATGGGCGCACCTTGCGCTCCTGCAAGACGCGGTACAGTTTCACCTGCATCGCCGCGGTCATGTTGCCAATCTCGTCCATGAACAGCGTGCCGCCGTGCGCGGCCTGGAACAAGCCCTGCCGGTTTTCATTGGCGCCGGTAAATGCGCCCTTCAGGTAGCCAAACAGCTCGCTCTCCAGCAGCGTCTCCGGGAAGGCCCCGCAATTGATGCTGATAAACGGCGCGCTCGCTCGCGGGCTGTTGTCGTGGATGGCCCGCGCCACCAGCTCTTTGCCGGTGCCGCTCTCGCCCGTAATCAGGATGCGGCTGGAATGCCGGGCCACCGTCTGAATCATGTCGAAGATGGCCCGCATCTTGGAACTGCGGCCGATGATGTTGTCGAGCCCGGTGAGCCGCCGCAGTTCTCTGCGCAACAGCCCCGCTTCCTTCTTCAGCTTCAGGTTCTCCGCCACCTGACGGACCGCCTGCCGCAGCTCGTCGGTAAGCTTGTCGCCCTTGATCACGTAGCGGTCTGCGCCGAAATTGAGCGCATCAATCGCTGTTTCCAGGCGCGGGAGGCCGGTGATCAGCACAAAAACGCAGGAGGGCGACATCTCTTTGGCGAACTTCAAAAGGTCCACCCCGCTGGCATCCTGATCGTCGGGCAGCAGCCGAATATCGGAGATGATGATGTCGAAGACCTGGGATTCCAGCTTGCGGCGCGCCGCTTCCGGACTCGTAGCGGTTTCCACGCGATGGCCGAGCTTGCGAAACGTGATCTCCAGCAATTCGCAGATGGAGCGCTCGTCGTCAACCACCAGCAGGTGCGCCATAGGAAGTCAGAATGTCAGATTCGAAGGTGGTTTTCAAACGTGCGCGGCAACCCGCTCGGCGCCTTGCGCCACCCGCGGCAATTCCACGGTAAACTCCGCTCCCCGCCCTTTTTCCGATTGCGCGCGCACCCGCCCGCGGTGCGCCTGCACAATCTGATAAACAATCGCCAGCCCCAGCCCCGTGCCGCCCGGAAAAGTGCTCTGGAAGGGCTCGAAGATCTTCGTGGCGCGGGGGGCGTCGAACCCCACGCCGGTGTCCCGCACACGAACGCGAACCCAGAGGGGATCCGATTCCAGCCACACGGAAATCGTGCCTCCGTCCGGCATGGCGCGCAGGGCGTTGTCGCACAAGTTCCAGAACAACTGCTTGATCCGGTTGCGGTCCACGCGCAGCCGCTGATCCCGTCCGGGAAAATGCCGCTCGATGCGATACTTTCCGCTGAAGATCGGATGGCGCTCCAGCAGCAGCAGAGTTTCCTCCAGCAACGCGCTGACATTCTCTTCCGCGAACTCGTAGGTCTTTTCACGCGAGTAGTTCAGGAAGTCGCCGATGGTCTGGTTAAGCCGTTCTGACTCCCGGTTGACGATCTGCACCAGCCGCTGCTCGTCCTCCTCCAGCGGGACCAGCCGGGCCAGCTCCTTCACCGCCCCGGCCATCGCCGTCAGCGGCTGGCGGATTTCATGGGCGATGGCAGCCGAGAGCCGGCCCAGCGCGGCCATCCGCTCCTTGGTAGCCACTTCGTTCTCCAGGCGCTTCAGCTCGGTGAGGTCCTGGAAATTGAAAACGTGCCCGATGCTACGGCGCGCCCGGGTGCGCAGCGCCGAAACCGAAATGCCCAGGTACCGCTCCTGGCCGGAGGCATTCACGAAAGCGGTCTCGTGCCGCAGCCCACTGGTCTCCTCCGCTTCGGGACCCAGGGCGCCTCGAAAAGCCGGCAGCACCTCTTCCACCATCTGCCAGCGCACCTGCTCGGCGCGAAAGCCCGTAATCTCTTCTCCGGCACGATTCAGTTGCAGGATGCGGCCGTCCAGATCGGTAATCAGCAAGCCGCCGCGCATGGATTCAATAATGTCTTCGTTGAATGCCTGCAGGTCCTCCAGCTCTTCGCTCTTCTCCGCGAGTTCCAGCCCTTTTCGGCGCAGGGAGTGCGCCAACAGGCTCCCCAGATAGGCCACGCCCATGAACGCGAACAAGTTCGTGAAAATCCAGAACTGAAGAGCTTTTTCGGTGGGCATGCTGCGCGCCGTGCTGGGAATCTGGTCGTAAAAGGCCAGTTCCACCAGCGACCCCAGGAACACAAAGCCCAGAGCCGCAATCACGAATACCCCCTTGCGGTCAAAAAGCACGCTGGCCATCAGGATGGCCAACAGATACAGGGACAAGAAGTAACTCTCGTGGCCACCGGTCACAAACACCAATCCGGTAATCATCAGCAGGTCCACGATGGTCACCAGCGCGGCGTGCCAGCGTGCGTCGGAAACCAGCTTGGTGAGGATCAGGAACGTGACCGCCAGCGAATACCACAGGATGATCAGGGGGACAAAATACCGGGTGGGAACTTCGAGCTGGTTGAATTCCCGCAGCAGCAAAACCATGGCCACCAGAAGGGTAATCACCAGCAGGCGCACGCGCGCCAGCCACACCAGCCACTCCTGGACTCCGCCCCTGGCCAAAGGAAGAGGTAAGGTGGATGCGCTTAGGTCCATGGGTGCCCGCCGCGCGAGGAACCAGCCGGGGATCGCCCGCCGCTCGCGGGGACGCGCCAGCGCGCCCCGCGGCGAAGGAGGCCCGCGCCCATCACCCGCCCAGCTTGGCGATGAGCGAGAAGATGGGGAGGTACATCGAAATCACGATGCCGCCGACTACGATGCCCAGGAACAGAATCATCATCGGCTCCATCGCGGTTAGCAAGTCTTTCACCGCGGCGTCCACTTCGTCCTCGTAGAAGTCGGCAATCTTCTGCAGCATGGCATCCATGGCGCCGGTTTGTTCGCCCACGCCGATCATCTGCGTCACCATGCCCGGAAATACGTCGGTCTCTTTCAACGGGTCCACCAGGTTGCGGCCCGCTTCCACTGACTTGCGAACGTGCGTAATGGCCCGTTCGATGACCGAGTTGCCGGAAGTGCGCGCGGTAATATCCAGACCTTCGAGAATGGGCACGCCGCTGGAGATCAGCGTTCCCAACGTGCGCGTGAAGCGCGCCACGCCAATCTTGCGCAGCAGCGGGCCGATCAGCGGCAACTTCAACAGGATAAGGTCAATGATGTATTTGCCTCGCGGCGTGCCGTAGGCCGCCCGGATCGCAAAAAACGATGCCACCGCAAACACCACCACCGCAAGACCGCCGTAGCCGCCGACGAAATTGCTCATGCCAATTACGATTCGCGTGGGGGTGGGCAGCGCCACACCCAATCCAGCAAACAGGCTGGCGAACACCGGTACCACCTTCCACAACAACAGGCCGATCACGCCGACGGTGATGCCCAGAACCGAAGACGGGTAGATCATGGCCGACTTCACCGCGCGTATCAGCTTGACGTTCTTCTCAATGTACTGGGAGAGCCGCTGCAGAATGGTGTCCAGAATTCCGCCGGTCTCGCCCGCTTCCACCATGTTGACGTACAAATCGTCAAAGACTTTCGGATAGTTGCGCATGGACATGGAAAGCGTGGCGCCGCCTTCCACCGAGGTGCGCACGCCGGTGAGAATTTTCAGGAACGCCTTGTTCTCCTGCTGCCCGGCCAGGATTTCCAGGCACTGCACCAGCGGCAAGCCGGCGTCAATCATTACGGAGAACTGGCGCGTGAAGATCGCCAGCTCCTTGGTGGAGACGCTGCCTCCGCCGAAGGTGGGCATGGCGAATTCCTTGCCCTTCTCCGACATTTTGGTGATGCTGATCTGTTCGCGACGCAGCAGCGCAGTCAATTCCGCCTTGCTGCCCGCCTGGCGTTCACCTTTTATGGCAACTCCAGTTCGGTTCACTCCCTGATAGACAAAGACCGGCATGGCTTTACTCCTCCCTCAGACCGATGGACTCCGATCCTCGGGCTCAGCGCAAAAAAAACGTTTCCTACCGCTTGACCGGCGCCCGCCCCGGGGTGGGGGCGGACACTCCACGGTTAATCATATCCTGCAATTCGTCGGCGTTGGACGAACGCGAAAGCGCTGTTTCCAAAGTGACAGCTTTGCTGAAATAGGCCTGCGCCAGTGCCTGGTTGAACGTCTGCATCCCGCTGGTGGCCTGCCCGGCTTGCATCGCCGAATAGATTTGGTGAATTTTGTCTTCGCGCATCAGGTTGCGGATGGCAGCGTTGGGAATCAGGATCTCCATGACCATCTGGCGGCCGCGCCCGTCGGCCCGCGCCAGCAGCGTCTGGCACATGATGCCCTCCAGCACCATGGAAAGCTGGGCGCGAATCTGCGGCTGCTGGTGCGCCGGGAATACGTCCACAATGCGGTTGATGGTGCTGATCGCCGAGTTGGTATGCAGCGTGGCAAAGGTCAAGTGGCCGGTTTCCGCGATGCGCAGCGCCGATTCGATGGTTTCCAGGTCGCGCATTTCGCCGATCAGCACCACGTCCGGGTCTTCGCGCAGCGAGGCGCGGAGCGCGTTCGTAAACGAATGGGTGTCCGAATGGATTTCCCGCTGGTTCACCAGGCACTTCTTGTTGTTGTGCAGAAACTCGATGGGGTCCTCGATGGTGATCATGTGTTCTTCGCGTTCACTGTTGATCTTATCCAGCATCGCGGCCAGCGTGGTGGACTTCCCGGAGCCGGTCGGCCCCGTCACCAGCACCAGGCCGCGCGGCTTGTCGCACAGGCCCTTCACCACCGGAGGCAGCTGCAGCGCATCGAAGCCCTTGATCTCCCACGGAATGGTACGGAACACCGCAGCCACCGCTCCGCGCTGGTTGAACACATTGCCGCGGAAGCGCGCCAGGTTCTTCAAGCCGAAGGAAAAGTCCAGCTCCAGGTTTTCCTCGAAGCGGTGCTTCTGCGCGTCGGTGAGCACGCTATAGCCCAGCGCCTTGGTATCTACGGCGGTGAGCGGCGGCATGTCCAGCGGGCGGAGCTTGCCGTGGATGCGGATGCGCGGCGGCGTGTTGGTGCTGATGTGCAGGTCGCTGCCGCCCATCTCGATCATCTTTTTCAGCAGTTCGCTGAGCGAAACACCCGCCATGGAGTTCCCCCTTCTTACAAAACGGTTTCGCGCGCCACTTCTTCCAGCGTGGTCATCCCGGCCATGGCCTTGATGAGACCGCTGCGGCGCAGCGTAATCATGCCGCCTTCCACCGCTTTTTTCTTCAGTTCCAGCGCGGAAGCGCCGACCAGAATCAGTTCGCGCAATTCATCGGTGATTTCCATGACCTCATACAAGCCGCAGCGGCCCTTGTAGCCGGAATTATTGCACGTCTGGCAGCCTTTGCCGTGCATCACTTTCACGGTCTTGACTTCCTCGCGCGTGAACCCGGCATCCAGCAGAGCCTGCTCGGGCAGGTTGGCCTCTGCCCGGCATCCCGTGCAGACGCGGCGCACCAACCGCTGCGCGCAAATCAGGTGCACCGAGGTGGCCACCAGGAACGGCTCGATGCCCATGTTCATCAAGCGGCTGATGGTGGAAGGCGCGTCGTTGGTATGCAGCGTCGAGAGCACCAGGTGGCCGGTGAGCGCGGCCTTTACAGCGATTTCGGCTGTCTCGAAGTCGCGGATTTCGCCCACCAGAATGATGTTCGGGTCTTGCCGCAGGAACGCCCGCAGCGCGGACGCAAAGTTCAGCCCGATTTGCTCCTTCATCTGCACCTGGTTGATGCCCGCCAACTGGAACTCCACCGGGTCTTCCGCGGTCATGATGTTGGTTTCCGCCGTGTTCAGGCGCGCGACCGAGGAATACAGCGTATTGGTCTTGCCGGAACCGGTGGGCCCGGTCACCAGCACCATGCCGTACGGTTTCAGAATGGCCTTCTCGAACTTGGTCAGCGATTCCTGCTCGAACCCCAGCTTGGTCATGTCCAGCCGCAGGTTTTCCTTGTCCAGCAGCCGCATGACGATTTTTTCGCCAAACAGCGTGGGCACCGTGGAAACGCGGAAGTCCAGCTCCTTCTTCTTCCCGTCTTTGCTGAACTTGATCATAATGCGGCCATCTTGCGGCAGCCGCTTTTCGCTGATGTCCAGTTTGGCCATGATCTTGATGCGGCTGGTGATGGCGTCGCGCAGCTTCAGCGGCGGCGCCATCACGTTCTGCAAAATCCCGTCAATGCGGAAGCGGACCCGGTATTCTTTCTCGTACGGCTCGATGTGGATGTCGCTGGCGCCCCGCTTCAGCGAATCAGTAAGCACCAGGTTCACCAGCTTGATGATCGGCGCTTCGTCCGCTAATTTTTCCAGAGACGCCAGATCCAACTGCGCCTCGTCGCTCGCGGAGAGCTCCACGTCCGCCACGTCCCCACCGGCCAGGTCCTTCATCACCTTGTCCAGTTCCTGCACGCTGGCGGCTTCGCCGTAGAACTTGCCGATGGCCTCGGCAATCGCCGATTCCGAGGCCACCACCGGCTCCACGTTGAAGCCGGTCATGAACTTGATGTCGTCCATGGCGAAGACGTTGGTCGGATCGGTCATCGCGATGGTCAGCGTCGAACCCACCCGCGACAGCGGCACAATCTGGTAGCGCACTGCCGTCTCTTGGGGGATGAGCTTGGTCACTTGCGGGTCCACTTCGTAGTACTTCAAATTGATCGAGGGAACGCCGTATTGGCGGGAGAGGACCGCGGTCACCTCATCGTCGGTGACCATTCCGAGCTTGACCAGCGCCGCGCCCAGCCGGCCACCGTTGGTCTTCTGGTGTTCGAGCGCCTTCTGAAGCTGATCCTTGCTGATCAGGCTCTCTTTCACCAGCATTTCGCCCAGCCGTGAGGACATTCAGGGGCTCCTGAGAACAGACCGAGACCAGTGAACTGCCAACGCTAACATGCTCAAGTTCGCTCGGATACCATTTTTCTCCAACACTTTGCCGAAATCGTAATGCCCGCGCAGTGCGATGTCAAGTAACCTGCGCGGTCCTGCGTTGCTCTTCAGGTGTGGCTATTTGTGTACACCCATGCCTTGACTTGCCACACCCCCACCGCTATCTTCGCAATACTCATGCTGGAAGTCCTCTCCATCCCGCCGCAGCGGCCGCTCCCCTCCCTTCCGGCTTCTCACACCGGCCGTGCAAGTGACGGCGGGCTGCGCGATTATTACGGCAGGATGTTCAGCACGCTGGGACCGCAGCACTGGTGGCCTTCATCGAAGTCCGGCGGGCCGTTTGAAGTGATTGTGGGCGCCATCCTCACGCAAAGCACCGCGTGGGTCAACGTCGAAAAGGCCATCGCCAATCTGCGCCGCGCGCAGTTGCTCCATCCGCGCGCCATCGAGCGCGTCCCCATGGCGCGGCTGGGGCGGCTCGTGCGCCCTTCGGGCTACTTCCGCCAGAAGGCGAAAAAACTGAAAGCCTTCGTGCACTTCCTGCGCCAGCAGTTTGGCGGCTCGCTCGCGCGCATGTTCCGCACCCCCACCGCTGAGCTGCGCGAGATGCTTCTTGACGTGCATGGCATCGGTCCGGAAACCGCCGATTCCATCCTTCTATACGCAGGCGAGCACCCGGTCTTCGTTGTGGATGCTTACACCAGGCGCGTGCTGGTCCGCCACGGCCTGCTGGGCGAAAAGGCCGGCTACCAGGAAATGCGGGCCCTGTTCGAGAATTCCCTGCCCCGCGATGCGCGGCTCTTCAACGAATACCACGCCCTGCTCGTCAACGTCGGCAAAAAGTGGTGCCGCCCGCGCGAGCCACGCTGTGCCGAGTGCCCGCTGCAATCGTTCCTGCCCGCCACCGGGCCGCGGCTGCTGGAGATTCGCAAATGAACGCGCCCAGCAAGAAATCTGGAGGCCGGTTACGGCTCCTGCAACCGCGCACCCCTTGCAGTGCGGCGGCTTACCGCCTTCTTTCTGAGCGAAGCTTGCTTCGCGCACCCTCATGTACGCTCTGCGTATGAGCCGGCCACCACAAAGCGGAAAGCGAACTCGTAGTCGCGCTGAGAAACTCTGGCTGGCCTTCGGCGGCGTGCTGATCGCCCTGCTGCTGGCCGGCGTGTTCACCCTGGGCTCGCTGCGCGTGCCCTTCGAGCCGGACTCGCGCACCGAGTTCGTTGTCCTCTTTGCGCTTTCCACCTTCAACATTGTTGCCCTGCTGGTCTTCGGCCTGATCCTCACCCGCACCCTGCTGCGCATGTGGGCCGAGCGGCAAGCCGGCAAGCTCGGCGCGCGCTTCAAAACCAAGATGGTCCTCGGCGCCATGGCCATTTCCCTGCTCCCCGTCGTGTTTCTTTTCTTTGTCAGCTACGCGCTGCTCAACCGCACCCTCGCCAAGTGGTTCCCCCGCCCGCTGGAAATCGCCTCGTCAGAGAACTCGGGCTTGTTGGAGGACTTTATTGTCAGCGAGCATTCGCGCCTCCAGCAAATA
>Ga0247727_10014238_pt1 | contig 13258 bp, 15 predicted proteins | sample WisWelCaveWW1625_FD_202498 | JGI IMG/M metagenome (GOLD analysis project Ga0247727, IMG submission 202498) | Biofilm microbial communities from Wishing Well Cave, Virginia, United States - WW16-25 | ecosystem: Environmental > Aquatic > Deep subsurface > Groundwater > Cave microbial mat | place... | reverse complement strand
ACTATATCGGGGGCGATGGTAAGTGTCAATGCGACTGGGTTTACCGGCGTGTTGACTGCAACATCGGATGCGAACGGGCTTGCTTACTTTAATTTAACTGACAAGATAAAAAGGGCAGCTGGAGACGGCGGAGATGTTAATTTTGTTTATACAGTTAATGCAACTTCTTCTGGACTCTTTGGACAGAATACTAGTTATGACGTGGCTGTAAATACTGGAAGACAGATTGTTACATTGAATTTGTCTGATAATGTGCCTCCACTTGTTACAATTGTTTCTCCAACAGCTACAAGTTATCTGACTACTAGTTTGCCGCTGGTGTTTAATGTTACACTAAATGAAAATGGAACTGTACGCTATTCGCTTAATAATGGCGTTACTAACTTTAGTATGACTGGAAACGAAAGTGCTCTTTTTGGAACCGGATTTAATGCTACTAATTCTTCAATTGCTGTTGGAAGTTACGTTTTTAGCGTTTATGCAAATGATACATCTGGAAACAGAAATGATACTGCTAATGTTACATTTAGTATTACGGCTCCCGCTGCAGGCGGAGGCGGCTCTGGCGGAGGCGGGGGAGGGTCGCTGCCGCCAACATGCGTGTTTAATTGCGGCAATTGGAGTACATGTGTTGCTGGAAATCAAAGCAGAGTATGTACATTTAGCTGCACAGGCGTACAGAAAATAGAAGTTACATCTTGTGTGGTAAATGCCTGCTTAAATGAGTGTCCTTTTGAAGGAAAGAGCTGCAGCAACAATGTTGCTATTGATTGCAAATTTATTGACGGATGCTTTAAAGTTGTAAATTCTCAAGATTGCAGTACTTTAGATACTTCAGTATGCTTGGGAGGAAGCTGCATCTCCTGCAGCTCACTTTTATCTAATTCTAGTTCTGGAAATAGTAATAGTGATGAAATTGTAGGAAATGAAAGGAGAGGAGATGATGGAGGACTAAGTTATGGTGGAGGGAACTTCACAATATTTAATTTTGTACTTCCAAGGCCAAGCAGCTTTATTCCACATGGAGATATTCCGGCAGGAGTTGTTGATGCCGGAGCTGGAATTGTTGCTGTTGGAGGAATTGCTGGAATTTCATGGATAATTTGGATTTGGGTTGCTTCATTGTTTTTGCCGTTGTTCCTGATTAGACTAAGACATTATATTGTTCCTGTTTTAGATGGTGGAAATGCAATGAGTATGTTCAAAGAGGGCAAACTTAGAAAAGATAGAGTGCTTTTGCTTTTGAATTCGCTTAAATCTCATTTTGGAGAGTTTGTTTTTGCGGACGGCTCGCATGAAATGGCAAGATATTTAGTTCCTAGAGGATTTGTAGAGTTGAGGTTTGATGAACCGTTTGTTTTGACTGGACATTTCACTACAAAAGGCGATGCTTATGTCTTTAAGACTGCTCTTAGAAATGTTGTAAATAAGTTTGGAGGACAAAAGCTTAAGATTTTTGACAGTGTTGAAAGGGCAAGCATTATAGAAGCCTGGAGAGCTTACTTTAGGAATAAGAAAACAGAAAAAGAATTGAAAAAGGTGTTTAGAAGATGAATGGACATAAAAAAAGAGGAAAAAAGATGAAAACGATTCATAAAAAGGTGAAGAAGCACAAAAAGACGGGAAAAAGAGCTGGAAAAATAAAAAGGGGCAAAACGAAAAAGAAAGAAGAAAATAAAGTGCCAAGTTATTATCTAAAGGTAAAATCTGAATTTCTGCCTTTTGTACTTGGAAAGACTACGTTTAAAGAAGTTGACAGCAGCAATAAAATCCTGGAAGATTTTATTAAACTAGTTGAAAAGAAATTCGATGCTATCTGGTATTTAGGAACAGACTATTTAGGTGATGAGCTTTATGAAAGGTTTATGTTCCATCATGGGGGATTTATGGAAATTTCTTTAAGAGGAGAGGTAAATTGCTTCTTCTTCGAAGATAAAATTGCAGATATGAGAAGAGCAATTTTACATGCATGTGAAAAGCTTGTAAGCAAAGCAAGCGCAATGCATCTGGCGAAGCATATTAAAACCGGGCAAAAGCTTATAAGTTTAGATAATTCTTTAACTGAAATAGAAAAAGGGGTAAAATAAAAAGAGGAAGATGTTAGAGGGCAATATTAATATAAAAAGTAATGAAGTAATATGTCATAACTTGAGTTCTATGTTAATAAGGTCTGTATTGATTAATATAAAGAGTAATAATTTAGGGGCGTTAAGATGGTGTTAAGTCCAATTTTAAAAAAATTGCTTTTTGTAAGGCAATTTGATATAGATAAAGGAAGAATTAAGTTGCTTGGAGATAGCGAGATAATGCTTAATGCTTTGGCTATTCTTGAGTTGCAGGAAATTGATGAATCAAAGCTTTACGATATAGCTAAAAGATCAAGTTTCAAGAAAATGTCGAGTTTTGTTGAGCACGCAAAAGTTTACAAAAAAATGAAAGATGTTTTTATGACTGATGTTGCAAGATTAGGAATGAAAATTGGTGAAACAGACACAGGAATAATAAAAACTCTGCAGGAACTGTTTAACGTTTATGGCCTTGGAGAAATGCTTATACAGGAGATAAATAATAAACAAAAAGAGGCATTAATTATGATAAGAGAGGGCACACTTGCGCAGGAGTGGATGAAAAAGAAAAGAACTAAATCTAAAATGCCTGTTTGCACTCTAACTGCAGGGATAATTGCCGGAATATTTTCATATATTTTCAAAAAAGAAGTTGATTGCCTTGAGGCAAAATGCAGTGCGCAGGGATACGGGCAGTGTATGTTTAAAGTCGCTTGATAATTTATATAATAAGATGATACACAAAATAAAATCAAAGGGAGCAGCGTTATTAGTTTTAACATTAATTATTTCTGTAATTTTTTCTCTGAGTTTAGTGTTGGCACAAGCTGAGAAGAAAGCTGAATTATGTCACACTCCTCCTGGAAATCCTGAAAATATTTATACTATTGCTGTCGGAGAGACTGCTATTCAGGCACATTTAGATCATGGAGATTATGTTGGGAGATGTAATGGGGAAGACGCAGGTTTAATTAATTTGACAGAGGCAGAGGATCAAATTATACCAATTTTAGAATGCGTTAATGGAACTTTTGGGAGTTATATTGCTTATTTTGGATATGATAATAAAAATAGTGTTCCTGTTTTAGTAGAAGTGGGAAAAAAGAACAAACTTATTCCTGCCAAAGAAAATTCAGAGCAGCCGATTATTTTTAAGCCTGGAAGACATAAGAAAGTATTTAGTGTTCAGTTCAAGTATTTATTATCCTGGAATTTACTTGGAAGAAGCGCGATAGCTACTCCATTTGGCCAGAGCTGTACAACTGATTTAGAAAATGATGTTGCAAATGCTTCAAATTTGAACGACAGTGTGCCTGTTCAAGAAAATCCTATTCAAATTTTAATTGAATCCGGCATGGATAAAAACGAAGTTGATGCAGCCATAGCTTATTGTTCTGCAAAGATAAAGTAGTTAATAATATACAAAGCAATCATAGTGTTAATATTTAATGAGCGTTAATAATAACATATAAAGCGTAATCTAATTATGCTGATCTGAATTAATGATAATTGTTTGACTTTTAACGTAATTTTTATATTTTCGAAATATTTAAAATTAAATTAGTTACTAATAACCTATGGAGAAGAATTAATCAACATCTAGTTTGATCTTGTCTATCTCTTGTTTGAAAACAGCGGCGTTTTCCCCTAGAACTTGAGAATAAAATTCTATATCGGAGCTGATTGCTTTTTCTATGGTTCCAGTTTCTTTTATAAGTTTTGCAATTTCTGCTTCCGAAAGAGAAGTTTTTGATAAAATACGCCAGCCTTTTACAGCTTCTTTGCTTGATTCTTCATAGGCTAAAACTTTAAGTATATTTTCTGAGTCTAAAATTTCATCGAATGACAGAGTCTCTAAAAGTATATTTGATTTTTTAACATCTAGTTTTGTATAGTCTCTTATAACTAGATTAGTTTCTTTTTCGACTCCAAGAAGTATTTCCTTCAATCTCGTTTTAAGTATTGTTCCTTCATTTCCTAATTCAACTATCTGTTTTTTCAGCTCTTCTGCTATTTTTTCTATCAGTCTGCCTTTTTGTATTGTATGGACTGCTTGATTTAGACTAGGATTGATTTTTATCTCTAATAAAGTAAGTTTGTCAATACTATTATCAAATAATTCTCTTTGTTTTTCCAGAAGCTGAATATGCTCAGAGGCTTTTCTTATTAAGACGTCAATGTTTTTTATAGGGTGTTTAATATTTTTATAAAAAAGAGAGATTTCGTGTTTTCTTTCTGATATGGCTATAACCAAAGTGCCGGTTTGTTTCGCTGTTCTTTCCGCAGCTCTGTGTCTTGTTCCTGTTTCTAAAGTTTTAATTTTACTATCCGGCGTTAACAAAACATTCGCAAAATTAATTTTTTTCATATCTTTTGATAATACTATTGCTCCATCCATTTTTGTAAGTTCTACAAGCTTTTGGGGTGTAAAACGGCAATTGATTTTGAATCCTCCATCAATTAATGGAGTAAGATGCTCATTTTCTACTACTATCAGTGCTCCTTTTTCAGTTTTTAACGCTCCATCAAGGGCAGTTCTTAAGTTTGTTCCGGGGGCAATTATTTTTAAGACAGTGAAAAATTCTTCTTCGGTTGCTTTTTCGTTGCTAACTGGTGTAATTGTTCCCTGTATTTCTTTTTTGATAATTACGTCTTGAATTTCTTCTGTCTCTTTTTTTTCTGTCATTTTGTCATTTATATGAGTTTCTTTAATTATTTAAGTTTTGTTTTATTAATTTTGGCTGTGGAGCATTTATATATTCTCTGGTAAAATAAAAATGTTCAGTTCCCTAAAAAGTTCTAATATAATTATCTTTAAATAATGTATATTTTTAGAAAAATCATGAAAACAGAAGCAACAATTAAAAATCTGGGAGAAATATTTTATGTACATGCTCCAATTGGCAAAGCTTTAGATCAGTTAAGAAAAACAGGAGCAGAGACAATAACTCTAAGAGATTTAGCTTATGCAAGAATAAGGGAAGGAGCAGAATCGCATATTTCTCAACATGGAAGTTATGTAAAACAGGCCTGTATTCATATGCCTAGAAACAAGATAATTTTCACAAATAATTCTCCCATATTAGAAATAGATAGTGTACTATGGGCAATAAAAGACTATAGACTTAAATTCGAATTTAACGTAGATGCTAAATCTTACTTAGAGCAAGCAGAAGAAGATAAAAGTAAATCTCCAGAACAAAGAAGAACAATAATGTTTGATTCCGCAAGATATTTTTCAATTCCAACAAACAGATTTGCAGATGAAGAATTAACGAGATGGGCATTCAAGGATCAAGCTAAGCAATATGGAGAATTTCTAAGAGAGAATGGTGTTAACAAAATATCGGGTATTTTTGTAAATGTAGATTCTTCAAAAGAACCATTTGCTAGACAGCTGTGGTTATGTAGGATTAATGATGGTGGCAGGTCTGTAATTAGTAGTAATGATCATGACCTTGGCAATGACTGTATGATTCGGGGTTTGCGTTCAGTTTCTAGCAAAGCTGTCCAAGATTTTTTTAGTAATATGCTTCTAAATTGCAGAAATTAACTTAAAATAAAAATCACATTATTTTTAATTTCTAAAATGTTCAAATTCTCATTTTTAAAATGTTGATTTTATCGTAGATAAAACAAAATGCTCCTGCCGGGAGTTGAACCCGGGTTTACGCCGTTCTCCATCGCCTCAAAAAATATAAGGCTTTGGTAAACACAAAGCCTGTCCTAGAGAGGACTGAAGGTATAATCTCAACGATTTAACCTTCGGCTATGACACGAGAGGGCGTCGTCCTTACCACTAGACTACAAGAGCACGAATATGATAAAAATGATAAGTTTAAAAGGGTTATCGTTAAAAGTTTTTTATGACTAAAAATTTATTGGTTGGAGTTCATGATGTAAAGGCAGATTTAGCAGGAAGAGTAGTTATGCCAAGCAGATTAAGAGATGAAAGAAGGTTTTTTGTTTACTTATGCTCTTTACCAAAACCAGAAATACATCTTGTTCCTGAAAGTAAATTTAAAGAATATAGACGGCGCAAATATTTAATTCTGGAGCTAGATGCTCAAAATAGAGTAAATTTATCTGCTTATGAAGATCGTTATGGCATAGCGGGAAAAAACATTATTTTTTGGGGAGATTTTGATCATATAAAGGTTATAACACTTGAAGAATATGAAAAAGCAGAAAGGAGACTTTCTAAACGTAAAAATAAATTTCTTGATGAGTACGGGATTTAATTTATCTTTTTAGTTTTTTACCGTTTTCTAAAATAATCGTTGAAGGTTTTCCGGAGAGCTTGCCTGAATTTATTATTATATCAACTTTTTCGATTATGTTTTTGCTTATTTCATTTAAATCTGAAGCTGGTTTTTCTCCTGAAAGATTAACAGAAGTTGTTACAAATGGGACATTTGCTTTTTGAATTAGTTTTGTAAAATTATGTTTTGGGATTCTTATTCCTAATGTATTTGTTTTAGAAACATAACTGAGAAAATTTGGATTTTTCTTTTTTAGAATTAATGTGTATTTGCCTGGAAGATATTTGTTTACTAAAGACTTTTTTACGATGAGGTTTTTAAAAATCCATGCTTTGGAAGGGGCAATTAATGATAATGGCTTGTTTTTGTCTCTGGCTTTGATTTCTTTTATTCTTTCTACTGATTTTTTGTTTAAGGCGTTGCAGCCTAATCCATATACAGTGTCTGTTGGATAAATAAAAATTGCTCCCGATTTTATTAGTTTTATTATCTGTTTTTTCATTTTTAATTAAAAATAGCCCTGCCAGGATTCGAACCTGGGTCCCAGCCCCCAGAAGGCCGGATCTTTGACCACTAGACTACAGGGCTAAATAACCTCAAGAGTCTATCTTGATGCTTCTTATTCGAAAATCCTATCTCTTTTAAATATTTACTTATCTCTTCCTGTCTAGAGAGATAAAACTGTCTATTATTAATTATCTTTGAAGGATGAAATCCAAGAATAATAAATGTTTTTCTTGTATCTTCTAGAAGAGTTTTATTGTGGTTAGTAAAACCAATTCTCATAAGTTTTGGATCTTTGTTGGACATTTTGAATATTGAACCGTCTGTATCAATAAGTCCACGCAGACAAGCTTTCAAATAAGCATTTTTCCCCCATATCCACTCGGGAATTGTAACCTGATTTTCAATTTTATCTCCCGATTTTAACCCTTCTTTAATAAAGAATTCTACTAATTTTTTACTAGAGAAGTTGATAAATCTAGTATTGCCGATTTTTGAGAGTATCTCTTTGCCGTTTAATCCAAATAATTCAAAGAATAAATTATTTAAGTAAATCATATGATAGTCTTTGTCTAGTCTAGAATCTCCAGCTATTTTTATTTGGTATACTCCTATTTTTTTACCTTTTTTATAATAGTTTACGTTCCCATCTCCGAGTATCGCTCCGATTACTTCCGCAAGTTTTTCATTTTTTCCTGGAATTTTTATATCTAATAATGAACCCTTAGAATTTCTTCCCCCTATTGATTGTCCCCAATTATTTTTTAACTTTGTAATTATAAACTTATTAAAATCTTTTTGGATGAGATTACATAATTTATGATATACATCATCGGATATCAATTTTCTTTCGCTTTTTAGATCGTTAGCTAAATAATTTTCATTTATGTTTAATTTTTTTGATAAATTTTTCCACGTATTATCATTTTTAGCTAATAAGATAAGTTCTTTTTGTTTACCTTGTTCTAATCTAATTCTCATTTCAAATATAGACAATGTATGTTTAAATTACTTATTGACCACTACGCAAAGGTAAAAGGTTTTTCTGAGTTATCTTTTTATACGTTTAAGATTAAAGTGTTCTATACATTTCGCCTCAGTAGCTCAGTTGGTAAGAGCGCAACATTGGTAATGTTGAGGTCGGGAGTTCAAATCTCCCCTGAGGCTTTTCATTCTGGATCAATAATTATTTATAGTGTATAAATCGCTTGTTTGATGATGGGTAAGAATTATAACTACTATAGAAATTTAGGATATGCATTAGCTGCTTCTGTTTTAATTCATTTGCCTATTCTCTATTATATTGGTAAGTCTAAATTAGAAAGAGAGACCAGATGGCAGGAAAGTCAAATTGTCAATGATATATTAAAAGATAAGTTTAAACCGCTTGTTAAGCCGCATCTTAGAGAAAAAGATAACTAGATAGTCAGTTAAATATATAAAACATATTTCTTAGCTCTTGATATGGAACTTGACGAGCTTAAAAAATCTTATTCGGCGCTTACTAAACAGCACAAACTGCCTAGTTTTAAGGAACTAAATGAGGATTTTGAAATTGATAAAATAGATCGTGAGAGTGAGTGTCTGCTTAGATTGATTAGAAAGGTAATGATGGAAAAAATTGTAAATTCGCTTGGATTTTTAGATATGATTCTTAATCCAATTAATGCCCCGAGAGTTTATCTTGCTTATCTTAAGGCTTTAAATGCAGATGATCAGAAAAATATTAATAAAATTTATGATGCTTTATCTGAATTAAGCGTATTTTCTCTTGATTTAGAAATAGATTATTCTGAAAAGAACGAGGCAGAGTTAATTGTGAAAATATACAAGGTTTGGAATGCGTTAAAGCCAAACTTTAGAAGCATTTTATCAAGCATGAAAAGACCAGTAGTAAATAATATAAAAAAAGAGAGAAGCTTTTACGGATAGAACTAAGGGTTCTATGACTATGAAAACCAAGGCTATTCTGTATTAACATTAATAAGTTTAGCAGGCTAATTTTCACTTAATAAATTATAAATTTCTTCTAACGATATCTCCATAACAGAGAGAGGCATTCTTAGATTCCGATTGATCAGGGTTTCGGGGTGTATTTCTCCTATCTGTCCTATGATTTTATCATTAATGATGATGTTGCCAGCTCTTCCATATATAAATTCTTTTTGAGCTGTTTCTTTTATTATGTACTTAAGACTAAGAGATTTTGTTAGATAATCCAGAATTTGCTTGATTTCTGTGAAATTTCCTGGAGTAAGGGCAATAATAAGATTGTCAGTTTCAACTATGCCTGTTTCAGACTTGTTTCTTTTGTCAGAAGAAAAAACAGCCCCTATTTCATACAGTCTTTGAGGATAATCCTTGTCCTTATTTTCAGCCAGAACTCTTAAACTAGGGACAAGAAGATTGTTTCTTAAAAATTTATATTCTGTTTTTGATATTTCGACCTCAATTAGATTGGATTTGTTTTTTTCTGTTTCCTCAGCCTTTATTAAATGATAAGAAGATATTTCTATAAGCCCGAGGCCGGCTAAAATCTCAGATATTTTTGTTTTAATCTTACTTTTCTTAGTTTCTTCTCCTATTGTTGCAACTTTAGGGATTTTGGGAATGAGAGATTCATATCCATAGGATATTGCAATATCTTCTATTATGTCAACTTCATGTAAAATATCAGAACGCCAGGCAGGAATTGATACTTTGCCGCCTTTGTACTCATATTCCATTTTAGGCAAGAGCTTTTCAAGATCTTTTTCTTTTAAATCAAGACCAAGAAGTTTGTTTACATTTTCTAATGAAACTGAAAGTTTTTCAGGAGTTAGATCTGGAGTTATTAATGGCTTGTCATAATTTAATTCCATTGCAAATATCTTTCCATTCATCTCACTTAGTGTAACAACAATAATATTCAGTGTTTTTTTCAAAACTTCTAAGTCTGAACCAGAACATTCTATGAAGACATCTTTGGTTTCTTGTGTAATTTTTCCCATTTCGTTGCTGTTGATTATAGGTGGCATTGAAAGGATTTTGTTATCAGAATCAACAAAAACAGGGAATTTTTTTTGTCCTTCTAACAGGTGGGCGTATTCCCTGCCGGTTGGATGTCTTTGCAGTATTTCCAGTCCATTTAATTCCTGGGACATTTCCAGAGGAATAAATTTTATGTCGCTAGGGGCACGAGCTTCGTATTTAATCGGCAGTTTTATCTTTTCAAGCGGATAAATTCCAATTGCAACCTTTTTTCTGTTTCTTCCTATTGTAGCATGAAGTTTTTCCTGCAATTCAATTACAGACTTAATTTTTTCGTCATCAAATTTCAGACCCTTTACTATTGCGCAGGCCGTAAAAGGACGCACTTCTTTGACGGAAGAGTCTATTTTAACTTTAAAGTTTTTCCCCGGCTTGTTTATTTTATAATTTTTCATTCCTGTCTGTTTTCCAGTAAAAGCTTTAAACGCCCTCGCGAAGTTTTCCAGCGAGATTAAATCAGGCCTGTTTGGAAAAATTTCTACTTCTAAGAAATCATCATTTAGTTCAGCAGGAGTGCCGAACATGCTTATCTTTTCTACATTTTCAGCGGTCAGCTTGAAGTGTTTTTCCGCTTCTTTTCTTGAAAATTTGATTTTTGCCATGTTATTTATTCCACTTGTCTCTTTCAAGCATTACTCCTATTATGCCGAAGCCAGCGATATCTTTCCAGCTGTCTTCCCTAGATTCAAAGTCTTCAATGTTATTTTCGATCATATTTCGCAATCTTTCTATTTTTTCTTCGATTCTTGTTAGTACCCCTAATTTACCCATTCTGGCTATATTTTTGTCTCCATATGTTCTATTTTTAGCTTTTAGTAGTTCTTTCATTTCATCCGCTATTTTTTCCATTTCTTTTTCGTTCATTTTATCCAAGCCCTCTTTGTTCTTAGATCTTTGAGGTCGTTGGAATACATTTCTCTAAGATCTTTGATTTTATAATAATCTGTAATTATTCTATCGAATCCCTGCCCCCAGGCAAGTACGGGAACTGCTTTTCCAAGCAAAGTGGCAGTAACTTCTGGGCGGAATATACCTGCTCCCCCTAATTCAACCCATATCTTTTTTTCAGGGTGAAAAACTTCAATTTCTACACTTGGCTCTGTATATGGGAAGAAACTCGGACGGAATTTTATTTTATTGAATCCCATTTTTTTATAGAATTCTTTTAAATATCCTAATAAATGAGACAGGTTGGCATTTTCATCTATGACAATACCTTCAGTTTGATAAAATTCAAAGCCATGATTCCAGTCTAGAGTCTCATTTCTGAATACTTTGCCTATTGCGAAATATTTTGCTGGTAAATCGCTTAGTTTTAGGGATCCTAGAGTTCTTGCCGATAAACAAGTAGTGTGCGTTCTTAAAATTACTTTCTTTGCATCCTTTTCTTTCCATTTGTAGTTCCAGCCTTTACTGCCGCTGATTCCAGACTCGTGGGATTGTTTGACTTTACTTACTATTTTTGCTTCAGGTAATTTTCCTTCAAATTCTTTTAAGAAAAAAGTATCATGCATCTCTCTTGCCGGATGATCCTGGGGAGTGAAAAGGGCATCAAAATTCCAGAAAGAAGTTTCTGTCAACGTTCCAGACATTTCTCTAAATCCGAGTTCTATCCAAATTCTCTTTGCATATTCTATCGACTGATTTACAAAGTGCTTTTTCCCCCCATATATTTCAGGAACTTGAGCCTGTATGTCATATTTTCTAAATTTCTTGTTTTTTGTCCAGGATTTTATTAAGTCGGTAGTGACTTCTTCCAAAAATTCTGATTTTATTTCTTTTCCAGCTATTTGTTTTCCACTTTCTGTTAAATCAAAGTCTATTATTTGTTTTGATTTAATTTCTACTATGTCCTTTCTTTTTTTAAGATTTTCAAGAGCGTGAAGCTGCTCTGCTTTTAACTGATCCTGTTCTAAGGGCAGAGAGTCGATGAGCTGCTCTTCAAGAGATTTTTTTACAAGTTCAGCTTTTGATGCAATTAGAGAGATTTTTCCTTCTTTTAATTCGATAAAGACTTTGCTTTTTAATACACCCAAAGAAACTTTAAATTCATTTTCTGTTAATTTGGACAGCTTTTTTGCTTCATCCAAGGATATATTATTTTGTTTTTCTAAGAGAATAATAAGTTTTCTTTCCGGCAGATGTGTTTTTTTATAATAAATTCCATTGGTTCCCAAATCGATTATCTTCTTTTCGCCGGCTTTTAATTTTAAAAGTCCTTTATTTTCCAAGAAACGAAGAGCTCGTAAAACAGAGACCTCGTCCAAGCTGGATTCTTTAATTATTTCGGAAAAGCCGAGGTTTAGATGCGGAATTATTTTTATTTCTAAAGGGGAAAGTTTCTCGATAATCTCGTTTTCCTCTGTTTTTTTGGTCATATTATTTAGTGGTTTAGGTATATTAAAAAGATTACTAGGATGTTGCTTCTTTTGCCTGAGCTGTTGAGGCTCCAAGAGTCAGCAAAAGGCTGAATGCATCTCTTTTATCTTTATAATTTAGGACTTTAATTTTTGTCTTTGCTTTTCTGCAAACAGTGATATTTTGTCTTATTCTTCCAAGTCTTACTGCCTTTTCCTTTTTATCTAAATTGTTTAATTCTTCAAAATCAATGCCTATCGATATATTGTTTTTACTTGCTATTTTGGCTAAAATACGATTTATACCAGAATCCATCTGCCTTAAGCCGTCCCTTTGCTCTCTATTTCCTGCTTCTGGAGAGAGAAGAATATCAAATCTGCCATATTCAAGCATTTTTCTGTTGAAAGCATTGTCTTTAGCTTTAACTATTATTGGCTTTTTTTCAGATTTTATCTGTTTTCTTGCCGTTTCTATGTTGTTTGTATCTATCATTTTACTTCCCAGAAGTTTAATTGACCTTTGCAAGGTATGTTTTTAGTTCTTTCTGCATTTTTTAAAATAAAACCGTATTTTCCCCATTTTTTAGAAGCTAAATGGTGGTTTTTATCTTTGTTTAAGTCTTTAGTGCTTGTATAAATTTTAACATCCGTTAGGTATGCTTTTCCAACTATACATCCAGTTGGAAGATTCTTGAAGCCAAACTCCTCCATTGCTTCTTTTTGCGGTGTTTTTGACGCGTGCACTAAAAATTTGCCTCTAAAATGTGTATTCCATTTTCTTAATTCGATTTTCTTTTTTCCTGAAACGACTAATTCTGCATAAGGCTGCTTTAGAGATAATGCTTTCATATTATATCTTAGTTGTAGATTAAAGTTCCGGTAAACTTATTTCCTTTTAGAACTTTATCTAGATTTCTTAAGTCTTCGCCCAATATATATGTTTTAATTTTATGCTTTTTTATCATAACTGCAGCATTTTGATCCAAAACAAAGTGCTGTCCCGCATGAAACTTTATTTTATTTGCCCTTTTTTCGAAAT
>Ga0247727_10014237_pt1 | contig 13258 bp, 20 predicted proteins | sample WisWelCaveWW1625_FD_202498 | JGI IMG/M metagenome (GOLD analysis project Ga0247727, IMG submission 202498) | Biofilm microbial communities from Wishing Well Cave, Virginia, United States - WW16-25 | ecosystem: Environmental > Aquatic > Deep subsurface > Groundwater > Cave microbial mat | place... | reverse complement strand
GCGTCCTTAACCGACTGGTTGAGGGATTGCTTTAGCCCCGCGCTGTCCCCCTGCACCTTGACCGTTACTGGCACTATCGTTGCCACGAATCTCCCCACCAAACATCATCGCCATGCGGGCCGCGACGCGTTTCTGTTCCTCTACATCGAATGCTGGTTCTTGCCGTCCGAACCGAAGGGTAAAATCCGCGAGCGGAACCGCCGGTTTGTTCCGACCGCGGTAAATATTCGCGAGGGTCCACGGCCCGATAGCGGCTTGCAGGTCTCCCCGTTCTGGCCCCCACGGGTCGCGTTCGTAGAGGAGTTCCCACTCCCGCAGCTCGCGTGCGTCAATGCTCGCTAGTAGTTCCCGCGCCGTGCGCCCGAGGGCCGCGGCTATTCGAAGGTGGACCCACCGCCGCGACCCCGGAGCTAGTTTTTTACCAGCTCCGCCTCTTCCTCTTTCGTGATCCCGTTGAGCCGGGCCGCAACCGCGTACACCCGATCCAGCGCCCGGCCGCTCTTACCCGACAGGGCGGGCACGTCCGCGTCCTGAAACACACGGCCCCCCGCCTCGTCACACACGCACCACGCCACGAGCCGGGCGCGAACGTTCCGGAGGCGGTCGCCTTGCTTGTCCTCCCACGTCTCGCGCTCCCACTGGTCCCGCTCTGCGCCCGTGAGAGTGCGAACCGCAACCGTGGTATCCCACTCGGGAACCCTCACGGGTTCGCGGGGGAGGTCGTTCGCGGCTAGGATGATGTCGCGGATATCCATGTTATGGCTTCTGAATACCGGTGGCTCGCATGATGTCGAGGCGCACCTTGCTCGTAGTCACACCGATGAACAGGGGGGTTACAAACTCCCCCGTCCCGAGGTCCGCGCTGGGTTGAATACCCCCCACGGTCTCCGAGAGATAGTACGTCTCTCCTATGGTCACACTCGCGCCGGGGTTGAAGTCGCCCAAAGGAACGAAGTAAGTGATAGGCTGATCAAGGGTCGCGCCGTGTGCCGCAATGCCAACGACCGCGGCGAGTGCGGCACTAACGTTGCTGTCCGCCGCCTTCACCTTGTTGCTATCCGCGGCATCCGCGTAAAGCGGTTGTCCCGCGGTGATGGTCCCGCCCGCGATGCCCGTCTTCGTCTGACACGGCAACGTAGTATCGTTCTTGACGTTCGCGGGAGTGATAATCAGGTCGGCCATCGTGTCTCCTTAGCCCGGCGTGAAGGCCGGTTTCCCGCTCACTTCGAACGTGAACGTGTTCATGATGAGGTTGTCGAGGGGCATTTCCGTGCCATACCCGACGATGAAACCCGTAAACACAAGGATAGAGGCGGGAGTGTCGGGGAATTCAACCTTCCACTTGCGTTTTGAAAACAGCATGCCGTACATGGTGTTGTAGTTCGTCTTGTCCCACTTGCACTCCAACGTGGCTTGCTGCCCGTCGCCTAGTGTGTAGTGCTTCTCGCGGAACCTATCCGCGGATGAGAGGTGCGTTGCGTCCGTGGAGCCCACGGACACGTTCGGGGGCACGATGGTAACGGCCACGTTACTGATCTGCGTGTACGTGCCGGACCCTTCCGTGGTCTCGTAGTAAAACTTGCTCCCGTACCCAATGTTGTCGGCCATGCCTTACCCCTACCTATGCCACACGAGTACCGTAACCGGTACCCAATGCAGCGTTGTTTCGTCGCCTATATCCGGTTGCTCCACCGTGTCGAAATCGTCTTGCACAAAGCAACCCAACACCTCAACCCCGGTCATCGTCTCACGCTTCCCGTCGATACGCGCCACCAGCGCGTTCACCACGTCTTGTGCTTCGGTGTACCGCTCCGTGAAGATGTCGAACTGGAAGAGGGGTGACTTGAGCCCATTCGCCCCCGTAAGATGGTGCCCGTGCCCGCGTGCCACGCGGTGGTACGTGATCTGCGGATACACGCTACCTTGCGGGGCGCGTTCGTTCGGGTAGAGTCGCCCGCCAACGCGGCTAGAGAGGGTTGTGTCTGCCAGGAGGTAAGTTCGCAACGCGTCCTGTATCACTCCGCTGCCACTTTCTGCATCTCCACATCCGCCGCCCGGAGCATCGCTTGCGTAAAACTACTCCGCGTCACCTGCCACGCGGTTTGCATGAATCTCCGGCCCCGCATGTGCGTAGCGCCGCGCTCCAAGATGTGGGAGATTCGCGACGGCTCATGTAGGGTCACAGACTTCGGCGTCTTCTGCACGCCTACGAGACCTACAAACCCACCTCTGGAGTACACCTTAACTTTCTTGCCTATCGCCTTGCGGGTGGTGCCCGTGCGCCGTGGTGCCCGCGACCGGGCCGCTTTGACCACCACAGTGAGCCCGGCCCCCAGCGATTTCCGCATGACGCGAGAGCTGGCGGACCGGCCAAGATTGTCAAGCTTCCGTTGCAGGAGCGGGAGCCCCTCCACGGTCATCGTGATTTGAGTCGTCCTAATCAACCCGTTCGCCACACTCTGCCACCGTGCTCACCTTGTCGTGCACCACGAAGGATGGGTACAACAGCGTCTCACTATCCCCGCCCCCCACCTTCACCCGCCACCGCGAGGTGAAGCTGGGGTAAAGGCGCATCGTGAGGCGGTGTTTGGCCCTCGCCTGCCCCTTGTGACCCCGTGGGGATTCCTCCCCGCTCGGGGTCTCCCAGTCCGCCCACACAGCGTCACGGGTGACATAGGAGACGCTCACCTCGCCCATCACGTCTTGCGTTTCATGGGGTTCTTGCAGTTCTACCCGCGTGTTGAGTCTACCGGCCCTCATACGTCACCCGGCCCACTTTCGACGTGTTCAAGAGCGCCCGCACCCCGTGGGGAATTATCTTGAGGTCCGTCTCCATCGTCTCTTCCCGGTTCTCAAACCAGTGGGCGGCGAGTAGGCGAATCGCCTGGCGAACCCGCTGCGGGACGCTCGCACCCGACGCCCCAAACCCCGCGACGAAAGAGACCTTGACGGAATTTAGCTGCGCCCGCGACGTTGGCCAGCTCTTGCCGTATGCGGGCATCACACGCGCCGGCCACGCGTTCAGGTCGTACTGGTACTCCGTCGTGGCAAGCGTTTGCACCGCCCCGTCCGAGTCCGTGTAGGTGACGCTAGACACCGTTGACACCGGAGATTTCCGCAACAGAATCACCGGTGGGAACTCGTCTAGGTATTGCTCGTATGTCGCGGCGATACACTGGAGATGTGTGAGTTCCTCTACCATCTCGCGTGCGGCCACAAGCAAGTCCGTAACGAGGTTCGTCTCAATCGGATCGTCGATCCGAGCAAAGATGAGCTGTTCAGTCGCGAGCACTGGCTCGGCCGCCGGTGCCACGGTTTGCACGAGCGCTGCCATTAACCGACGACATCCACGGTGAGGTAATCAAGACGGGCGCTGTCCGCGTCGGTGGCGGTTGCCTGACGATCGATTGCCACACCAATGACCACGGCTGCGGTCGTGTCAACGGTGGTTGAAGCGAGAATAAGCACTTTCGCGGTGCCACTGGTGGGCGTCACCGCGCCGCCAGTACCACACCCGACGATGGTTCCAGTTGCGCCCGCAGTGCGAACCGTGAACTCAAAGTCGAAGTAGAACACATCCCCGTTTGCCGGGTCCACGGTCGTAAAAATCGCGAGCGTGACGGACCCGAGCTTGAGCAAAATATCATGCGTCTCGGCCGCAGTCGTAACGGTGTGAATGCCTTGCGCACGAATCCGCACCCGCGTACCGACCTTCAGCGAGGCCGCTGGGAGCGTGTAGCTTTGGTCGAACACAGCCTCCGTTTCCGTGGTACCGGTAATCGCGGCAGAAGCCGCGACCTCGCGATACGCCCCGCCACCAATCACGCGAGCGGTGCCGGAGGCAACCGCGTCCGTGGTGGTCAGTCGGCCGACAAACCCGATGCCCGCGTTGCTATCTGCGACCGCGGCCTTGCTCGCGACCGCTTGCCCGGCAAGAGCCCCGTCGAGGAACGCCATTTCCACATCACTCACCGACCCCACGGACTCAAGGCCGGGGGCCATATCTGCTTCCGCATCGTTGAAGAACTTCGCCCCGTTGAGGTGGAAATCTCCGTTCTGATCGGTATAGACGCGGTTCGCCGCGTGTCCCGCTTCACTCGCCATGCGCCACCCCCTTTACGGTTGCTTGGAACGCCCGCCCTTGAGAACGCACGACGCAAGGAACACGTTGCCGGAATTGGCCACAGGGGTGATAGTGTAGCGGAGATACCGCTTGTTACCGATGTAACCGAAGGTCTTCACCGTGTCATCCGCGGCGAACGTAAACCATGAGGTAACGGACCCGGACGTGAGGCCCACGAGCTGCGCCGCGGCGACGGTCGCGGCGTCCGCAAGGGCGCTGTCGTCCCCGTGCTCCACGAGCAAGTTGAAAGTGGCGTCCACATCGGCGAGGGCACCCAGGAGAACGGCCACAAGAGCGCCGTTGCACCCTTGCAGGTCCACAATCTGCGACACCTGCGCCGTGGTGTCAGTCACAGCCGCGGCCGGAGACTGGCCCCGCGCGGCGGAGAGTTCGTTATACAGGTCATGCACGAGATTATTCCTCTTGGATATGAGTTAGGCGGAATCGGAATACCCGAACGCGCTGGGGAACGCGCCGGGCACGAGGTCACGCCAGCTTGAGGCGGGCAAAAGCTTCCTGGAGCACGGGCATGCCATCGACCTCCATCCGGCCGATGAAACCAACCTGATTGGTTTCTGCGTACAGTTCCTCCAGTCGCTGGAACTCCACGGCGTCCACCTCGGCGATATGGTAGAAGGAGAAATCACCCACAACCGCCACGTATTTCCCCGTGGTGAAGGTGTTGGGGGCGTACTCGCTCATCAGAACCTTGATGTTGAGGACAGTATCGTCCTCGTCCCCGGCGATGCCCGGTTGCCACAGGTACTGCGAGTTGCCGTCCTTCAGCTTGCGCACCATCTTCATGAGGTCGCGGTGCGCCACGATGCGGAGCGACGGGCTCCGCATGTACTGTTCCTTGAGCTGATACTTGAGGTTGATAAGGTCATCACCCACAACCGCGGTAGCGCTCGCGGCGGTCACGTCGCGCGTGGTGGAAATGCCGTCCGTGCTCGCGACGAACACGCCAAGAGGGGTTCCTGGACCGCCCGCGCCGGTGAGGAACCCCTTTTCCTCTGCCACGGCGAACTTGTACGACAGGCGTTCGATAACACGACTCTCGGCGTTCGGGTGCAGGCGGAGCAATTTCTTGCTCACCTTGATTCGCTTGGCGAGCGGCTTGGGGTGAAGTTCGCGCTTGCCGAACTTCATGGTGGAGTCCTCACCGCCGGTGAGAATCTCGCTAGTCCATTCGGCGTCCGCCGGGTCTGCGTCGAGCGACGGGACACCCAGGGACTGCGCGGCCGTCACCTTCTCCACAGTGGCGAGCTGGCGAATAAGCAACGAGTCGTCAACCGCTTGGATGAACTTGGCGCTCATCTCCTGAGGGAGAATGAGGAACCCACCCTCGTCGTTGTGGTCTGCGGAAAGGGCGCGAGTCATCGCGGGAGACATGACACCCCGGCGGATGTACTGACCCCACGCAGCCTGGAGCTGCACGGCCTCGCTAGCACCATCACCGGGAGCACTCCGCAGCCGGGCGAGGTCGCGCGGCTTGCGCGAAACCTGTTCGGGCGGGTCCATCTCCGCTTCGGCGTCCGCAACCTGTTCCTCCATGCCCACGAACTTTTCAAGCGCGTCGATGCGCGTCTTGAGCCCGTCCACGTCCGCCATCATAGTATCCCACGTGGCTTGTTCCTCAGGGGTAAGTTCGCGCTTTTCCTGCTTGGCTCGTTCCAAGAGCTTCCGCGCATCGGCCACGAGCTGGGCGCGCTTCTGGCGGAGTTCCACAGCGTTGGTATTGTAAGACATCACCTCTCCCTAAAGTTCACGTTCCGCCAGCTCCGCCCAACGAAAGCGCCCGGCAAGCTGGCATTCGATCCGGTCGCGTTTGAATTCGCTCCACGTTCTCACCGCCACGGTGGTATCCGGGTAGTAAGGGAACGTTGCCACACTGATTTCATGCAACACGGCGCGCGTGATCTCGCGCACCGTTGCCCCCTCCGCCCACTCTACCACAGGTCCGGAAAACCCGAAGCTCATGCCCGTTACGTCACCCCGCCGAACCACTTCCGCGAGGTCGCGGGCATAGGTGGTGTCGGGGAGTTCCACATCGAAGTGCACTCCGGTGTCATCTTCCCGCAGCACGAGCGTTCCCGCCGCGGTGCGGCCTAGCACGAGGTGTGAGGTGTGATCGATCAGGGCGCGCACGTCGGGTTTCTTGCCGAGTGCGTCAGCGAACGCCCGTTGCCGGAACCGCTCCCGGAGTCCGCCGGGGAAAGTTTCGGAGAGCGGCCCGTATACCACCGCATACCCGCTAAGCCGCGGCTTGTCCCCCGCCATTCGGAGGTGGGTTTGTTGCAGGGGGATTGACCGGCGTTCCAGTTCCACTAGGAACCTCCAAGGGAATCATGGCGACGATGCGTTCGAGCGCGAGCGAAGGAAAGGACGCAGACAGCACCGCCCGGCCCGCGCTGGCAGACAGGGTTCCCGCTTCCACGCTCTCTACGATCTTGAGGAGCGTGTCCGGGCTCGTGACCCCGGTACCCATCGACACCGCGTTAACCGGCCGGAGGTAATCGTCCGCCTCGGGCACGCTCACCGCGGGCTCGTTCTCTCTCCGTCGAATGTCGTTGACACTCGCGAATCCGTTGTTTCTCGCGATGCTGTAGGCTTCGTATCGCGTCTTCGTGTCGCCCCGGAGGAGCGCATCCACGAGATGCTCAAAAAAGTGGGCTGCGCGTTCCCCCTCGCTCAACAACTTACGAGAGTATTCCTGTTCCGACCGGATGAGCCAGGGCCGCAAACTGTAGGTAACGAAGTCGATGCCTTGGTGTTCGATGTTGCTGAAGGTGGCTCGCTCTAGGTCGCGAAGCATATGCGGCGGAACGTTGAACCACCGCGCAATCTCTATCGTCTGAAACTTCCGGGTCTCAAGGAACTGTGCGTCCTCTGGCGTGTGCCCGATGGGGTCGAACTTCATCCCCTCTTCAAGCACCATGAGGCGGTGCGCCCGGTCCAGCCCGCCGGACTCGTCCTCCACAGATTGCTTGAGGTTGTCGCGCGCGGTTTGAGAGAGTACACCAGGGTGCGTCAACACGCCCGAGGGCTTGACCCCGCTCCCAAAGTACCGCGCCCCGTATTCCTCCGACGCGAGCGTGAACCCGATTGACGCGCGCGCCATTGTAAGCACGTCATACCCGCGGGTGCCGTCGAACCCGAGACCGGGAATGTGCAACATGTACTCGGGTCGGAGGTGCCGCGTGATGCTCCCGCCGGAGACCTCGTACCACAACTGCCCCTCTCGGTCTCGCAACGGTCGCACACGGTCCGGCGGAAGTGGCCAGAGCGCGAGGGGAGTGCCCGCTACGTCTCGTTCAATCTCTGCATACCCGTTCCCTCTCAGTAATGCGTGGGCTTGCAATACCTCGTGGAACGTGAAGGCCGTCATTTCGGAGTTAGGTGCATCGTGGAGGAGGCGGTACGCGATGTGGTCTACCGCACGCTCTTTCCCCTCCCCGACACGTCGATACAGGATGCACGGCAAGGATGCTTTCGCCTCTGCGATAAGCCGAACCGCTGCCCAGAGCGCCGCGCAGTTAAACGCCCGCGTCTCCGTCACCGCTACCCCGCTCGCGGTGTTGCTCACGCCGGGAAACCACTTAAGTAGTGCCGGGTCTCGTGGGTGTATGCCGGCCCACTTGACCGCCCGACGCACGAGCCGGCGCAAGAATTCTCGCACCGTGCCTCCTTGGGGCTATGCTCGTCCCTTCATGAGTCGAATCTGAGGCGTCCCGCCAGACGCTATAATCTAAGGATTCCCCTAGACTCATACACGGACGCAACTTGCGGGCGGAGCATTGCCCGGCCCAACGCCATGAGTAAAGCAACAATCCCGTCAATCTTCTCCGTGGCGCGTTTCTTGGACGGTTTCAGGTTCCCCGCCGCGTCCGTTTCCATCGCGAGGTTCGCAAAGTTCCACGCGAGCACCGGGTTCCCCCCGTGCCGGATGCGCCCACCCAGGAGCAGCGCCTCCAGCTCCTTGCACGGGGCGTTCATGTCCCGGAACCCCTGCCCGTACGCCACCACCTCCCACCCGTCGCCTTCCAATTCCCCCAAGAGCTGCGTTGCGTTCCACCGGTCCGCGGCCAGTTCCTTGACGCGATACGTGGCACGAAGCGCATTGAGGTCCGCCCGCACTTTCGCGTAGTTCACCGCATACCCCGGCGTGCGGGTTATGAACCCGGCGTTACACCACGCGTCTAGCCGTTGCCGGTTGCTCCGCTCCCGCCGCTTGCACGCCTCTTCCGGAACCCAGAAATGCGGGAACACGTCGTACGTCCCATCGTCATCCGGCGTGAGGAACACTGCGGCGGTAAGGTCGGTGGTGGCGGAGAGGTCAAGACCCGCGTATACCGGGCGCGTGGCGGGGGGTTTCGGGACCGCGGCACACGCGTTCCACCGCTCCACACCCAACCACCGCACTTCCTGTTGCACCCACTGATTGAGCCGGTAGCGCCGGAAAGAGTTCTCCTTCGTGGGGGACTCCCTCGCCTCGCGCGCCTCTACCGCCATATCCGCGGCGAGCACCGTGGACCCCAACGAAGGGTTCGCTTTCTTCCACGTCTCGGGGGACTCTATGTCATCGTCGGCGTCCGCCTCCGCGATGTGCGCGAAGAAAGAGGTATCCTCCGCGGTCCGCCGCTTGGCCCGCTGGTACTCCTCCCACCCAATAGAGGTAGGATCATACACACCGGCGGTGGAGAGGGTGAGGAAGAGGGGTTGTAGGCGCGCGGCCCCGCCGTACCGGAGCGTATCAAACATCAGCCTGTTAGGCTGCGCGTGGAGTTCGTCAAAGAGGATGAAACTCCAATTGAGGCCCTCTTTCGTCTTCACGTCGGCGGAGAGCGCCTGATACACCCCGTTCTGCGCGGGGTACTCCACGAGCTTCCGCGATGGTTTCGGGTCTAGGATGTCTGAGAGGCCCGGACTCGCGCGAATCATGTTGAGGGCTTCGTTGAACACGATGCCCGCTTGCGCGCGGTCCGCCGCGGCGTTATAGACCTCGGGGCCTTTTTCCCCGTCCGCGAGTAGGTGGTACAGGGATAACCCACTCCCGAGGGCGCTCTTGCCGTTTTTCTTCGCAATCCAGATACCGCCCTTGTGGTACCGGCGGGTGCCGTCCGGGCGCTTCCACCCGTAGAGAGGCGCTATCACGTCCTCCCATTGCCACGGTAGCAGGTCGAACGCTTCCCCCTTCCACCGCCCCTTGCCATGCCGAAGGTACTTCGCGAAAAATGTACGGACCCGCTCCGCCGCGGCGAGGTCGAAGTAGCACCCTTCGGCTACTGCGGTCGCGTCCGCCGAGGATCGGGTCCAATGTGCGGTAATGGCACTCACGAGACTATGGGGTCCGGCAAGTCAGGCGCGCCGTCTTCCACGAGGAACTGTTGTAGCTCGCCTATCTCGGGGTCCGCTGCGTGCGGGGTGGTAATGCGGCGTTGCAGCGTGTCCCCCGCGTGCCGGAGTGAAGTCACGAGCTGGTGTGCCCGCTTATGGTCGTCTGCCGCGCGCGCCTCGCGATAGGCGGCGAAAAGGTCGCAATACACTGCGAGTGCGTCCACGTCTAGGAAGGTCTGCATCGCGCCACACTTAGCGAGTTCTGGCGCGAGGCGTAGATAGTCCGCCTTCGCGCTTTCGCTCAACCACGTCGGCGGGTCCGGGGGCACCACTCCCCGGACCCGCCTCCCCTCTCTCGCTGCCTTCACCCCCGGCGGCGTGGCTTTTCTTCCGCGACTCACTTGCAACGCTCCATCTTGCAGGGACACGGGCACGGGCACGAGCACGAGGCGCACTTGCACCCGTCCGCCGCAGCAACCGTAACCGCGATGCTAAAGCCCGCGGCCAGAAACAAGAGCCCCGTCACCACGTACTCAATCACATCCCGCATTGCGCACCTCGCTCTTCACGTAAGGTCGATCTAGAAACTGACACATCGTCTTGTGGTCGATAGCGTGAACAGGATTCTTCGCGTACAACTGATCGTGTCGGAAGGTCATCCGGAAGACTATGCCCACGAGCCGATATCCGCGGGCATCTCTCACGAAACACCCGCCCCCACTATTGCCCCACCACCCGATAACCCCGCCGAGAAGGTAAGTCTTGTACGTACCCTCTCCACGTACCGGGATGGGGTAGTCGAGACGGGAGATAATGCACCGCTCAATGGTGCGGTGCGACCCGTCCGGCGTGCCCACGTACCACACATCCTCCCCCTCTTCCGGCGGGAGGTCGATACGAGCCGCACGCAGACCGTCTGCGTTCTCAAGCACAATAAGGGCGATGTCTTTGTCCGCGTGCTCAATCACCCGGAGTGGCTTACGTTCAATCCACAACCCCCGGCGCTCCTGACGCGCAACGAGGTTCGGGTTCTGCTGCACTACGTGCTTGCACGTGAGAACGCACGCCCGGCCCTCGACTTGCACCACAACCCCCGCGCCCGTGCCTACACTCCCTCGCACTTCGCAGTATGTGTCAAGCACGTCAGATTGCAGCGTACCGGGGTTCGCGCGTTGCACCGCGACACACGCCATGCCGAGAAACGCCGTCGCGGCCACGAGGCACCAGAGGCCAATCACTATGCGACGCATTGCATGTTCCTTTCGTGTGCGATTCGCTCGGCCGCGGCCAGGAGCCGGGGTTCTACTTGTTCACACCGGGCGCGAACCTGTTTGAACGTCATGCCGTAGTCAGCGGCGATCTGTTCGTACGTCTTGCCGCGGTAGAAGTGTTCATAGGCGAGGCCCGCGCACCGCGGGATACCCGCTAGCGAGTCTTCCATCGGGGGGTAGGTCGCGCGGGCGGGGGCCTCAAATCGCCCGTCGTGCCCAGACGGCGGGGCCGGCGTGACCCGCGGGCCGGGGTACAAGTCTAGTGCGTTGTTATCACGAGATGCCCGTGATGCAGTGTGTGAGTCGAAGTCAGTTTCGTTGTGGTAAACCGCGTCGCGGCGCTTTTCGGCGCGCGCTTCGTCGATACACGCACGTTGCGCGGTGCACACAACGTGCCCCTCAAGGGGGCCTTTTGCAGCGTCCCACGTCGAGACCGCCTCACAACACGCAAGGGCCGCGACCTGTTCGAAGTCTTCGTTCCACGCTCCCTTGAGTGCGGAACGACCGGCCCGGAGAGCCGTAGCTATGTGTTGCGATGCGAGCGACTGTTGCTCTGATGTGAGCTTCATAGGTAGTGCTCCAGGTCTAAGGGGAGTAAGTCGCTGTCTGCGAGCAACGCGGCCGCGGCCCGCTGCGCCTCCGCATGTAACCGTTTAGCTGCGCGCGTGCTAATCCCAAGCGACTCCGCCATCTGTTCCCACGAGGCCCCGTCAATCCACCGCAGTTCCGCCGCCCGTTGCAACCGCTGCGGGAGCATCGCTATCAACCCCGCGAGACTCGGCACCGCGCGGGGCGCGTGCAGGTCGTCCGCGTTCAAACGTTCGAGGGCGTGCCTGTCACCCGACGCGTCAACCACCGCTTCGTGCCACGCCTCCACGGATACTTTCACGCGGCAACCGCCGCCACCATCTCCGCGTCTCCACTCAGAGCCCGCCGGAACTCTGTAGCGCGGGGTCGGGTTCCGAACGTAGGGGATTCGTGTTCCCGCTTTCCGCTGCACCACGTCACCTCATAGTTCCTTAATTTCTCGGGAAAATCCGCGCGCGACTGGCGAGCGGTTCGTAACGCACATAGTACCAAAGAGTTATGCCCCTACCCCGGTCACCAAGACTTGACGTAAGTGTTTACGTCAATCCCCGCCCCCGGCCCGCGTCCTCCGTCTTTGTCTTCACGCTGTGGCAACCCGCACACAACGCTTGATGGTTCGTCGGTTCCCAGAAACCCGGATCATCGCGGCCAGTCACAGGTACCTTGTGGTCAACACAGGTCGCGAGGTTGTGGCACCTAACACACGTTGGATGCACGGATAGATACCACTGTGAGTAATGCTGCCACCTCATGGTATAGCCTCGCTCCCGCGAGGTGGGCCGTGCTTCGTTGCTGTGTCGTGGGGGTCTGTGTGTGTTCATCTCACACAGTTCAAGTACCCATACCATTCCATCGCCTGCCACTTCTCAACCGTCGCATCAAACGTGGGCGACTATGTCGAACTCTAACACCCCGCCCGCGAGCTGCGCGATTAGGGCTATTTCTTGCGGGGTGCCCAAGGTGCACGACGCGACACGTGCCCCGGTGTCATCCACCGCGCACCCTTTCATGGTCCGCTACTGAGCCGCGGCCTTGAGCGCGTCCAGGTCGATGCCCTTGAGTCCTTCGTTGAACTTCTTCAGCGGAACGCCCGCCTTGCGGAGCATCCTAGCACGGTTTTGGGCGGTGGATGGCTTGATGCCGAGGCCCGTGGCAATCTTCTGCACGTTTTCGCCCGCCTGCCACGCCTTCACGAACTCCAGGTACTTCGTTTGCATCGGTCTCCCTCACAGTGGTATAAAACGAGGCACACCATCTTCGATGACCCCGGCCCCTAGCACGGGTCGGTGTGCGCTATGTCTTGCGTACCGAAACACCCTCGCCTCCGGGTCGATAAGGCAACCCACGTTAAGCGCCCACACGTTGCCGTTGTAGGCCCCGGAGTATCGCACCCCGGCGTACGTATGCACGTGACCTAACACGATGTTGCACCGGAACCGCTCCGCGGCGGTTTGCCAGTTGTGGCCGGTGAACCCCTCCCCGTGGAGGAAGGTCACACCGTCCAAGTCCCACCGATCCCGCCACCTCCACCCTGTGGGCGCGCCTATCACTTGCCGGACGCTTCGTAGCATTGAGCGAGGCAGGCCCGCCTCGCTTGCCCGCTTCCAGGGGCGCTCTGTGTGGTTGCTACGACAGACCCGAACCTCGGGGAAGAGAGCGTAGACCGGCTGCAAGGCGTCTCGCGCTTCGGCTAGCTCGGTGCCCCCCGCCTCAAGGTCCGGGTCTTTCACGTAGCGGGAGAAAGCGTAAGCATCCACTTCGTCCCCCATGCACACAACCACCTCGGGCTTAAGCGTTTGCTTCAAGTCCTTCAGGAACCCAACCGCCTCCCGGTGGTGGAAAGGACAGTGCAGGTCAGGGATTGCCAGGATTCGCAAAGTCTCGTCTCCGGGGTTTGCGGTCTCTAGTTCTCCCTTGCTATCAGGGAGAGTCGAAACAA
>Ga0247727_10014236_pt1 | contig 13258 bp, 16 predicted proteins | sample WisWelCaveWW1625_FD_202498 | JGI IMG/M metagenome (GOLD analysis project Ga0247727, IMG submission 202498) | Biofilm microbial communities from Wishing Well Cave, Virginia, United States - WW16-25 | ecosystem: Environmental > Aquatic > Deep subsurface > Groundwater > Cave microbial mat | place... | reverse complement strand
GAGGGGTTTATTTTGCATTGCCGGATCATGGGTGACCCCCTAAAACAGAATATTGAGCTCACCCTAAAATACAGCACGCAAGCGATACCGATCATTTCTGGACTGAAGCGCGTGAGCCGTCCTGGGTGTCGCGTGTATGTCGGCAAGGAGGCTGTAGAGAAGGTGAAAAAGAAATCTGGGGTGGCGATCTTGTCTACCCCCAAAGGATTAATCGTTCATCGGCAGGCGCGTAAGGCACAGGTCGGGGGCGAAGTGCTCTGCCAGGTATGGTAACGTTTGCATGTCTCGAATTGGCTTAAAAAAGATTCCCATCCCTCCTAATGTAAAAATCGAATGGGAGGACCGTCTACTGCGTCTTTGTGGTCCGAAAGGCAGTCTAAGCCGAAGCATCCGGCCTGAACTGACCGTGACCGCACAAGAAGGGATGATCTACGTCACACGCATCTCAGACGACCCGAATGTGCGTGCGCTACATGGTCTGACACGAAACGAAATCTATAATATGATCCGTGGGATCACCGAAGGCTATGAACGCGTGCTTGAGCTCCATGGCGTAGGATATCGTGCAGCGCTGGAAGCCTCTCACGTTATTTTCAGTATCGGCCGATCTCATCCCGTCCGCTTTGCGCTGCCTGCAGGGGTCACGGCGGTCATCGATAAACAAACTGTCATTACATTGAAAGGAATGGATCGCCATCAGGTGGGTCAGGTTGCAGCAGATATGCGCGCCTTAAGGCCGCCCGAACCTTATAAAGGGAAAGGCATCCGATATCGTGAAGAGCATGTCCGGCGTAAAGAGGGCAAGGCGGGCAAGGGAGCCAAATAGTCGATCGATGCGCTCGACAGGGCGAGTCACAAGGAAGAGATGAAGCGAAGCAGGCAGGAAGGCAGACAGCGTCGACATTTCAGGGCCAGGAAGAAAATCTCTGGCACTGCGGAGAGGCCGCGATTATGTGTCTATCAAAGCCTGAAATATATTTACGCACAGGTCATCGATGATACGCGAGGCCGAACCCTCGCTGCAGCGTCGAGTCTGAAGCTGAAAGCGGATCAAACAAAAGGGGCCGCCGCAGAAGCGATCGGGAAGCAGATTGCGGAACAGGCCCGTGCTGCGGGGATCCATGCCGTCGTTTTTGATCGTGGAGGGTATCTTTATCATGGCAACGTGAAGGCGTTGGCCGAGGCCGCGCGTGCCGGGGGGCTGGTTTTTTAACCCCGTCTCGTCCTCCCGGATCGTGGGAGCAGGGAGGGGTGGAGGTGGAAATAAAAATGCGTCGAATTCGTTCAGAAGGATTGGATTTAAAAGATCGCGTTGTCTTCATTAACCGCGTGGCCAAGGTGGTCAAGGGGGGGAAACGCTTCTCGTTCGCTGCGGTTGTGGTGGTCGGGGATCTGCAGGGACATGTCGGTGTCGGTACGGGAAAGGCATCGGAAGTTGCAGAATCGATCCGTAAGGCTGTCGAAAATGCCAAGAAGAATTTGATTGTCGTGCCGATCAAAAACCAGACGCTGCCCTGTGAAGTGATCGGGTGCTATAGTGCCGAGAGGGTCTTCCTCAAGCCTGCGGCTCCCGGAACGGGTATTGTGGCGGGCGCGCATGTGCGCGCGGTCATGGATTTGGCGGGTGTGGCGAATGTGCTGACCAAATGCCTCGGTAGTGGCAATGCGCTCAATGTCGTTCGTGCCACATTAGCGGGGCTCTCTCAGTTGAAGTTTGAAGAAGAGGTTACCAAAGAACGGCAGGCACATTTGGGTGTCCCGCAGAAACCGGCTGAGGTGGCGGCATGAAAACGCCGAAGCAGGGGGGCATCAAATTAAACCGACTGGCGCCCGCGAGGGGTGCCAAAAAACATGAAAAACGGATTGGTTGCGGGCCGGGTTCCGGACATGGAAAGACGGCAACCAAGGGTCATAAGGGACAGGCCGCGCGATCGGGTGGCACAAAACACCCAGGTTTTGAAGGCGGACAACAGCCGCTTATCCGACGTGTTCCCAAGGTGGGTTTTATCTCCATTTTCAGAAAACGCTATGCGATCGTGAATCTCGATGCGCTCAAACAGTTTGAGTCGGGTGCCATTGTCACACCCGAAATTCTGCACAAGGCGGGCTTGATTCGTAATCTTAAACGAGACGTGAAAATATTAGGGGAAGGGGATATTGCATATCCGCTCTTGGTCTCTGCACATGCTTACAGCCAATCTGCGCTCCAAAAAATTCAGGCAGTAGGCGGAACCACAGAGACGCTGCGCGCTTCCCAAAAGAGTCAAATGCAATCTCAAGGCTGATTCGAGCGATGGGACTGATAGACCGCCTAACGACCAATATACAGACGATCTGGAGGATTGCCGAGCTGAGGCAGCGCATCGTTTTTACAATGCTGCTGCTGACCGTCTATCGTATCGGAGGTCATATCCCCACACCCGGCATCGATAGCGATGTCCTGAGTAAATATCTGACACAAAAAGGCGGGGCGCTGCTAGGTTTCCTGGACATTTTTTCCGGAGGGGCCTTGTCGCGTTTGACCATTTTAGCCCTTGGGGTAATGCCCTATATCTCTGCATCTATTATCATTCAGTTGCTCACCATTGTGGTGCCTACGCTGACCAAACTGGTGAAAGAGGAAGGGGAACGCGGGCGCAGAAAAATTACACAGTACACGCGTCTTGGAACGGTCGTCATTGCGATGATGCAGTCTCTCGGCATTGCGATCGGTCTCGAGGGGATGGAGCAAGGCGCATTCGTGCAAAATCCAGGCTGGGGGTTCCGGCTTACGACGATGATCACGATCACTTCGGGCACGTTGTTGCTCATGTGGCTGGGAGAGCAAATCACAGAGAGAGGGATTGGCAACGGCATCTCGTTGATCATCTTTGCGGGGATTATCGCCGGCATGCCGAACGCGCTCATCAATACCTATCAATTGTTTGATGCAGGGCAAATCGGGTTTTTCTTTATTATCTTTTTGTTGGCGCTGCTCGTGAGCATTGTGGTGGCGATTGTGTTTCTGGAAAGCGCACGTCGTAAGATTTCCGTTCAATATGCAAAGCGGGTGGTCGGACGACAGGTCTTCGGAGGACAAAGCACCTATATCCCGCTCAAGATCAATACCGCCGGGGTCATCCCGCCCATCTTTGCCTCTTCGCTGATTGCCTTACCTGCGACCATCGCTGGCTTTATCAGCGTTCCTTGGGTACAGTCCGTTGCCAGTAGCCTTTCTCCTGGCACATTCTCTTACACCTTGCTCTATGCCATGATGATTATATTTTTCGCATTTTTTTATACGGCGGTGGTGCTCAATCCAGCCGATATTGCAGAGAACATGCAGAAGCATGGGGGGTTCATCCCGGGCATTCGTCCGGGACAGAAAACCTCGGACTATCTTTATCGTGTCTTGACGCATATCACTTTTGTAGGGGCACTTTATCTGGCCATGATTGCCGTCGTGCCGGAGATATTGATCTACAGGTTCAATGTGCCGTTTATCCTTGGGGGGACCTCTTTGTTGATTGTCATTGGCGTGGGAATCGATACGGCACAGCAGATTGAAACCCACATGATGAATCGCAGCTATGAAGGTTTTTTGAAAAAAGGACGGCTGAAAGGAAGGGCGTTTTGATGCAACTGGTTTTCTTGGGCGCGCCGGGCGCCGGAAAAGGCACCCAGGCCGGATGGCTTTCCAAAGAAAAAGGCATTCCTCACATTGCCACGGGTGATCTTCTGAGGTCGGCAGTCCAAAAGAAAACGGGGCCAGGATTGGCAGCCGCGCAATATATGAATGCGGGCACGCTCGTGCCTGATTCCATTACTTTGGATGTGCTCAAAGAGCGTTTCGCAGAACAAGATACCGAGAAGGGATATGTGCTGGATGGTTTTCCAAGAAATGTCACACAGGCCGAAGCCCTTGCGAGCATGCTTCAGATTTCCGGATGGACGCTGACGCGTGTGATCTATTTTTCTCTGGATGAAGAAACGTTGGTGAAACGCATTTCAGGACGGCGTATTTGCCCACAGTGTCAAGCGGTGTATCACTTGTCCGAGCGTCCTCCACGACAGGAAGGCCGGTGCGATTGTGGGACCCTGCTGATCCAGAGGGAGGATGATACTTCGGAAACCGCTCGGGTGCGTTTCCAGGTGTATCAGCAGGAGACCGTGCCACTGGTCCAATATTATACGGAGCGGCATTTGCTGTCGGCGGTCAATGCGTCTGCAGGTGTTGAGGAGGTGATGCGGCAGGTGAAACAGGCCGTGGGGTGTTGACCGCTCGATGATCACGCTCAAATCTCAGGATGAAATTCGTAAGATGCGCCGGGCCTCACAGATTGTGTTCTCATGTTTGTCTGATCTCAAAGAGATGACGAAACCCGGGAGGATGACAAAGGAATTGGATATATTTGTGGAACAAAAAATTACGCAAATGGGAGGGACCCCGGCGTTCAAAGGATATCGTAAATTTCCGGCCAGCCTTTGCGTCTCGATCAATGACGAAGTGGTGCATGGTATTCCGTCTAAACGTGTCATTCAGGAGGGGGATGTGGTCGGTCTGGATTTGGGTGTGATTTATGAGGGATACTATGGGGATGCGGCTATCACGTTGATGATTGGAGCGGTTCCGCCGGAGACGAGGCGTCTGGTTGAAGTGACCGAGCAGTCCCTCTATCGTGGGATTCATGCGGCACAAGTGGGCCATCGGGTTTCAGATATTTCGTATGCCGTAGAATCTTATGTGACGGCGTCAGGGTATTCGGTGGTGAGACAGTATGCGGGCCATGGCATTGGCCGAGCACTTCATGAGGCGCCTGAGGTGCCGAATTTTACAACTTCCGCAAAGGGTCCGAGATTGCGCGCAGGGATGGTGCTTGCGATCGAGCCGATGGTCAATGTTGGAAAAAGCGAGGTGTATCTGCGTGCGGATCGGTGGACCGCTGTAACGGCAGATGGCAGCCTATCCGCCCATTTTGAGCATACAGTACTGATTACGGAGCAAGGGCCGGTGATCTTAACAAGCCACTCTGAATAATATGGCGCGCGCAGACCTGATCGAAGTCGAGGGAACCGTTTTGAAGACACTGCCCAATGCGATGTTTCGTGTTGCCATGGACAACGGGCACCAGGTGCTTGCGCATATTTCGGGAAAGATGCGTATGCATTATATTAAAATTCTCCCGGGCGACAAGGTCAAAATGGAAGTCTCCCCTTACGATTTCTCAAGAGGGCGTATCACGTATCGTCTGAGCGGGCAGTCTCAGCCGCAAATCGCGCAACCCGCGCCTACGGAATAACTTCTGATGAAAGTGCGATCGTCGGTTAAACCCATTTGTGCGAAATGTAAGGTCATTCGGCGAAAAGGCGTGGTCCGTGTCATTTGCGAGAACCCCCGCCATAAGCAAAGGCAGGGTTGAGGGGATGAAGTACAAGAGCCGTTTTTTGTAAGGAGCAGCGATGGCGAGAATTTCAGGTGTTGATTTACCGCGAGACAAACGTATTGAAATCGGGTTGACCTATCTGTTTGGCATCGGTCGTCCTTCCGCGATCAAGATCTTGAAAACGACCCAAGTCGATCCGAATATTCGCGTCAAGGATTTAACAGAAGATCAGATTGTCAAATTGCGCGAGGTTGTGGAGCGTGATTATAAAATTGAGGGCGATTTGCGGCGTGAAGTGGCCATGTCCATTAAGCGCCTGATGGATATCGGTTGTTATCGTGGGCTGCGGCATCGGAAGGGATTGCCGGTTCGGGGTCAGCGCACAAAAACCAACGCGCGCACGCGCAAGGGCCCAAAACGACAGGCCGTAGGCTCAAAACGTAAAGAGGCCAAGTAGCGCGCATGCAGGAGGATCGGAAATGAGCACCAAGCAGGGAAGCAAAAAGAAAGAAAAACGTGTTGTTCAAACGGGTATTGTTCATATTCAGGCGTCATTTAACAACACGTATGTATCGATCACGGATACAATGGGCAACATGATCGTTTGGGGAAGTGCGGGCAGTCAAGGGTTTAAGGGGTCGCGTAAGGGTACGCCCTTTGCCGCACAACGCGCTGCAGAATCCGCGGCTAAAAAAGCAATCGAGCGTGGGATGCGTAGCGTGGATGTCTATGTCAAAGGGCCAGGCTCTGGACGGGAATCGGCCATCCGCGCGATCCAGATGGCGGGTTTGCGTGTTGGGATGATCAAGGATGTGACCCCGATTCCCCATAATGGCTGTCGCCCTGCAAAACACAGACGCGTCTAAGAGGCGCGTTCCCCATATGGACCGCTAACCTAAAGCGAACGAAGAAAGGAGCAATCTGTGGCACGATATTGTGGATCTGTCTGTAAATTATGCCGGAGAGAAAAAGAGAAACTTTATCTGAAAGGATCGCGCTGCTATACAGAAAAATGTGCGGTCCAGCGCAGGGAATACCCGCCGGGACAGCATGGCCTGATCAGATCACGCCCGTCCGAGTATGCCACACAATTGCGAGAAAAACAAAAGATTAAGCGGATCTACGGGTTGCAGGAACGGCAGTTTAGAAATACCTTCATGAAGGCAGAAAGCCAAGCGGGGATTACGGGAGAGAATCTCATTCTTGCGCTGGAAAGCCGGCTGGATAATGTCGTGTATCGCATGGGGTTCTCAGAATCGCGCCGACAAAGCCGCATGTTTGTCCGTCAAGAACACTTCATGCTCAATGGTAAGAAGGCGACTCTTCCATCCCAGCGCGTGCGGTTAAACGATGTCATTGAAATTAAAGTATCCAGCCGACAGATGCCGGCCATCCTCAGCGCGTTGGATCGCAGGCGTCCGATTCCAGACTGGTTGGAAGTGGATCGCGCAAATTTCAAAGGGATTGTGCGATTGCCTCTCACACGCGATCAGGTCACAGAGGAGTTCAACGAACAACTTGCCGTTAACCTTTATTCGCGATAGGACGGCCCGGCCCTGATTGCCCCTACAGAAGGTGATACGATGATTCGAATCAAAGAATTTCAATTGCCCAAGGAAGTCAAGGTGGAACAGGAGACCCTCACGGACACCTATGGAAAGTTTTTTTCGGAACCGTTAGAGCGGGGATTTGGCAACACCATTGGCCATGCACTGAGGCGCGTTTTGCTCTCTGCCATTCCAGGTGCTGCAGTGACCGCGCTCAAGATTGAGGAGGTCTCTCATGAATTTTCGACCCTCCCAGGTGTCAAGGAGGATGTGACCGATATCATCCTCAATATCAAAAATTTGGCGCTGAAAATGCATCATCCCAAAACCATGGAAATCCATCTCAAAAAACATGGGCCCGGCATGGTGACCGCGAAGGATCTCATTTGCGATGCGAACATCACGGTTATATCCCCGGATCTGCACATTGCAGCGTTGGATAAAAACGGGCAGATCGATATGACGCTCCATGTCGGCATGGGTTTTGGATATGTGCCGGCAGACCAGAATAAACAGGAGGGCATGCCGCTTGGGATCATTCCGATCGATGCGATTTTTTCGCCTATCCGGCGCGTAAATTGTACGGTCGAGAATGCGCGCGTGGGACGCATGAGTCATTACAACAAGCTGATTTTGGAGATATGGACCAATGGTTGCATCCATCCAGAGGAGGCGCTGCGTGAGGCTGCCCGTATGCTCAGTGCCCATATCGCGCTCTTTATGAACTCGGGTGAAGAGGCCCAAACCGATGCCCCTCCCCCCGCAAGCACTTCTAGCACATAACCCACAACGTGCCCATCCATCGGGTATTGGGGTATTTGGAGATTAAACATGCGACATGCAGTGGCCGGACGCCAGTTGGGAAGAAACACGGCGCACCGAAAGGCGCTCTACAGAAATCTGGTCACCTCGTTTTTGCGGCATGGCCGGATTGAAACGACAGAGGCAAAAGCCAAGGAATTGCGTGTCATTGCCGATCGCATGGTCACACTCGGAAAACGCGGAGATCTTTCGGCCCGGCGTCAGGCGGCTGCTTATTTGATGGACCCCAAAACTGTCGCCGCGCTATTTTCAGAGATTGCCACGCGCTTCACGAGCCGTTCGGGTGGGTATACCCGCCTGATGAAAACTCGCAGGCGTTATGGCGATGGTGCGCGTATGGTCATCATCGAACTCACAGAAGGCAAAAATGACGCAGCCTTGGCAGCCTCTCCCGATCAAACGCCTTCTCCCAGCCCCACCTAAACATCGCGTAAGCAATCGTGACGAGCGGTGTGCAGGCCAGACACCGCTGCCTGGCCCAGACATTCTTGTTCGTAGGTAAGGCGCCAAAGTCGTGCCCAATGCGCTCGGCATTGACAAGCGCGCTGCCGACTTTGCCGTGGTCCTGGTGTATCATACAGGTGTTTGACATCCATGGGGGGCGGGGCTAGAATGAACAGTCTGTGGGTCTACAGACATTATCACAGAACGAAGAGGGCGGCGTCTTGATCAACAATTCGAGAACGGAAAGGGGCGATCATGTTTGAGAAATTCACCGATCGGGGCAGGAAGGTGATTATCCTTGCGCGTGAAGAAGCGGAACGACATCAGAGCGATTATCTGGGTACCGAGCATATTGTGCTAGCCTTGCTTCGGGAGGAGGGTGCGGCTTCGGTGATGCTGAAGAAAATGGGACTCTCTGTGGAGCATGTTCGCATGGAGGTGGAGTGCAATCTGCCCGCGGCTGTTTTATCTGCAGACCGTGGAGAGATCCCGTTTACACCCCGCGTCAAAAAGGTCGTGGAGTATGCCGTTGAAGAGGCCAAATTGCTGGGTCACAATTATGTGGGTAGCGAGCATGTGTTGCTGGGGTTGCTACGGGAAGAGGAAGGCATCGGTGGGAAAATTCTCCGTAGCCTCGGAGGCAATCTGCTGACGGCGCGGCAGTTGGCCGTCAATCTGGTCCGAAAATCTGTTTCTCGTGAGACCAAAGAGAAGAAGAGCGCCACCCCGGCATTGGATGAGTTTGGCCGCGATCTTACGCAACTTGCGATCGAAGGGGTGCTCGACCCGGTGATTGGCCGACACGATGAGATCGAACGTGTACTTCAGATTTTGAGCCGCAGAACTAAAAACAATCCGGTCTTAATTGGCGAATCCGGGGTCGGTAAGACGGCGATTGTGGAGGGGCTTGCACAGAAAATCATTGCCATGGATGTGCCGGACCACCTTACGCATCGGCGCATCATTGCGCTTGATCTCGGATTACTCGTTGCAGGCACCAAGTATCGGGGGCAATTTGAAGAACGCCTTAAAATTGTCATGAAGGAGATAATGACCGTAGGCAACATCATTCTCTTCATTGATGAATTGCATACGCTGGTGGGCGCCGGGGCGGCGGAGGGATCGATTGACGCATCCAACATGCTCAAGCCTGCTCTTGCGCGCGGTGAAGTCCACTGTATTGGCGCAACCACCCTAGAAGAATACAGAAAATATCTTGAAAAAGATGCCGCGCTCAAACGGCGGTTCCAGCCGGTTCATGTGGCCCCCCCGTCGGATGATGAGGCGGTGATGATTATCAAAGGCTTGAAGAATCGATATGAAGGTCATCATGGTGTGGCCATATCCGATGCGGCGATCGAAGAGGCGGTGCGTTTGTCTGGCCGTTATATTTCAGATCGGTTCTTGCCGGATAAGGCCATTGACGTGATTGATGAGGCCGGCGCACGTGCAAAAATGATGGTGTCGTTGTGGCCGGAAAGCCTGCGGGCGATGGAACAAGAATTTGTCGAGGTTGTTCGCAAAAAAGAGGCGGCCATCCGGCTTCAAAATTTTGAGGAGGCCGTGCGTTATCGCGAGGAAGAAGAACGGATGCGCAAATTCGTGGAGGAAACGCGGCGTTCTTGGAGGGCGGATCTTGAGCAATGCCGTCCGCATATTGACCGAGAGGATGTGGCTTATGTGGTCTCCAAGATGACGGGTATTCCGCTGTTTCGTATGGAAGAAGAGGAGTCCAGCAAGTTGATGCGTATGGAGGAGGCGTTACGGCAGAAGATTGTAGCTCAGGAAGAGGCCATTTCTGCGGTTTCGCGTGCTATTTGGCGGTCTCGTGCGGGTCTCAAGGGGGATGTCCGGCCGATCGGCTCGTTTATCTTCCTCGGCCCTACGGGGGTGGGTAAAACTGCGCTCGCACTTGCACTTGCGGAGTTTCTTTTCAATCGGCGCGAGGCGCTGATCCGGATCGATATGTCTGAGTATATGGAACGCTTCTCGGTATCGCGTCTGATCGGAGCCCCCCCTGGGTATGTGGGCTATGAAGAAGGTGGACAGCTCACAGAACGGGTACGCCGGTCTCCTTATTCGGTGGTGCTCTTTGACGAAATCGAGAAGGCGCATCCCGACACCTTCAACCTATTGCTTCAAGTGCTCGACGAAGGATGTCTCACGGATAGCATCGGGAGAAAGGTAGATTTTAGAAATACGGTGATTATCATGACTTCCAATTTAGGGACGCGGCTCATCGAACGCGGGGGAGGAAGCCTGGGTTTCCAACAATCCTCTGAAGGCAGCCTGTATCAGAAGATGCAAAGTACCGTCCAGGAAGAATTAAAACGATTTCTCAATCCGGAATTTCTCAATCGTGTGGATGACGTGATCACGTTTCATCCCTTAGAGCGGGTGCATCTCGAAAAGATCGTTGAGCATCTCCTGGAAGAAGTCAACCGGAGACTGGCAGAAAACGGCCTATGTTTGGAGGTGTCCGAAGAGGTCGCGCAGTGGCTTGTGGATACCGGTTATGATCCTGCGCAAGGGGCCAGACGGATGCGCCGTTGCATTCAGCGGCATATTGAAGACCTCCTATCCGAGGGGATTCTCAACGGCCAGTTTAAGGATACCAAACATATTCGGGCCGTGTTGCAGGACAATACGCCGGTGCTCATTCCTTCCTTGGCGGAAGAACCCGCGATGGTCGGTGTCTGAGGGTGCGCCGCGTCGGGTTTTTACATGGGTGCCTGTAGCTCGATTGGTATAGCACCTGTGACTCGATTGGCATAGCGCCTGTAGCTCAATTGGATAGAGCGTCGGCCTCCGGAGCCGTAGGTTAGGGGTTCAAATCCCTTCAGGCGCACCCCGAAGAGAGCCGCTCAAAACCGTTTCTGTCTGGATGGATGTCCCCAAGGGGATTCGAACCCCTGTTACCGCCGTGAAAGGGCGATGTCCTAGACCAGGCTAGACGATGGGGACACTCCTGCTATCTTACGGACTACAACGGCGCGGGTCAATCACGTGCCATAGACGTGATTGAGATTCATGTGGGAGGGGTCTTCCAGCGGCGATGTAACCATAGCCAATGGTCGGGCCGGAGGCGCACGGCTGTCTCAAGCCGCTGTGTAAACAGCGCCGTTATGGCGCGAATATCCTCCTGTAAGTTGCCCGTGCGAGAGAAAGAAATGCCTGGCTCGATGACCAGGCGATGATGCGTTGCGTTTCTCTCCATCCAGAGAGGAACCACGGACGCTCCTGTACGCAACGCGAGGGTCGCCATTCCCTTATGCGTTGCCGCGAGCCTGCCGAAGTAATTGACGAACACGGCATCTTCCGCACGCGTATTTTGATCCAACAGAATCCCGATTGATTTGCCCTCTCTGAGCAGGCGCACAACCTGGGAGGCCGCCACGCGCTTTTCTAAAACCGTGTTGCCATATCTCTCCCGGCAGGCATTGAGCCATGCGTTGAGGCGCGGATCATCAAGTGCCCGTGCGACAAGAACCATCGGCATGCCTCGCATCGCCAAAACAGCGGTCATCCACTCCCAGTTGCCAAAATGGGCCGATAGATAAATGACACCCTTGCCTTTCTGTCGCGCGGCTTCTGCATGTTCGAATCCCTCAACGACAACACGCCGCTCGATCTGTTCGGCTGGCAGTGTCGCCATCTGCACCACTTCGGCCAATGTGCGTCCAAGATTTAAAAAAGTACGCCTTGCAATTTTCCGAACAGCTTGCTGTTCCTGCCCGATCGCCCTCCTGATTTGATCAATGGCAATGTTTCGGTGTTTTCGATCGATCTGATAGAGAAGCCATCCGAGAAAGCTGCCACAGCGTACCGCCATTCCCAAGGGCAATATCCGTAGGAGACTCACACACAACCAAATCCCTCCGTACTTCACCTTTTCCCCCATCGATCCCGCCTGTCAAAAAGAATATGTTCCCATGCAGGTTCAATAAAATGGGCATCGATGCGTAACGCCCAAAGGTCCCATGGCTCAACAGTCACCTCGGAAGTGTGCAATCGCATGGCCCTGAGTTTCACCGCATCTTTTTCTGTGGTGATCACAGGCAGCCCGTTCGATTGTTTTTGGAGCGCTGTGATGTCCTTTAGCGTGTAGCGGTGATGGTCTCGAAAGAGGGTTTGTCCGACCACCTCGATCGACCGCCGGCTGAGCATCTCAAAAAACCGTTCCGGAGCGGCAATGCCGCAGAAAGCATAAACACGGTGCAGTGGGTTTCTATCCCATGAGACAAGCCTTCCTGTCATCACATGCACCAGGACGACTGGTTCCACTTGACCCTGCAAAATAGGGCCCCTCCATGAAGACGGCTTGCTCGCTTTGTGATCCATTCGGATGAGGATATCAGCGCGCTGCATCTCTAAGAGAGGTTCCCTCAGAGGGCCACGAGGTAACAAGCAATCGGAGATGGGGTCTAACCATAGCAAGATGTTGAGATCGCGATGCAAAGCCACATGCTGAAATCCATCGTCGAGTAGGATGACATTGACGCCACAGCGTTCGATCAACCACTGGCACCCCAAATAGCGATCAGCCGCCACAACCACCGGCACATGTGGGAGCCGCTGTGCCATCAAATAGGGCTCATCTCCGGCCTCTTCTGGCTCGGCCAGGAGATGTTTCCCGTCTGAGACCGGAACCAGAGCGCTGCGATTGCGCCGCCGGTATCCGCGACTGACAATGCCAACCCCATCACCCCGCTGGGATAGGTATTCGGCCAGCAGGAGCACCATAGGGGTTTTCCCAGTCCCCCCCACGGTCAGATTGCCGATACTGATCACAGGGCAATTCGCATGTCGTGTTTTGAAAATCCCTCTCTTGTACAAAAAGAGCCGCAACCTGACCGCACCGCTATAAACCCAGGACAGCAGTGTCAGTGGAGATAAGATCGCCTCCCAATATCCTCCGTGCCTGCGCCATAAGTTGTGTATCAGATCCATCGCGCGATATGGTCCAGATTGCGTTCTGTCGCACCTTGATGGGTTAAAACGACTTCACGGGCCTGTTGCCCGCAGATTTGTCGTGCCGCAGGATCGCGTAGCAGCATAGAGATTTTGGGAATCATCTCATCC
>Ga0247727_10014235_pt1 | contig 13261 bp, 13 predicted proteins | sample WisWelCaveWW1625_FD_202498 | JGI IMG/M metagenome (GOLD analysis project Ga0247727, IMG submission 202498) | Biofilm microbial communities from Wishing Well Cave, Virginia, United States - WW16-25 | ecosystem: Environmental > Aquatic > Deep subsurface > Groundwater > Cave microbial mat | place... | reverse complement strand
GTTGGCAAGAGTAGTTTATCAACCTATTTTATTAGAGAGATAGATAAAAGAAACTAAATTAAAGATTATTTACCTTTTTTGTCAGCTTTTGGGGTCATATACTTAGCGGCTGCATGTTGATATGCTCTTCCAACATATCCTTGGGGATTTGAAACAATATCAGCAAGAGTGTCTTTATCCTCATGAGCAAGACCCAAATACTTTGCAACTGCAACAACATGATCATTATTGGTAGCGTCAAAATCTCTTGTAATTAATTGAGATGCTATTTTGTTTGCATGTTCTTCATTTTTTTCCATTACACTATTTAATCTCTCAAGATAGTTCTTTTTACCAATTCCTTTTTTTAGTTGGTCAGAATAAGGAGTAAAAACCTGATTTAAGGCCATATCATAAATATCATTTTTTGGTTTGCCTGTAACATAACCATGCAGAGGATGAAGAGTTGTTTTTTCAGGGTTTAATAAATCATCAATTTTTTTTTCCCATGCCTCTTTAAATTGTTTTTTTTGGATAGCCTTAATCAAATCAAAAGGTCCTTCGCTATCTTTCCAAAAGCTTTTAGCTAAGGTTGCCATTTCAGATTTTATGTGTGAATCGTATGATTTAACACCTTCAGTCACTGTAGTTATTTGACGAAAGATATCTTCAATCCTCTCTTCAAGATTCTCATCTTCCCAAACAGGTACTGGTTTAACCTTATCCATTTAGTATTTCACCATTTTTTTGTTACAGTCTTTCTTTCTTTTGCTCTTTTATAAACCTTTCTAATTAGTTTTGACTTTATAAACCTTTCTATTTTTTAGTCATTTTGAAGTGGTTAATTCAAAAAACAATATTTAAATAGAAGTATTACTTTATTACTTTTTATGTCAGAAGTTAAAACAATCAAGGGCGTGGATGAGGAGATTTGGGCTGATTTCAAAGCAATTGCAGAGAAAGAAGATAGGAAGATGGCTGAAGTCCTCGCTGATCTTGTTAAATATTATAAGGAGAGGAATATTAAAAAAAACTGGGAAGAGATCTTAACTGTTAAAGAGCCTTTAACCGAATATGAAGCAAAGATGGTTGAAAAAAGAATTAAAGAATTTAGGAAAGATTTCAAATTTAGAGAGACAAAATGGGACTAATTCTTGACACATCTATCTTGATAGATATTGAAAAAAATATTTTGAATACAATTAGCCAAATAAAAGATATATCAAAAAATAATTCTGGCAATGCAAGCATCAGCTTTATGACTTATTCTGAGTCTTATTTTGGGATATTAGGCAAGCATCTGCATAACCAAGAGCTTCACTTAAGAAGATTAAATTTGTTCAATTGTGTCAATGCCACAAAGGACACAGGTAAAAACCTAGCTGAACTAAAATACAAGTACGAATTAAAGGGTATTCATTTCCAAATTCCTGATTTAATAATTGCCGCCCAAGCAAAAGAAAATAATTTGATTTTAATTACAAAAGATAAACTATTTTGTGAAATTGAAGAAATTAAAACTATAATTATTGAATAAATCCTGCAGAAGCAATATCTCTAAAAAAACAGGCAAAAAAATGACAGTAGATGAAGCAAAAGACGCAATTTTATTTGCAGAAAAGATACTTAAAATCTCAAAGGAGGAAAAAACATGAAAATCCTAGTTACTGGCGGAGCTGGCTTTATCGCCTCAAACTTAGTCGACAAACTTGTTGAAAAAGGCCACGATGTCTCAATACTTGACAATTTGTCAACAGGCAAAAAAGAGAACCTGAATCCAAAAGCAAAATTCTATAAGGCAGATGTAAGGGACAAGTCGATTGAAAATATTTTCAAAAAAGGGAATTTTGACATTGTTAGCCATCATGCTGCCCAGATTGATGTAAGGAAATCTGTCGCAGACCCTTATTTTGACGCTGAGATAAATATCATGGGGCTCCTCAATGTCTTGAAAAACTGCGCCAGATTCAAGGTAAAGAAGATAATAAATGTGTCTTCAGGCGGAGTCATCTACAAAGACAATGCAAAATTGCCTATTAATGAAGACGAAACAAAAGGGCCAATATCACCATACGGGATAGCAAAACTTACATCAGAGTATTATGTAAAATTTTACAGCAGCATATACGGGCTTAAATTCACATCATTGAGATATGCCAATGTATACGGCCCAAGGCAGGACCCTAAAGGCGAAGCCGGCGTTATTGCAATATTCTCCAATCTTATGCTGCAGGGTAAACAGCCAAAAATTTTCGGAGACGGAAAACAGACAAGGGACTATGTCTATGTCAAAGATGTCGTTGATGCCAATATTTTAGCAACTGAAAAAGGAGATGACGAAGCCTTTAACATAGGAACCGGAATCGAGACTGATGTTAACAAGATTTTTTCTGTCATAAAAAAAGCTACCGGATACTCTGGCAATCCTTCCTATCTTCCTGCGAGGCCCGGAGAACTGACAAAGAGCTGCCTAAACATATCTAAAGCAAAAAAAATACTTGGCTGGCAGCCTAAATATACGATAGAGCAGGGATTAAGAGAGACTATTGATTGGGTTAAGGCAACTGTTAAATAAAGTAACTACTATAAAAAAGTAAACAAAATTTTAATTAAAGAGGTATATCTAGATGCAAATGCAAGTTCTTGAAGAGGCAGAAAAAGAGAAGCTACTATCAGATTGTACACCTGATAAGGCATTCTGGAATGTAAAGGGAGGAATTGTCAGAAGCATATATGAACTTGTCCTCAGCCTCGAGAATATAGACGAATGGACTTTCAGGTATCATGTGAATCTCGATAACAACAAGAATGATTTTGCAGACTGGATAAGGGAAGTTATCGGCGATGATACATTGGCCGCGCAACTTGAGGGCGTAATGAACAAGAAAAAATACATAGGGATAATAAAAAAAAGATTAATACAGATAGAAGACATGAAGGTCAATACAATATCCCAATAACAACAGACACTACATCTTTGAATCTTACTTTGAGAGGGTCAACATCCTTGTTGTTGTCACCTTTTGTTATATAAAATATCCCTTCTTCATCGCTTGAAAGGTTGATGACTCTGTGCACAATATTATAGGACGTAAAATTAGTCCTGAACACAAGGACATCGCCTGCGCTGATGTCATCAGGACTAGCCGGCTTGATAGTCAAAATCGATGTGCCCTTATCAAGAAGAGGATCCATGGAATTACTGTCAAGCATATATCCCCAATAGACATTTTCAACAGTCAACACTACCTTGCTTCCTGAAACTTTAATCTGGTCCTCTTTCACCCTGTCTTTCGGGTTAGGCAATTCATCCATGTATTTTACAGACGTCTCCTTGATAAAAGCCTCTCTTTCTTTCTCTTTCTCAATATCTTTTGCTAAGGTCTCAAGCTTATCCTGCAAAGATTCTGTCTCCTGCAGCAGGTTGTAATTTTCCTGAATTATCCCTTTCTGCTCTTCTTCCCTATCGACAAGAGTCGCTATCAGATTATAATACGCCTTAATATCCTTATCCTCATTCTCAATGTAAGATTTTTTAAGAGTGCAGGAACTAATCAGGAGCAAAAACAAAGATATCAAAATGAGATTAAGATTGTTTTTTGTCTTTCTTGTCATTTTCCATGTTCCTATACTCTTCTATAACTTCTCTTTCTTTTTTTATCTGCTGCTTCCTCAAAGAACGTATCATGAAATTAAAGGTCCCTGCCAGCTTATTTATTTCTTCAAAAGAATCAATCTTTACCCCTTGCTCAAAATCACCCTGGCTCACCTTGATTGATGCCTCTGTAAATTGCTCTATCGGGCTTATAAGTTCGCGGGATACAAAAAAAGTAAGGCAGAAAGAAAATAATATTGTGATCAGTGTCATGATGATTATTATCTGAGAAATATCCCTTTCTGCAAAAAGGAATTTATATTTCCTGAATTTCTCTTCATTGTCTCCTATTGATAGAGAGCCTATTACTGACCCTCTGCTGTTTTTAATAGGGAGGTAAACTGCCCTTGCCCAATCTTTTATTATCCATATCCTTCCGAAAAAAGTTTCTCCTCTTTTAAGAGTCTTGTTGTATACAGGTTCTGAGAGCAAGATGCCTACAAACCTGTTGCCTTTGTCAGTCGCATATGTGGTAGATATGCTTACATCCCTCTGGAAGATTGTCGCATCAAGGTCAAGCATGTTTTTTAATTCATCTACTATCTTAAAATCTCGGTTGATGACATCTGTTATTACAAGAGCTCCGGTGACACTATTATTTTTTTTAATAGGTATCACTGCGACAATTGCCATTGCATCTGTCTCATATTCTTTTGTTATGCCCGGCATCTGGTACAATGTTGGTATCCTTCTTATCTTCACGACAGTTTGTAGTTCTTTATCTTCAAGAAGCAGGTTTTCGTTAGATATTAATTCTGTTGATGCCAGGGGAAGCCCTGTTTTAATTGCCTGTTCTACAAGCCCGTTAACAGACAGATGGTCTTTTTTAAACTCGCTGTTGGCTCTTGCAATGACATCACCATTCTCATCAACTAATGTTGCTGTATCAGCCTGTCTGTTAAAAGTGGCCTGTTTCAGAATGTTTTTTTTTGCTTCTGTATCATTAGAGTCAAAAACAGGAGATTCAGAGATTTTGATGCCGTATTGCAGGGCGTTATTCAGATGAGAATTGTATGTGAATTCGCTGATTTTTGCATAGCTGACAAGGTTTTGCTCAAGGATATTCTCGAGATGGTTGTCAACTGCATTGATTACAAAATAAGAAAGAAGCATAGTAGGGATAAGTATTGTTAAGAAGATTATCAGGAACGCATAAACTTTCAGGCTTTTCAGGTTGATGATGTTTTTCATAATGAGTATAGGAGAAGATTAGGTCATACCTTATTTAAAATTTTCTACAATATCATAGAAAGCAAAATTACTAGCGGACCAAGACTAATTCTCCTGACCTATATCCTTCTCTAAATCATCTATTTTTTCATTGATGAACTCTATTGTACGCTTGTTGTCCATAGGATTCATTATCTCGCCGCATTCAGGGCACTTGAAATTGAATTCTGTCGACTTGTCAAAATCCATCCTTGTGCAGGCGTTCTTGCACATATAATATCCGCTCGCCTCTTCTTTTGAGAGCCTGTCTTTTAGTTTTTCCAGCTTTTCATTCTGGAGCCTTTTATAGATGTGCATTATATTGTCAGGGTAAAAATCCCAATAAGTTATATACCAGCCTTTCTGCCTGTCCTTTTTCCTTTCAAAAATCAGGATGTTGTTTTCAAAGAGCTTATACAACAGCGATCTTGCATGGTGGATGTCCTTTTTCATGCGCTTTGCGACAACAAATTCAGAGACCTTGCTTTTGCTTTTTATAAATAAAGCTACATCGATAGCATCCTCCCCTATCAACTCCCCGATGACTTCCTCAATTATCTTGTTAGTCAGTTTCATCCTAGATATGCCGGCGCTTTCTCTGGCTTTTGATTTGCTTTTTTTGAATTCTGCTTCTCCATACGCCTCAGTGCCTCTGGTTTTTTTATCTTGCCAAACTGCTTCTCATAATTAGCCATGTTCTGCCTCATCGCATCAATAAAAGTCTTTGCCGTGTACGGATCCATCATAATCAAATTATGCTTAAGGACAAGAGGCTGAAAATCCTGGTTCCTCACATCGACTCTTGGAGTGATGCTCCTGAAATCAAGCATTATCTTCAGCGGATTATGTATTATTCCGACTTCATCAGCAAAGAAGGCTTGACCATTGTCTATATCAAATTTTACCTTCTTATCTTCCTTCTCCATAAATACACCCCCTACATTAATTTCTGTGAGCCTATGTTTTTAAACTTTGTGGAAGAAAAAGGGAAATGCAGCAATCTAATTAGATGCCCTACTAGCTAATGTTTTTGCTATTATAAAATAAGGCAGAAGATTTGGCATCTGAGAATTTGAATTTTCATAAGGCACTAGCTCCATTTTCGGTGATAATATTATTGCTCGTCTTTCTGGAGGCTCTATTTTGTATCTTTTCATGTTCAAAATCTGGTAAAGGTGCGACATGCCATTAGTTAATTTAACCGGAAAATGAAGTTTTTCCCCAAGCTCTTCTTCTAACCTTGATTTCAAAGTAGTATAGCCAGCATCTCCTTTAAACATATCTCTGTTACTATAATATTCTTCAACAACTTTTAGTGACCCAAATAAAGTGTATAGATCTATTCTGCTTGAGCTATCATTTCCTTTTATTTCCAGAACCCCTGTATTTAAGTCGCGTTTATTTATTGCTATAATTTCTAACCCTCCTGATGACAAAAATGTTTTTGGTATTCTTGGCAACTTCTTTTTTGCCGCAGATTTTTTCATCAGCAGGTAAATAATGCCAGAAATGTCCGAAAAGATAGTTGGTGGAAAAAAGAACTGCTCTGTTTGATTTGGTGATTCAATATAGATTGGGCTCATAGGCCCCCCTTCAACCTTCGAAATAAAAGTAACATCATGAATAACGTATGGGAATGCATTTCCTTCGTCAAATGGCACTTCAATTCCATCTTTAAAATAAGGGAAAGGGCTTCTCATTCGCAGCTCTACAAACTCTAATTTTTCACCTTCATTAAGTATATATTCCCCTATATCATGGATTATGATGTATGGGCCTCCTTTTTTATCCAGATCTGAAAAATCAAAAGTATCTGTCTCGCCTAGCTTTGTAAATCTGTCAATCACTCTTCTGCTCCCGTCCGGCATTAATGTATGTATATTGAAATCATATTGGTCAGAACCCTGCCTGCCCCATGCAATCGCAACATACAGGTCTTTAACCAAGGGCAACTTTTCATATTCCACTGATACCGGCATCTGTTCTGGACCTCCTTTTATAGCATAAGGAAAGATGTAGCAAGTAGGCATTTTGGTCTCTGCTCCGTTTGCAAGCCATGCTGTCACTAAGTTAGGCCTTCCATTACCATCCCTGTCAACTATATTATTTTCGCTCCAGGTAAAATTGACTGAATTAGAGTTTACTTCAGAACCTTCACAATATGCCGCGGATGATACAAGCACTTGGTTTTCTGGAATTGGGGTTATTGTTGGGATCGGGGTTATTGTTGGGAACGAAATAATCTGAGGAGTCTCTGTAGATACTGGCTCTAAGGTTACAACCCTGACTTCCAGCGGGGCCTCAGCCACCTCAGTAGGCCTATTCCGAAAATTTTCGATATATGTGGGGATTTGGTTGATCTTTGCCTGAATATTAGGTGAAAGCAGTGCATAGAGCGAAAATCCAGACAATATCGCCCCAACATAGAATATAGAAGGAATAGATTTTATAATTGTTCTTGCTTTTATTTTTGAATTATTAATAATAGCATTCAACCTGGCCAATGTTTCATCCAATCCCATACCAAAAGCTAAAATTGCATTATATTTAAACTCTATGTTTGTTATGATTAAGTAGTAGGTACAATTATCTAACTGGAACACTATTACCAGATGAAAACCTATTTAGAAGAGCATAAAGAATTAGATTATTAATGTCAGGTTGATTACCATTAACATGCCCTATATTCAATCTATCCTTTATTGCCAGAGGTTTTTCTTCATAAGGAACAATCGCGTTTACAGGCGCGAGCATTATTTGTCTCCTCTCCGGAGGTTCGATTTTATATCTGTTTATATTTAGCCACTGGTAAAGATTGGAGTTTAGTGCTACTCTGAAATTTATTTTTTGGTTATAGTTTGGTTTTCCAAGGTAAAATTTATCTGAAAGTTCTGCCCCTATCCTGCTTCTAAGATTATCCAATCCTGCTTTACCGCTGAATTTTTCTGGGAAACCGTAATAATCATTTATAACGTCAAGCCTCCCCAATTCTTTGAAAAGGTCAATTTTGTATTTGATATTTGTATTTTCAACCTGCAGGAAAAGCGTTCCTGTCCTAAATTCCGTTTTGCCCAAATAAACTATATCTTCATTAGGTGCTGAGCCAACTGAAACATTTTTTTGTATCTGTATGATATATTTGTTAGCGATTTTTGAATTATTTCTCCCTCCTGTTATTTTATCCCATACTTTAAGCAATCCACCAAATAACCATTCAAAGGGCAGATAGCCCTGAGACTCTTCAGCTTTATGATATAACTTGAATTCACCAATAAACATCCCTACATCTTCTTGAGACATTCCTTTATCTGAACTAAATGGGGCGCCGTTCACAAATTCCATTTCAATCTGTTCAAAAATTGTCCCTGCGGGAAGATCTGAAAAAACAGTTCTCAAATCTAGCCTAATCTCCTGTGGATGAGTTATTTCTTCAATCATCTTAGCATCCAATTCAGCTGTCACATATGCCTGCGAAATTCTTTTTTCTGCCGGGCTATCATCCGGATTCCATGTCCAGGCCGTGAACTTGAATGTGACAGGACCTGTTGGTTTATTATTGGCTCGATCGTCTGTACCATATATCCAAATCCTTGCAACAAGGTCGTCTATTGTGAAATGCTTTCCCGTTTTTGATGTGGCAAAAAAATAGATGTGATCATTGCTATGCTGACCTGTCCATGTGCTGATAGCGCCATCAGTAGCATTTTCACATTGGAGACTAGTATCGATACTCCCATCTGATGTTTTGTAAGGTTCAAAGAGATGCTTTTGATCAGGCTCATCATTATTCAGGCACCAAAAAGTAAAGGGTATTTCTTCTCCAAAAGAGGGAATCTGATAAGTTAGATATTCTATTACAAAATTATCTTTTCCTAGTATTTCGACATTATCAAGCCCGCTAGCGACTCCTGTAGGTATAGGAGACCTGTCATTTTGCCGCATCGGGTGCATGAATTTCAAACTAAAAGATTTTATGTTATAGCTTTCGATTTCGCGGGCTGCATCTGTGATGGTGCCATTGTCCCACAATAAATTCCCGGAGCTGTCAAAAATCTGGCCATCTATATACGTTAGGTTCCCGTTATCCCTCTTAGGCCACATGTTTAATGGAAATTTGACTACATATGGCTTTCCCTGATTTTCCTGATAATTTCTAATCCCATCAGAGTTTACATAAATATCATAATTCCATTCCAACTTAAAACCATTTTCGTCATATACTCTTAACCGGAATCCATCTGCGCTCTCCGGAGGCAATTCAAATGTGAGAATGTGGTTTGAAGAATCAATAACCCCGTCAATAGATATTTTCAGTTCAGGATATGGAGAAACCGCATGAAAAGGCTGATTTTTAATGCAAGGATCTCCAGAAGGTTGAACTAGGCCTACACAGCTAACATTATAATTTGTAAAAGGTGAAAAATTATTGCTCTGCCCTTCTTCCTTATAATAGACTCTATATTGCGGAGGATAAAGCCTTCCATCTGCTAATGTGAATGATTCGTTTGGATAACCAGGGGCTGTTTCAACTAGTTCTCCTTCATCCGGAGTATCGAACCCAAAATTTACTTGGATTTCATTTCCATTATTCCTATTAACAAAATACTCCTGAATTTTGTGCGTTTTAAGCTCATAGATCGATATTCCGGCTATTAAAACCAATGGAATTATCTCCAGGGGAATTGATCTGATGATGCTCTTAACTCTAGTGTTAAAGTTCCCTTGGATTGCCCTTAATTTTAATAGAGTTTCCTCTAAATCCATATTTAATGAAGATAATCTTGTAATATATAAAGTTAATGAAGTATTATCACTTGAAAGTGACATCTAAATCCAAAGGTTTAAATATAATGTGCTTTTTGTAGGCGATACAGAATAGTGCAACCTATAAAAAATGACAACGACAATTTCGATAAAAAATGATTCATGTAATGAAAAATGCGAATCGTGTTTCTTGAATTTTAATGGTGAGGTTATGAGTCTGGAAGACATCCTGAAAATAGCCAGAGAATCTCCTGATAAGGTAATAGAGATCCAAGGTGGAGAGACCATGCTATACAGGGATCCTTCAGTTAAAAAAATTGACATTGTCGATGTTATATTAGGAATAGTGAGGATGGGGAAGGATGTGCATGTCTCTACCAATGGTACTTATATCCCTAGAAGGCTTCTAGAGGAGGAAGTCATAAATGAGCTCCAAGACCACCTTCAGGTGCAGGTCAGCCTCTGGGCTTCGAATGCCGAATTATACAAGGAAATTACAAAGAGAAACGTATTTAATTTAGTGGAGAAGAACATAAGTATATACAAAGAAAATTATGATACTGTCCTCTCTTGCGCTATCTACAGGAAAAATTACGCTGATGTCAAGAATATCGCTGATTATGCAGTAAATAAACTAGGGCTTCCTATTAGGTTCAACTTGGTTATGGCAATCGGGAAGGGTAAAGAAGTTGAATTAATTACAACATCCGAAGTTTATGATTTACTGAACACTATAAGACAACTTGCACCTTTTGCCCAAAGCCTTCATCAGAAGCCAATGATTTTTTTTGGCAGTTATAACCTGAATCCTCTTAGCGGAATGACGGAAAATAATTGTCCTGCTGTCACGTTTGCTTATAATCTTCCTATGACAAGCGCAATGTCCCCGTGCCTAATGTTGACAAGGAAATATCACTCGCCGGGGAAACCTGCCCAATTGTGTGAATTTTTTCATCAAGGCTTAATGGAAAAAGTAGTATTGGAGGCAAGGTGATAGTAAATGCCGCAAACAACCTGGAAAAAACCAACTGATAATGCTCAAGGAATCTCATCAAATTTAGTTACGATTGAGAATAAAATAAATTCAGATAACTACTATGTTGCACCTTATCTCAAGGAAGAACTTTCTGAGATTGTCTCGACATGGGGCGCACTAGAAAGCTTCGGCACCAAACATGGATACAGAGAGATAATTTTTACAGGGCCAACTGGAACCGGAAAAACAGACGGAGCGAAATATTTGGCATGGCTATTAGGCTATGATATAATTGACGGAAACAGGATATTAGAATCAAATAATATCCATGGTGATTTTGAAAAGCTGCGGGAAGACACAAAGGAAAAACCGAAGATTCTGCTTATAGATGAGGTTGAAGCCCTGTCAAGCAGGGAGCATATTGACAACACGAAGAAAGAAAGAATAACCCAGTTTCTGGTTGAGCTTCAGGCGAATAACAACAACCTCCTGGTTGTCGGAACCACTAATTATGAAGGCGAATTAGATGTCGCCCTTAGGGGGGGCGGACGATTTGAAAAGACTGTTGAATTCAAAGCTCCTGACCTCGAAGGAAGAATAAAAATTCTAAATATCCATTGCTTCCAGAGCGACCACAAGTTTAAGTTTAGCAAACAAGATATACCAAAAATTGCTGAAGAGATTAATGGCTATACAGGGGGTGATATATTCAAACTAGTGAATATTGGACTAGCTAATGGTATAAAGAGGTTCATCGGCTACAGTGAATCAGAGAATGATTTAATCAAGCTAAAAGATATGCTTGAAGAATTTCAAAAAAAACAAGCCAAAAAGCCCGTTGCAGTTCCCATCAATCTTGATGACCTACTGAAGGCTAAATCGAAGGTGATTCCAACAGTCCTCCTTGACATACCTGTAGAAGTGCCGAAACAGAAGCTCAAAGATTTCATAGGCTATGATGATTATAGCTATTACATCAAAGCTGTCATCGAAGAGAAACTTAAGGAAGGGAAGGGAACAAGCATCTTGATTTATGGCCCTAAAGGAACAGGCAAAAGTTACATATCCAAGTGCGTTGCCGGTGAATTGAACCTGAATTATATCCACGTTGCGGGAAGTGAAATTGAAGAAGGGATTGTAGGCAGCACAAAAAACAAAATGAAAAAATATTTCACTAGGGCAAGATATGCGCAGCCTTCGATGCTTATGTTTGATGAATTCAAGGGCGCAGTAAGGCAGGCACATACATGGAGCCACAAAGAAGACCAAACAAGTTATTTCCAATCCGTTTTGTCAGACACTATTCCCGGCGTCATTATTATGGCAACAATAAATGACATTGACGCTCTCCCAGGACCTGTCCTAGACAGATTTAAGTACAAGATTTTTATCGGCCCTCCAAGTATAGAGGATAGTGTCAAGATATGGGAATTTTACCTTCCTGAACCCCTGAAAAAATTTGCTTCTGAGATTGCAAATGTAAATCCTGCAATAACGCCAAGGGGCGTAGAAGATATCGTTGACAGCCTAAAAGTGCTAAATATAACAAATATTAAGGCATATACTTTCATGGCACAGGATTATAAAAGCCCTGACCCAGAAGAAATCAATTATACCAGTTTATTGGAAAAATTCGGGTGTCATGTAAGAAAATTCCAGCAGATAAGGCAAGCAGGTTATATTTAAATAATGAGGTAAATGAAAATGCCAAACCAACAACATGTAGTTATCCATCATCCAAAGCAAAATGAGACAAGCGTAGATTCTGTTGTCAGAGAACTTATAGAACAAGGGCATAGTTTCATACCGTTTGAAGGCCTATTGGAACAGGTTCCTCCTGGTTTCCAATATATCAGAATGAGACTGAAAGGAGAGGGTGGCGAAACTGTTGTCAAATATCTCGATCTTCTGATACCTGACAGGGTTCTCTCTGTTCTACAGACACCTTGGTCGCCAGGAATGTCAGGTTCTTTTTTTGAAACTCTCGACCTAATCGGAAGTTTTTACCATGATATTACCGCTTATGAGGGATTCTTAAAAACAGAGCTGCTTCATGATGTGTTCCCTGTTAGGATGAGGCAGGTGGCAAAAGAGGCCTACACAACCCACTTGATAAACGCCATGATTGTTGCAGGAAACGAGCCTCCTTCAATAAGGAAAATCCACCAGAAATATAAAGCCATGACTGATAGGCTCATCACTGCCCTGGAAAGCGCCGAAGCTTTCCAAAAGGCATCGGCAAAAGAAGAATATGATGTGGATTTGATAAAGAAAATTGCAATCAATTTCATGAAACTCCAAGATGAGTCCCAATGGCTTGAGAATCTACCACAATTAGATTACAGAGTAAAGGCAGATATCGCAGTGAGGCATTACCAAACTCAGCTTGTTGAAGATGTTGACAGAGAAATGAAAAGGATTGGCTATACCCCTCAGATGATTTTCAATTCGCAGTTCCTAAAAAAATACCATGTTAAGGATAAATATGTTGAAGATAGGCTGAAAACCATTGCTATGATTCTGTGCCAGGTATCTGAAAGTGAGCTTCAGCAAAGTGCATTGGGCGAAATATTATGGCATGTTACTTATGGAGTAAGAAAAGAAAAAGAAATTATAAATTTGAGTGTTGCAGAAGCAACGAGAGTAAGCTGTTATAATAGTTCCCACTTTGAATTAAG
>Ga0247727_10014234_pt1 | contig 13261 bp, 10 predicted proteins | sample WisWelCaveWW1625_FD_202498 | JGI IMG/M metagenome (GOLD analysis project Ga0247727, IMG submission 202498) | Biofilm microbial communities from Wishing Well Cave, Virginia, United States - WW16-25 | ecosystem: Environmental > Aquatic > Deep subsurface > Groundwater > Cave microbial mat | place... | reverse complement strand
TGATGAGTTCGGCGTCGCCCTTGACGTTTAGGAAGGTTGCCTGCTGTCCTGCGAATGACGCGCCAGGCAGGTCTTCTGCAGTGGCTGAGCTTCGTACAGCGACAAATCCCGGTCCGAGTTCTTTGTACGCGGCAAGAATTTCTTTTTTCAGCTCTTCAGACAATTTTTCCGCGAGAATGTGCTTTTGGACTTCATTCGCGACCTTGTCCAGTTGTTCAGTGTTCTCAATGTCCAGTCCTTTGAGCGACGCGGCTATTTTTCCGTCAATCTTGCAGTGCTTCACAAACTGCTCGTACGCCTGAGCGACAATCACAAATCCCGGCGGCACAGGAAAACCTGCCTTGGTCATCTCGCCCAGCGACGCGCCTTTCCCGCCCGCAATCGGAACGTCTTTGTTCGTAATCTCCCTGAAAAACCTGATGAAGGTCATTTTGCAGCAGCCCTCTTGATTATTTTGACCATTCCTGTGGTCGCGTCTACCTCAACTATATCGCCGTCTTTTAAGACTTTCGTGGCGATTTTGGTGCCGATAATGCAGGGTTTGTTCATTTCCCTGCTTATGACGGCTGCGTGAGAAGTCACGCCGCCCTCGTCCGTGACGATTGCTGCGGCTTTCTTCATTGCCGTGACTGTTTCAGGGCGCGTCATTGAGGCAACCAGGATGTCGCCTTCGTGGACATTAATCACGTCGTGAATCTTGAGCACAATCTTGACCGGTCCCTGCGCTTTGCCCTTGCAGGCAATCATTCCCTTGAGTTCGCTCTTTTCCGTGTCCTTGACTGCGAATACACGGTCAAAAACCTCCTGTGCAACCTTGCCTGTGAGTAATTCGTATTTTTCAGGCGTGTTGATGACTAAGACGTTTTTTTTGCGCTCACGGAACTCGGTTGGGTCAATGGTTTTCTTCTTGAGCAAATCGCGCAGTTCATACAAATGTGTGTACTCAAGCTCTTTTCTGCCGAGCTTGATGCGTTTTTCAAGTTCTTTCAGGAACAGGTTTTCGTAATGGCTGGAAATGAGCGCATATTTCTTGCGCTCGTCCTGCACGTACGAGAATGATTCTGCTATCGCGACAAGATTCTTTGACTCCTGGTCAAGCGCGAGCTTCTTGGAGAGCATTTCTTTCCGTTTCAGGGTCTCTTGTGCTTCCTGTTCCATGCGCGCGAGTTCCTTGTTAGGGTCTTCGTTCATGGTTTCAAGCTGATGTGCAAAATATGCTTTGTCCAGGCAGGTGTCTTTTGCGTAATTGTTCTGCAGCCAGTGGTATTTTGCAGCGTGTTCGGCGAGCTTTTTCTCAAAGTCCTTGCTTCCTTTTGCCTTGAGCAGTGTGAGCCTGTCTTTGTGTTCGCGCGTAAGGAAGGAGTCAGTAAGAGGTGCGACCAAGACCGGGAAGTTTGCGGCAAAATCAATGCCTTTTTCCTTGAATATTTTTTCAAAGTGCGGATTCAGGAACCTGTCGGCATGCATGGAGAACGGATCCTGCACGGCAATGGAGATGCTGAACTCATCCAGGTATACTTTGTACCATTCTTCGTACAGGTCCATCAGCTGGTCATTGGAAAGCGCGGACAGGTCTGTCTTGTCGATTTTGCGCATGATTGTGTCAAACTTCCTGAGCAGCGCGTGCCAGTCGTCCACGAGTTTCTGCAGGTATGAGGGATTCTCGTTCACTTTGCCAATGATGAGCTTGCGCATGCGCGTCATGTCCTCATCATTCCAGTACCAGTCGCCGTAATCATCGTGGAACGAGAAGACTGCAATGCGGTGTGTGTCGCCGAAATACTCGCGTGCAGAGCCTGTCACGCACATATTGCCCACGGGAAAGAAAAAGTGCAGGATGCCGTGAAAGCCCTTGTGTGTCCACGTCTTCTTGTCCAACTGGTACTTCTTGATGATTTCGTCAGCGGTTGTCATGCTCTTTTCACAATCTTGACCACGCCGTGGTTCGCATCAACCTGCACTTCGTCGCCGTCTTTTAAGACTTTCGTGGCTATTTTCGTGCCGATAATGCAGGGGATCTTCAATTCCCTTGAGACGATTGCTGCGTGTGATGTTACTCCGCCTTCCTCGGTAACGATTGCAGCGGCCTTCTTCATTGCAGGAACGTAATCGGGTCGTGTCATGACCGCGACAAGGATGTCTCCCTGCTCAACCTTGTTTATTTCCTTGGCGCTCTTCACCACTTTTACCTTGCCCGTCGCCACGCCCAGCGATGCGGTGAGCCCTCGGAAATCATTCACATCAGAAAGGTCTGTTTTTCCCAGGATTGCGTCCTTGACGTGATCGCAGTCCTTTCCGTGGACTGCTTCGTGTCCTTCCTTGTCCCAGTAAAAGACTGAGTTCTTCATTCTTTCCTGCAGGATTTTTCTGTCCGGTTTTGTTTCGAAAATCTTGCTGACTTCGCGGGGACTCAGGTACTTGAGTTCGTTGACAGGAACCTGGATCCTTCGTGCTATCTCTTCAAGAATAAGGCAGAAGTAGTGTGCTGTCCAGAATGTCGCCTTCTTGCGTTCATCCTGCCATTGCGTGAAGTCTTCTGAGACGCGTATGAGCAATTTCAATTCATCGTCCAATTGCAGTTGGCCCATCAGCTGTTCTTTCTTTTGTTTGCTTACTGTCGGCGTTTTGATTATGTCCCCTATCTCCTTTTTAATGTCGTGACCGAGCGGCTTCAGCTTGTCGAGCTCGTCTTCGAAGTATTTTGTATCCAGGATTATTGCGTCGACATAGTTGTTTCGTATCCAGAAATATTTTTTCTGGTGTTCTGCAAGCAGTTTTTCCTTATGCGCAGGGTTCTTCGGTATGTCAAGTGCGAGTTTCAGCAGGGCAACTTCTGCCTCGTTGATGAAAGACAAGTGCACCGGCGCGGTCAATATCGAGAACAGTTCTGTAAATCTCATCTGTTCCTTGAATTTGGATTTTTCATGCACTGCTTTCAGCATATCCGCGAGTATCTGGTCTGTTCCAAGCGCAAATCCGTCTATGATTGAACTTGAACTGTTCCTGTTGAGCGTTATTTGCAGGAAATCATCGTGAAGTCGCATTAATTCGGTGTCGTTGAGCTTGGCGAGGTCTGTTTTGTGGATTTCGCGGCATTTGTCGTAGAATTTTTCCTCGTCCGGCTGCCATTGTTTCATCATTTCAGTGCTGATGTTTGCGTTTTTCTTGCCTGCTTGGATTAATGAAGAATACACTTTTTCCATGTCTTTGAGTTCTATGTACCAATCTGCCTTTCCTTCGCTGAAGAAGCAGTAATGCGCTATACAGTCTCCACCCAATTTCCTATCTTCATGCGTTACTATTTCAGCTTCCGCAATGTAATGGATGAAATACGGGCAGCCGTCAAACCTTTGGTGATACCATTGCTTGCCGGTCCAGTCCTTTAATTTTCTCTTGATAAGTCCAGGCACGTACTTCATTTGCTTCTCGGTCATGGTTCATCTTTTTGGCAGACTCTTTAAAAGCATTATCTGCCTTCAAACCCTATTTATATACTACCCTTAAGTAGTGAATAATAGAAAGATTTATAAACCTGCGCCTCCTGATATCGTCTAGAAACAGTGAGGGAGGACAACCATGCCACACATTGACATTTTTGTCGCAAGACACGAAAAGAAGGACGGCGACCTTGAAAAGAAGTTCAAGGAAGAGCTGAAGGCAAAAGGAGAAGTCTGGATGCCTGGCGGAACGCTTGACCGCGAGCAGATGTGTTTGAGCGCTGATGGGTTGAAAGACGCCAAAGCGCTTGGTCAGACCTTGTTTGGCGGCAAGGGTTATGATGCAGTCTCTGTCTGCACGTCCAATTTCCTGAGAACCAAGCAGACCGCAAATGCGATTCTTGAAGGCGCAGGATTTGACGTTGAAAAAGACCTGTATGGCAACAGCCGCAGGGCGCGCTTCCGCACTGAAGACCGCCTTGGACTTGGCGGAACAAACTGGGAAGCACCGAATATTCCTGATTTTAAGAAGGACCTGAACGGATACGTGTCAGGCGTTCTGGACAAGTACTTCCTGGAACGCGCAGACCAGCCCGCAGGAAATCCAAACATCTGGCCGGTCATGGCGCGGCGCAGCGCCGCACTGCACGACGTGCTTGCAGACGGCGTTGAGGAAATGGCAACGCGCCTGAAGCCGCAGCAGCGCGGGCTCGTGATGGTCATCACGCACTGCCCGACTATTGACGCGCTTGCAGGCGTGTACACCAATGCACTCAACTGGCGCGCGACAGGAACAAGCCAGAACGGCGCCCAAGTGTACGACGTCAAGCTTGCACAGCCTGTTGAGGCGCATGACATGGGCCAGTACATGATTGGCAGCACGCTGGGCGAAGACCGCCCGCAGTGGACAAGTGTTCCCCTGACCATCAAGGGAAAGGAATACTCCATGCCGGTCCTCCAATTGCAGGAGCGCGCAAGAGAACTCAGGCGCATCTCGCTCACGGCAGTGCAGAAGTAAGAACTTATTTTTTCACTTTTTTTACTGTTCCTTTCTCAGCGTCAACCTCAACCATATCGCCATCCTTGAAGACCTTGGTCGCTATTTTCGTGCCGATAACACACGGTATTCTCATCTCGCGTGAGATGATTGCCGCGTGCGAGAGAATGCCGCCTTCTTCAGTGACCATTGCAGACACTTTCTTCAATGCAGGAACGTAATTGACGTTTGTCGCATGCGCGATAAGAATGTCATCCTGCTGGACCTTGCCGAGCTGGTCTGGAGACGTTACAACCACTGCTTTGCCGGTGATTTTTCCCGGGAATGCAGGGCTGCCTTTGACTTCGGCAGCGTTTTCCGGAACTTTGCTCACTGCGCTTTGGTATGCCTCAAACATTTCCTTACCTTCTTTTCCTTCCCAGCGCCAGGAGCTTCCGTCAGGCCCGCAGAACAGGACGTATCCTTTCTTGCGCGTCTCAATGAGCGCGGTGCTTGCAGCTGTTGCCGCTTTCAGCATATCCCTGATTTCGTCCCAGTACAGCCAGAGAATGTCCTGATACGGCGTCACCTTGATGCGCTTGGCTATTTCCTTGAACAGGGGCGTAAAGTACTTGGATGAGCTGTAAAAGATTTCTGTGCGGTAGCTGCGGAAAAACACTGCCTCATTGGCAGTCCTGGTCATGGACACAAGATACTGGTCGTCGGCAAGCAGTTTCAGGAGCTTGTCAAACTGCGTGCGGTGGTGCTTGCGCTGTTCCTCAATTTCTTTCCGTTTGTGCGGCGTCTTGCGGAATTCTTCCAGCCGCTTGCGGTAATAGTCAACGTCATAATAGTCTTCAAAATAGCCGACGTTTTTCATCCAGCAAAAGCTATTCCGGTGTGCTTCAAGCTCCTTGTCCGTGACCGAAGCCTTTTCGGCGAGCTTCAGCAGCGCGATTTCTTCCTGCAATACTGAGCCGTCCTTGACCGGGTCAACAGCGACACTAAACCAGTTCTGCGCGTCCTTGCCAAAGCGCTTGGTGAACGCAGTCAGCAGTGTTTGTTCTAGGTAGTCTTCAACAAACAACGGCAGGGGCACGTAAATGCCGAATGAAAGCAGGTCGTGCACGTAGCCGGTAAGCGCCTTGGCGAGTTCTTCGTTGCTCATCGGCGCATATTCCTGATGCTTTTTCCATTTTTTGACATACGTTTCGTGTTCCTGATGCCCTTGTTCCATCAGCTTGAGCAAAAAGTCAGGCCTTTTCTGGAGGCGTTTGATGACCACGTCGCGAAGCCGCGATTTTTCACTCTCGTCAATCGCGACATTGTCAAAGAATACGCCAAAATGCTTGATGCGGTGGTCAAATGGAATGCCTGGTCTTTGCAGGCTCGCTCCAAGAAGGACCAGATGATAAAACGGCGAGCGCGAGCGCCTGTGAAAGAAATGCCACGAAGTCTTCCGTATCTGTTCCTTGAGGTCAATCATGAAAGCTTCCGCATGCTTCAGTCAAACGGGTACGGATACCACCGCCCGTCGATGTTGATTTCCCAGCCGTCGATTTTCAGGTAGCCTGCGGTGGAAATAATTGCCTTGGCATTGCCGCCCGCATACCTGACGCGGTAGCAGTCAAGAATCCAGCTGTGCGAGAATCCGAGCACGATATTCCACGTGTCCGGAGTGCTCGGATGGTTTTTGCGCTCGTTCTGCACAAAGTCGTCAATTTCTGCGACAATGGTTCCGGGAATGGGAAGTTTGCCAGGCGCTTCCTGCGCGTACACGCCTGGATTCGCATAATAGTCGCTGAACTGCGCCCAGCCGCCGTCTGCCTTGACGCCGCGCGCTGTCGCGGTCTTGTTCATCGCGTCAAGCTGCTCGTTCGTGTAGCGCATGCCGATGCGCATGTCCTGACCTTTAATATCGAACTTCACTGTTCTTCCGCCGTTTTTCGCGAGCTTGTCCAGCTCGTACGCGACAAGCTGGGCGAATTTTGCCGTGCGCGAGACTTCACTGTGGAAAATCGTTACTTTCACGTCGTGCGGGCAGAGCCTGATTTCGTCAATGAGCATTTGCGCATATGCGTGCGCCTGCTGGGGTCCGACAACAGGCTTCAGAACGTATCCTGCCTTTGCCTCCTCGCCGCCGGCTTTCTCAGTGTGGCGGATAAGGTAGATAACGGTGCTGGCAAACAGTGGATAAAATAATTTTTTCATATTGCTGAGCGCAAGAAACACGAGCTTGTCATCTGCGTCAGCGGGTGACGCAGTGCGCACGAGCACGCCAAGCGCTTCACGCACTTTGGAAATCTGGTTGCGCTTGTATTCCGGCATGAGCGTGCCGGGCCTGCTTTCTTCAGCCGCAAGGGCTGCTTCCATGCGGGCGGCAGCCTGCGCGATGACGTTCAGCTGTTTTTTCTTCATCGCAGCGTCCAGCTGCGTCATCCACGTCTGCATATCAATCATGGCTTCACCTTTTTGACGACACCCTTGTCAGCGTCTACCTCGACGATGTCTCCGTCCTTTAAAACCTTTGTGGCGACGCGCGTGCCGATAATGCACGGAATGCCCAGCTCGCGACTGACAATCGCGGCGTGGCAGCTGATGCCACCTTCGTCAGTGATGATTGCGCCTGCTTTTTTCATCAGCGGGACAAACTCAGGGCGCGTCATGCTGGTGACGAGGATGTCGCCTTTTTGCATGCGCTTTGCACCGTCAGAGTTTGCTTCCATAATGATACGCACAATACCTTGCGCTTTGCCTTTGCACGCGCTCATTCCTTTGACATCGCCTGTTTGTGCTGGTATGAATTGCAGAAGGCGGTTGAATTCTGCCTCGCCCTGTTTGCCTTCAATAACTTCCACGTTGCTGTTTTCGTCAAAATGCAGGAGCACTCCTTCCTTGAGCCTCTGCGCGAGTGTTTCTTTTGCGATTTTGCAGGAGAAAACATCTTTTGTCTCGGTGGTGAGAACTCCGTTGCTCAGCTCGGGGGGAATGCCGCAGCGCCTGAGCCCTTCGCGCAGCAGCCGGACAAGGCCATACACGCAGGTGAAGTTCAGGCGTTTGCGCTCATCGCGCCATTCTGCCAGCACTTTGAATGTCTGCAGGGGGTTTTGTTTGAGCGAATGCTTTTTCAGAATTGCCTGCTGCTGCGCGGTTGGTGCGAAAAATTCTGTCTTTTCCGCGTGCTTTGCCTGTTTTTTGACAAATGCAGGTGTTATTTCAGCAAAATCAGCGTAGTCTGTGCCATACCAGAAGAATTGTTCGGCAACGCTCTCTGCCGAGCACTTGCCTGTTTTGACGTCGTGCAGCGCCTGTCCCCATAGCGCGACATACGTTGGAAGCTCGGGCGAGAGCAACACGTGCACCTCCTCGTCTGTTAGTGCGTGCTCGCGCGCAATGCGCTGTATTTCCTCCTGGTCATAGCCGGCGTCAAACACGTCAATGAAAATAGACATTGCCCACATATCCTGGTCAAGCGCAAACAATTGTTCGTAGCGCTTGCGCAATTCTTCTGTGCCCACTGCAGAAAGGTCAAGCGTGCTGATGTCCCTGCTTGCGATAGTGATTTGTTTGTCAAGCTCTTTCCAGTGCTTTTCCCATCCTGGAGGAAATCCGTTTTTGCCGAGCTTCAGGAATGCCTGCGCGACCTGTTGCATGCGGTCTGACTGCAAAAGAATCCGTCCGTACCTCTTCTTGACGTGCACCCACAATTCACCATATGACGCTGGCAGGTATTTTTGCATTAGTTTTCCGCAGGCAGATATCGGGCCGAGAACCTGATACGTGTCCATTTTTCCTTCCTGCTTGTAGAGCTTCATATCTTCCGCACGACTCCTTTCTCGGCGTCAACTTCAACCATGTCGCCGTCCTTGAGGACTTTTGTCGCTATTTTCGTTCCGATAACGCACGGTTTTCCAAGCTCGCGCGAGACAATCGCCGCGTGGCACGTGATGCCGCCTTCGTCAGTAATGATTGCCGCGGCTCTTTTCATCGCAGGGACAAAGTCCGGCGTGGTCATTGCGGTCACGAGAATGTCTCCGTCCTTGACTTTTGCCGCCTCGGGAGACGTGCGGCACACTTTGACCGTGCCGGTTGCCTTGCCTTTGGAGGCAGATGTTCCCTTGAGCTCTTTCACGTCCTGCACCGCAACATCAAGCCCGTTCACGCGCGTGAACTCGCGCGCCTTGTCGCCGGTCAGCCACGCGTACGTGTTTCCCTTGAGTATGAGGATTCCGTACTTCATGCGCTCCTGCGCGTCCTTGTACGCCGCAGGAGGCATCTTGCCTTTCACCAAATACTGCTTTATTTCGTCGCAATGCAGGTAATTCAGCATATCGCGCGGAATGTTCAGGCGCCGGGCGATTTCCGCGTTCACCACGAGCTGGAGCAGGGGATGGCTGCGCGTTTGCGTTGTCTTTTTGAGGTCCTGCAGGTAGGACATCTGGCGCAGCGCGACAATGAGCGCTCGTATTTTCTGGGGCGGGTTGAGCTTCTTCATAAGCGCGTCCTGTTGTTTCTCGCGTTCGCGCTGTTCCTGTTCCTTTGCCTGCCTTGTCGCCTCTGCATGCGGAAGCATTGTGTTCAGTTTTTCCAGGAAATGGCGCTCGTCCCAGACAACTCCTGATTTGTAACCAAACGGAATTGAGGAAAATTCATCGGCATGCTTCAGGAATGCCTTCCGGACCGCTGGGGGAAGAGCTGCCGGTTTTTCCACGTGCCTGACGCCTTTTTTTGCCAGCACAATCGCCATGGCAAGCAGCAGACGCTCTTCCTCGGCGGTTTCTGCCTCGTAGTCCAGCGGCGTGGTGAGAATTGCGAGGTCGCTGTCCACATTTGCAGTGTTCTTTTCAAGCCACGCCCGTACCGCGCGTTCAACAATGTCGCCGCCGATATACCACGGCAGGCAGTTGATGAGGTGGAACTCTTGGTACAGCTCGACGTATGCGTGGTAGCGCTTTGCAATCTCCTTGCCGGAAAGCGTGCGGATTGTCTTTTCATTGAGATTCCTGAGCAGGTAATCGCGAAGCCTGTTCTTCCACTTTTCAGACCACACAATGAGTTTCGGCAAGTAGCGGCGGTCTTTCAGCACTCTCTGCATGACATTCGTGCCGATGCGCTCGTGGTCTTCGGCAGTTGCGTTGATAGCAATCATTTCTGTATCGGTGAATACTGCGTAATATGCCGAAAGCTTTGCGCCATATTCCTTTATTGCGGCGTCAGTGGTCGCACGCGCGTTGCAGTACGAACTGGGAAAGAGGGCGACCACCTGCTTTGGCCGCGTCCGAAAGACGTGCAGGCTCAGTTTTTTCACACTTTCCTCACAACGCCTTTCTCTGCGTCAACTTCCACCATGTCGCCGTCTTTGAAGACTTTCGTGGCCACTTTCGTGCCGATGATGCAGGGCTTGTTGAGCTCACGACTGACAATTGCTGCGTGGCACGTGATTCCGCCCTCATCTGTGACAAATGCTGCGGCTCGCTTCATTGCAGGAAGAAAATCAGGCGTGGTCATGGATGTCACCAGGACGTCCCCGTCCTTTATTTTTGCCTGTTCGCTCGCTTTGAGAATGACTTTCACAGTTCCTGTGGCTTTGCCTTTGCAGGCGACCATCCCTTGCAATTCTTTAGCAGTTGCGTCGTGCTTTTCCAATTCTTGCTTGCGGCGCTGCAGTTCCTTGCCTGTAATGAGCGTGAAAACGCCGTTCTCAAGCACAATGCCATATCCTTTTCTCCGTTCGGCGATAATTGCAGGATTCACCTTTGCCTTGCTCTCAAACAGTGCCTTCGCTTCGTCCAGCAAGTAATAGCCGAGGTCGGTTTCTCCCAGCTGATATGCGTGTGCAAGCGCTTTCCAAAGATTCTCGAGGTGATAGACCGCCTCGTACAACCGTTCTGTGCGGTAATTCCTGAAGTAGACAAATTCTTTCATGAGGTTGACGATTTCCTTTTCTTCCTTGTCAAAGCGCAGCCCGTGCTTTGGGATGTTCTGTTCTGGAGGAAGTTCTTCCAGTCTTTTTCTAAAGAAATCATCGGTGTATCCTTCTGAGAATGGCTCGCGATAACCGAGATACGCGTATTTCTCCGCATGTTTCTTGACTGCTTTGTTTACGTCAAATCCTGCCGTTGCCATTTTTTCTTTTATTTTGCGGAGGTCGCGCGCTTCCAGTCCTGGACCATTGAGTTTGTCAGGCACAGTCACCAGAAGCAGGACTTCATTGAGCCGGCTTTCCTCTATTCCCTTCTTTTTGAGGATTGCAACAACCTTGTGCTCTATTGCCTTCGCTAAGGTGTGTGTTTGGGGCAAAAAGACAAGCAAATTCTGCAAAAGTTCTGACGATTCCCAGAAGATGCCTTGCAGTGTTGGCAAATCTTTCTTGGTGGCAAGCTTTTGCGCAAAGTCACACAAGCGCGCGCCATGCACGTATCCATTGTTCACAAAATTCCAGAAAAACGCATTGGGCTTGTTCCCGTATTTTTGCACCAGCGCGTCAAACCTGGTCATATCAACGTAAAAATCAGCATCAAGAATCAGGAGGTCGCGGACATAGTCCTCAAGCCCGGTCAAGCGTGTGAACCGTTCTACGTTTGCCCATGCCTTTACGAGATGGTCGTTCAGCAGGAGGCACATGCGCCTTGATACAAGCTTCTGGAAATCGTGTTTCATTTTGCCGCTGCCCTCTTGAGTATCTTGACCATTCCTGTGGTCGCGTCAACCTCAACGACATCGCCGTCCTTGAAGACTTTCGTCGCGTTCTTTGTGCCGATAATGCAAGGTTTTTTCATTTCGCGCGAAATGATTGCTGCGTGGCACGTGATGCCGCCTTCGTCAGTGACGAACGCGGCTGCGCGCTGCATTGCAGGAATGAAATTCGGGAAGGTCATAGCCGTGACAAGAATGTCTCCCTGTTTTACTTTGGGCAGGTCTTTCGCGGTCACGAGAACCGCAACACGCCCAGTCACCTTGCCTCTGAAAGCAATGGTTCCTTTGACTTCACTGCCAAGGTCTGCCGCAACAGGCAGGTGTTTTTTCACGAGCTCCTTGATTTCCGCAGGGTCTGAGGAAAAAATAATCTTGTGCGGTTCGAGAAGAATGAAGATGAAGTCTTTCCTGCGCCTGGCGATTTCCTCAGGGGCGATGCGCTTCTGCTCGAGAACTTCGTCAACGCGGTAATACAAAATGTCCTGCAGGGAGCATCCGAGGTGCTTTCCAATTGCGTCTAATAGCGGCCACGCGTTCGCCAGTGTCATCGTAAGGTAATCCGTGCGGTACGTCCTGAAGTAGACAAGTTCTTTCGCAATGGGAACAAGATGCTGCATCTTCGCATCGCTGCCGAGCTCCTTGAGCAGGGCTGCTGACTGTTTTTGGTGCTCTTTCTTTGCCTGTTCTGTTTCCTTGATTTTTTTGGTGCAGTCTTCGCTCAGCAGGTCTTTGATTCTGTTTTGGATGTCGTTGGGTGTCCAGGGCGCGGATATGCCGCCGCGTGTGTTAATCCAGCCGTACGTGTCGGCGTGCTTTTCCACTTTTTTCTTGAGCGCGGCAGGAAGCTTCGCAAGGTCTGAAATCCCTTGTTTCTGGATTTCTGCGGCAATCTTCAGCAGGTCATCGTGTTCTGTGCTGTAAATGTTCTCTTTTTTCGGGAACGTGAGCACGGCGACGTCTTCGTCGATGTTTTTGCGCCCTTTGAGGCATTCGCGCAGTTGCGCCTCAATGGGCAATTGCAGCAGGAACGCCACAAGCGCGACAGTAAAAGGAGAGTACTCTTCTGAGAATTCCTTGAACAGCGCAACAAGCTCAGGGAGCTTTTTCTTTGAATAATCTTCGTGCTTGAGCCCTTCCGAGAGCTTCCTGAGGCGCTCGCCGTGCACGTAAATGTGCTCAAACACCTTCATAATGAAGCCGGGGTTCTTTTCTTCCTCTGCCATTGAGCGCGCGCAGTATTCCTGCATGTGCGCGTCATCCCAGCTGACTTTGCCCTGGCAGGAGCAGTGCTTGAGGAAATAATTCTGCAGAGAAAGCAAGTGGTTATAGTTTTCCGGGTTGCCCAGCCCCCGAACTATCAGGTCAATCATCAGCGGCACGTAATGCCGGGTCACGATGTGTTTGAATGTCATGGCGCAAAGTGCTTCGGACAAGCTTTTAAACCTTATCGTCAGAATCAGCCGATATCCGCGATGGAGGCGACGCGTATGCAGTTTTCAGGCGCAGGGTCTTTTTTGCTGTTCACGTGGTAAACGCGCGGGGTTGTCAGTTCTTCGCCGGGTGTCCAGAATGCGTCTGCCGCAGCCTTGCAGAACACTACCTTGTCGTCGGCATAGCTTGCCAGTGTGAGTCCTTTGCAGTGCAGCACGAGCTGGAGATTGCGGTACGTGCCTGAATCGTCTTTTTTGCCGATGGCATCAACAGAAATCTGTTCGTCAATCAAATCGTCAATGCCTCCTTCGGAAAGCATGCGCTTGATGCCGTCAGGGGTGCCGCTGGAGAACACGCCGAGCGCAAATCCCTTGCTTTTTGCGCTTTCAAGCGCGAACCGCACGCTCGGCAGCAGTTTTGTCTTAACGAGACCTTGCTTGCGGTAGCGTTCTTCGTGCGGAATGACCTGCTCGCGGACCGCGGTGTAGTTTTCGCGCGCCTGCCTGCAGAGTTCAGGATTATCCTGTGCAAGAAGGTCGTACGTGTTATCAGTCGCGAGCGTGTCAAAGACGTCGTACACGCGGATGGGTGTTTCACTCATAGTCTTCTATTATATAGTGCAATATATAAATCTAAGCATATAAAAGAAAGATGAAAAATAAAACTGTTTACTCGCTGACTTTCTTGAAGTCGCCGTCGTGGACTATCATAATCTGGAAGT
>Ga0247727_10014233_pt1 | contig 13262 bp, 10 predicted proteins | sample WisWelCaveWW1625_FD_202498 | JGI IMG/M metagenome (GOLD analysis project Ga0247727, IMG submission 202498) | Biofilm microbial communities from Wishing Well Cave, Virginia, United States - WW16-25 | ecosystem: Environmental > Aquatic > Deep subsurface > Groundwater > Cave microbial mat | place... | reverse complement strand
GACCTCGGCGCCATCCACGGGGTTGCCGTTGCCGTCCGCCACCAGGACCCGCACTTCCGTCGGCCCGCTCAAGGCGGCCAGGAATTCGACTGCCGGCGCCAGGAACAGGCCCTGCAAGCCCGACGTTGCCGCGCCCGGGGCGGCCACCGAGAGGTTCACGCTCAATGTGGCCGGGATCGCCCCGGGGCCGCCGCTCGCCTGAAACACAACCGTGCCGGCGTAGTTTCCAGCCGCCAGGTTGGTGATGTTGACTCCGATGTTCACGGTGGTTGGAGCCGTGCTTGTGACCGGCGCCGCCGGCGTCACAGTCAGCCAGGCGCCCCCGGTCACGGTGGACACGGTGGTCACGAAGGGAATGCTCGCCGCTCCTTGCGCCTCCACGTTCACCGGCTTGGCCGCCGGGTTGGAGCCGCCCCGTGTGGCCTGGAACGCGACACCGCCCGGATTCACCCGCAGCCGCGCAGTCTCGCCCGCGGTCGAAACCCGCAGCGTCACCAGCACCAGGCGCTGCTCGGTAACCGAACCGGCGATATTCAGCGTGATCAGGCCGGTGTAGATGCCGGGGCCGAGACTCCCCAGGGTGACGGTGACGTTGATCTGTCCTGGGATTGCGCCCGAAGTGGAAGAGATGTTCAGCCAGTTCAAGTTCTGGCCGGTGGAGCGGGTGGCGGTGAAGGTGAGCCCGGCCACGGTCGAGGTGAGTTGCAAGGGCGCCGACGCCGGGGTTACCACGCCGGCCGTGGCCGAGAACTCGATCGCCCGGGGGCTGATCTGCACAGCCGAAGAGGTGGTTCCCGTATTGGTCGTGGCTCCTCCGGCTCCACCACCGCCGCCGCTGCCGCCGCTACCACTTCCGACAATCCGCAGGAAGACGCGAACGGTTTCGGTCCGCCCGCCGCCGGTCACCTGGACCTTGCCCTCATAACTCCTGGCGGTCAGGCTTCCGAAGTTGGCCACCATGACCTGGATGTTCCCCGGGGTGGTTCCGCCGGCGCCCAGGATGGAAAGCCAGCTCGGAGTGGACATGGCGGTGGCGGTCCAGCTCACCGGTCCCTGTCCGGTGCTCTTGACGTTGAGCGTCTTCGCTGCGGGCGCCACTCCACCCGGATGCACAATGAAGTTCAAAGCCTTCGGCACCACGACGAGCCGGGCGGCGGCTGGCTGGCCCTGGCCCTGGGCGCCCGTTTCCGGCGCCACCACATCGAGCGTCACCGGGACCTGCACCGACGAGCTTCCGCTCGTAACGGTAATCGTGCCGGTGTATCGGCCAACCCCAAGCCCGGCACCGACGATGCTGACGTTCAGCACTCCGGCTCCGGCCGCGTTGGTGGTCACCGGGATTTGCAGCCAGGTTCCGGCGGCCGGGGTGGTGATGGTGCGGGTGGCGGACCAGGTGAAGGTCGACCCGCCGGTCGGACTTGAGACGCTGAGCGTCTTGGCGTCCGGGTTAGCTCCGCCCTGGGTCATACGGAATGACAACGAGTTCGGCCGCACGAACGCCGCTGGAGCGCCACCCGCCGCGGTCAGAATCCGCAGAAAAACATTGATCGTGACCGAGGTCCCCCCGGCGCCAGTTTGCGTGACGGTGACATCGGTCTGATAGAGGCCGGCGGTGAGACTCCCCGGGGTCGCCGTCAGGGGCAGGCTCTCGCCCGACACAGGACCGACCGCCAGCCAGGCGCCCCCGGAGACGTTCGTCATCGACGTGGTGAGGTTCAGTTGGCTCGGGGGTCCAGTGCGATGGATGCGAACGGTTTGGGTGAGTGTCGTATCGCTGCTCGTCTTGGTGAAGTACACCACATTCGGGCTCGCCATCAGCTTGCCCGAGCCCTTTCCTTGCGGCGGACCTTGGGCCAGGAGCCGCGGGGAGATTTCAGCGTAAGACAGGATTCCGAGTAGGGCCAACGACAGGTTCAAAACCGTACGCTTTGCCATAGTCACACCTTTCCACGCAACCTGCGTGCAACCGGCGCACCAAAATACTCACGCGGGGGCGGTAGCGCCGTGCTAAGGTCCGAAACGATGCGTGCGGCTCAGTGGAATCAGCACGTTACTGTGCCGCGGCTGTGAGGAGCCGGATTTTGCCCCCGGGCCGACCGCGTGGAATGGGCGACGGGCGGCCCGGTAATAATTGCACGCGGGCTGTGTCGCGCTCACCCACCACGCGGTGCGTGGCCGCCGTTATCGGGTCACCACCTGGAAGTCGTCGAAGTGGGTGACGCTGTCGGCCTTGGTCCAAAGGCCGGCTTTTCCCGCGCCGGCGAAAGTGGGGTCCTCCGCCTCGAAGAGATTCTGGCCGTTGAACCAAAGCTCAAACCGCGGTCCCTGGAATACGACCTTGAGCGTACTCCACACCCCGGAAGGCACAGCGTGCTTGACGCCATATGTCTTGGGTGGCGTGCCCTTGGGAGCAATGGCGGTACGCTTGCCGCCTTCCACCTTGTAGAGCACCACGTTGTTCTCGATGGCGTTGGAGCGGGCGATGTAGTAGTTGTTCTCGTCCTGGTACCGCCAGACCACGCCGCAGGCCTGGTCGCCCTGTCCCGAAACGGGCTTGCAGGCCACGCTGATCTCGCCGTTGGTGAAGCTCGCTTTGTCGTAGACGGCCAGCGGGAAGCGGGCTCCGGTGCGGTCGGCGGAGGTCTGGGCGAGCACGTGGGGCTTGCTGGGCGCGGTCGGATCGGCCAGGATCTCCCACTTGGGCGGTCCGCCGGCGTGGGTCATGGCCACGGTCCATCCGGCGGGGGGCGGCCCGGGCGGGGCGGAGTCAAAATGAATGGTTTCGGCCGCCAGCGCTCCGGCGGCCAGCATGAGAACGAGCGTTTGCTGTTTCATCGTGGCGTCTCCCGATCACTTCGCCCACCAGCTCACCGAGCCTCTGCTCGATCCGGACCAGGGCGCGGCGGCCGGCGCCGGTGATGGCGTAGTATTTGCGGATTTTGCCGTCCTGCAACACGTCGGAGCGGCGCAGCAGGCCGCGCGACTCCAGACTGTGCAGGATGGGGTAAAGGGTGCCCGCGCTCAGCTTGTAGCCGTGCTCGGCGAGCTCCTCCATCAGCCACAGGCCGTACACGGACCCGCGCGCCGCGTGGTAGAGGATGTGAACGCGCACGAAGCCCAGCAAGACCTCGCGGGTGGTGGCTTCGAGCGCGGCTCCAGCCTGGGACCGGGCCTCGCGCCGCGGGGTTTGAAGGCCCGCCTCGCCGCTGGGGCGGCCACCGGCGGCGGGGGCTCTGCGGGACGACGCCACTCGCGAAGGCGCCTCTTCGCGCCGCAAGGCTCGAATGCCGGCCTCGCTGGGGCGGCCACCGGCGGCAGGGGCTTTGCGAGACGACGCTACTCGCGAAGGCGCCTCTTCGCGCCGCAAGGCTCGAATGCCGGCCTCGCCGCTGGGGCGGCCACCGGGGGCAGGGGCTTTGCGAGACGACGCTACTTGCGAAGGCACCGCTTCGCGCCGCAAGGCTCGAATGCCGGCCTCGCCGCTGGGGCGGCCACCGGGGGCAGGGGCTTTGGGCGGAGGCGCAGCTTCACGCCGCAAGGCTCGAATGCCGGCCTCGCCGCTGGGGCGGCCACCGGGGGCAGGGGCTTTGCGAGACGAAGCTACTTGCGAAGACGCCGCTTCACGCCGCAAGGGTCGAAGGCCGGTTCCGCCGCTGGGTCGGCCACCGGCGGCGGGGGCTCTGGGCGGAGGCGCCGCTTCACGCCGCAAGGCTCGAATGCCCGCCCTGCCCGTGGGGCGGCCCCCGGCGGAGGATTTTCGGGACGACGCCACTTGCGAAGGCCGGGCCATCGGCGGTACTATACCATGTTTCGGGATCCGATATCGAGTTTCGAAAGGTCGACTCCATGAAGCGAGGTCTGGGCTGGCTGGCTTTGACGCTGGGCTGGGCGGGACCGGCGGCTGCGCAGCCGGCCGCCTCCCTGACCTTGGAGCAGGTCGTCCGCCAGGCGTCGGAGAGTTATCCCTCGGTCCGGGCTTCCCTGGAGCAGGTCTCGGCGGCGGCGGCCGGCATCGACCTGGCGCGAAGCGCCTACCTGCCCCGCGCTGACCTGCTCGGCCAGTTGAACCGCGCCACCCGGAACAACGTCTTCGGCCTGCTGCTGCCGCAGCCTGTGATCTCGCCCATTTCAGGTCCGGTGCTGGGCCGGACGTCGCTCGCCAACGTCTGGGGCACGGCCGCCGGGCTGCTGGTGAGTTGGGAACCGTTCGACTTCGGGACGCGGGCGGCGGGCGTGGGCGCGGCGCAGGCGACAAGAAGCCGCGCCGGCGCGCAGACGGCGGTCACGCGGCTCGAGACCGGCATGGCCGCCGCCGACGCCTACCTGACCGTGCTGGCTGCCCAGCAGATGGTACGGGCTGCCCAGGCCGGCGTCGAGCGGGCGAGGGTGCTCGATCAGTCGGTCCAGACCCTGGTGAAGAACGAGCTGCGGCCCGGCGCCGACGCTTCCCGGTCAGCCGCCGAGCTGGCCGCCGCCCGCACGCAGCAAATCCAGGCGCAGACGGCCGAGCGAGTGAGCCGGGCGGCCCTGGCCCAGTTGGCGCCATCGGCCGCGCCGCCGGTCCGGTTGGAGGCCAGTGGATTGCTGCGCCGTCCGGCGAAACTCGAGCGGGCGGCATCGGAGCCGGCGGTGCATCCGCGGGCGGCGGCCCAGAATGCGGCAATCGAGGAGGTCCGGGCCCGCCAGAAGATTCTCGACCGCTCCTGGTTCCCGCGGCTCCAGGTGCAGGGCACGACCTTTGCCCGGGGCAGCGGCGCCAATCCGGACGGCTCGACCGGCGGCTCCGCTTCCGGCCTGGGACCCAACTTCTACAACTGGGCGCTGGGCATGACGGTTTCCTTCCCGGCCCTGGATCTGCCGTCGCTGCGCGCCCGCCGGCAGATCGAGGCTTCCAACGAGCGGGCCGAAGCGGCGCGCTACCAGCAAGTCCTGCAAGAGCTGAACGGCCAGCTCGAGAAGGCCCGCGCGACGCTCGATGGCGCCCGGCTGGTGGCCGAGAACACGCCCATTCAACTGGTGGCCGCTCGCGCCCTGGTCGAGCAGGCCGGCGCCCGCTACAAAGCCGGCCTGGCCACCATCGTCGAGGTGGCCGAAGCTCAGCGCCTGCTGACCCAGGCCGAGATCGATGACGCGCTGGCGGAGCTGGGCGTGTGGCGCGCGCTGCTCGCTCTGAGCGCCGCACAGGGCGACCTGGACCCCTTTCTGGAGCAAGCGAGGTAGACGCCATGTGGCTCGTCCTGTCCGCCATGCGCCGGCCGATCACGGTCCTGGTGATCGTGCTGGCGGTGGCCTTGTGCGCCGCCCTGGCGGTGGGGCGCATGCCGGTGGACATCTTCCCCAACCTCGGCGCCCCGGCCATCTTTGTGGCCCAACCCTACGGCGGCATGGACCCGGCGCAGATGGAGGGCTTCCTCACCTATTACTACGAGTATCATTTCCTGTACATCACCGGAATCGAGCACGTGGAGTCGAAGAACATCCAGGGCGTTGCCCTGATGAAGCTGGTGTTCCACTCCGGCACGGACATGAGTCAGGCCATGGCCCAGGTGGTCGGCTACGTGAATCGCTCGCGGGCGTTCATGCCGCCGGGCGCCGTGCCGCCGTTCATCGTGCGGTACGACGCCGGCAGCGTCCCGGTGGGGCAGCTTGTCTTCTCGAGCCCCTTGCGGACCCCGGGCGAGATGCAGGACATAGCGCTGAACCGGGTGCGGCCGCTCTTCGCCACCTTGCCGGGGGTTTCAGCGCCTCCCCCCTTTGGCGGCAACCAGCGCACCATCGTGGTGCGCGTCGACCCCGATCGCCTGCGCTCCTACCGGATCTCCCCGGAAGAGGCGATCGCGGCGGTCAACCGCGGCACCACGGTGCTGCCGTCGGGCAACGTTCGCACCGAGAACCTGCTGCGCATCGCCTCCACCAACTCGGTGCTGGGCGGCAATCTCCAGGAACTGGGCCAGACGCCCATCCGCGGCGGCCCCGGCCCGGCGGTCTACCTGCGCGACATCGCCGTGGTCGAGAACGGCACCGACATCGTCACCGGCTACGCCCACGTCAACGGCCGCCGCACGGTCTACATCCCGGTGACCAAGCGGGCCGACGCCTCCACCGTGGACGTGCTGCGGCGCGTCAAGGAAGCTCTGCCGCGCATGCGGGCGGCGGCGCCCGAGGATGTCGAGATCCGTCTGGAGTTCGACCAGTCCCGCTACGTCATCGACGCCATCCGCAACCTGGTCCACGAGGGACTGCTGGGGGCGCTGCTGACCGGCCTGATGGTGCTGCTGTTCCTGCGCGACTGGCGCAGCGCCTGCATCGTGGTCCTGACCATCCCCTTCTCGCTGCTGGCCGCCGTGGTGTGCCTGTGGCTGTCGGGCCAGACCCTCAACCTGATGACGCTGGGCGGCCTGGCCCTGGCGGTCGGGGTGCTGGTGGACGAGGCCACGGTCGAGATCGAGAATATCCACACGCACCTGGCTGCGGGCAGTACGCGGCCGCAATCCGTGCTCGACGCCTGCCGCAAGACGGCGGTGCCGCGGCTGCTGGCCATGCTCTCGATCCTGGCGGTGTTCCTGCCGTCGCTGTTTCTGACCGGGGTGGGCCGGCAGTTGTTCGTGCCGCTGTCGCTGGCGGTGGGCTTCGCCATGCTGTCGTCCTACCTGCTGTCGAGCACCCTGGTGCCGGTACTGGCCACATGGATCATGCGGAAGGGCCACGTCGGGACAACGGCCGCGCACTCCCTCTACAGCCGCGCCGTCGATCTGGTGGTCCGGTTTCGCTGGCCGGCGGTTGCCCTCTATGCGGCCGGGGCCGCACTGGTGCTGTACGTAATCCCGCCCCGCCTGGGTTCTGAGATTTTTCCCAGCGTGGAGACGCGCCAGTTCCAGCTCCGGCTGCGGGCCCCCACCGGCACCCGCATCGAGCGCACCGAGGTGGCGGCCCTGAGGACGCTCGAGTTGATCCGCCAGGAGGCCGGTCCGGACAACGTCGCGATCACCACGGGTTTCATCGGGGTCCAGCCTCCGAACTACCCGGTGAACACCATCTACCTGTGGACCAGCGGGCCGCACGAGGCCGTGCTGCTGGTGGCGCTGAAGCCGGGGGGTCCGGTGCGGGTCGAAGAGCTGAAGGAGAGGCTGCGGGCACGGCTCGCCAAGGCCCTGCCGGATACCACCTTCTCGTTCGAGGCCGGCGACATCGTGGGGCAGGTAATGAGCTTCGGCTCCCCAACGCCGGTCGAGGTGGCCGTGGCCGGACCCAGTCTGGCCGCCAATCGCGCGCACGCGGAGAAGGTCCGGCGGGAACTAGCCGCGATCGGCGTCCTGCGCGATCTGCAGTACGGCCAGCCGCTCGATTATCCGACCCTCGATGTGAAGGTGGACCGCGAGCGGGCCGGCCAGTTCGGCCTCACCATGGCCGACGTCAGCCGGTCGCTGGTGGCGGCCACCTCCTCGAGCCGCTTCATCGATCCCAACTTCTGGCGCGACCCGGTCAGCGGCAACGGTTTCCAGATCCAGGTCGAGATCCCGCAGTTCCGGATGGGGTCGCTCGACGACGTGCGCGGCCTGCCGGTGATGCGCACCGGCGACGCGCGCCCGCTGCTGGGCGAGGTGGCCGAGGTGCGCTACGGCACGGTGATGGGCGAGATCGACCGCTACAACATGCAGCGCATGGTGAGCCTCACCGCCAACATCCACGGCGAAACGCTGGGAGAGGCGGCCGCGAAGGTCCGCGCCGCCATCGGGCGGGCCGGCGAGCCGCCGCGCGGCGTGACGGTGTCGCTGCGGGGCCAGGTGCCGCCGCTGGTTGAGACGCTGGACGGGCTGCGGGTCGGACTGGGGCTGGCGATCCTGGTGATCTTCCTGCTGCTGGCGGCCAGCTTCCAGTCGATGCGGCTGGCGCTGGCGGTGCTCTCCACCGTGCCGGCAGTGATCGGCGGGGTGGCGGTGATGTTGTGGGTCACCGGAACCACGCTCAACGTGCAGTCGTTCATGGGGGCGATCATGGCGATCGGGGTGGCGGTGGCCAACGCCATCCTGCTGGTGACCTTTGCGGAGGTGTCGCGGCGGGACGGCGCCTCGGCGGTTGAGGCTGCCCGAGAGGGCGCTCGGGGCCGGCTGCGAGCCATCCTCATGACGGCCACCGCCATGATCGCCGGCATGATTCCGATGGCTATCGGGCTCGGCGAAGGCGGCGAATCGAGCGCGCCGCTCGGCCGGGCCGTCATCGGGGGGCTGGCGGCGGCCACCTTTGCTACGCTCGGGGTGCTGCCGGCGGTGTATGCGATTCTGCAGAGAGGTGCGCGGGCAGGGACGGCGTCGCTCATTGAGGAATGACGCGGCGACGGGATGGTGGCGGGTCGCTGAATGAGGAATTGAGGAATTGAGGAATGAGAAACTTTTGGACGGCGGCGCTGCTGCTGGCGTGCGGTCTGCCGAGAACTTGCTCGCGGCGGCGGCGCTGGCTCGGGGTGCGCCAAACGCCCGGAGGTCATCGGGCGGCTGGGCGCAGCGTCGCGCTCCTGTTGCTGGCACGCGGCCTGCCGAGAATCTGCTCGCGGCGGCGGCGCTGGGCGCCGTGCGCCAAACGCACGGGAGTCATCGGGCGGCTGGCGCAGGTCGCTGAATAATGAGGAATTGAGGAATGAAAACCTTTTGGACAGCGGCGCTGCTGCCGGGGCTTCTGCTGGCTCAGGGCGCTCCCACAGTCGAAGTAGTGCCGGTGGTGTCGAAGCCTGTCTCGCGAACGGTGCGGCTGCCCGGCGAGATGATGCCGTATCAGAGCGTGGCGATCCATCCCAGGGTTACCGGGTTTGTGGACGCTGTGGAAGTGGATCGGGGCTCGGTGGTGAAGGAGGACCAGGTGCTGGCGCGGCTGACGGCGCCGGAAATGAAAGCGCAGCTGGCCGAAGCGGAGGCCAGGCACGAGGCTATCGAAGCCCAGCGGGTGGAGGCGGGGGCGAAGCTCGTCGCTGAGCAGGCCACCTACGACCGGATGAAGGCTGCCGCCGCGACGCCGGGCGTGGTCGCCGGCAACGAGCTGCTGTTGGCCGAGAAGGCCGTGGATGCGGCGCGAGCCCGCGTGCGGGCGCTCGAAAGCTCCCTGCGGGCCGCCCGAGCGGCGGTCCAGGTGGTCGAGGAGATGCAGCGCTATCTTCAGATTACGGCGCCCTTTGACGGCGTGATCACCGAGCGTCGCGTTCATCCGGGCGCGCTGGCCGGCCCCGCGACGGAGCTGCTGTTCCGCCTCGAGCAAGTCTCCCGCTTGCGGCTGGTGGCGGCTGTCCCTGAGATTGACCTGGGCGGGATCGTGGAGCGCGCCCGAGTCTCCTTCACTGTGCCTGCGCATCCGGGCGAAACCTTTACCGGCGTGGTGGCGCGCATCGCCCGCTCCGTCGACGTCAAGACCCGTACCATGCCGGTGGAGCTCGACGTCGACAACCGGGGCGGGCGCCTGGCTCCGGGGATGTTCTGTGAGGTGATCTGGCCGGTCGAGCGGGCGCGGCCGTCGCTGCTGGTTCCACCCACTGCGGTCGTCGTCACCACCGAGCGAGCCTTCGTGATCCGGGTGACGAGCGGCGCCGCCGAGTGGGTGACGGTCTCGCGGGGCGTTGTGGCCGGGGGCCTGGTGGAGGTCTTCGGGCGGCTGGAGGCCGGGGACCTGGTGGTCCGCCGAGGCTCCGACGAGCTGCGCGAGGGCACCAAGGTCGCCTCCCAGCAGAGCGCCAAGCCGTGAGCCCGCCTCCGGTACAATGGGGGGCGTATGTTCCCTTTTCGCGGCGTCGACTTCCTGGAGATTGACTCCCTGTTCAGCGAGCAGGAGCTGCTGGTGCGGCAGACGGCCCGCCGCTTCGTCGAGGAGCGGGTTGTGCCGATCATCGAGAAACACAACCGCGAGGCGACCTTCCCGCTGCACCTGGCCGCCGAGATGGCGGAGCTGGGCTTCTTCGGCGCGAATCTGGCCGGCTACGGCTGCGCCGGCATGTCGAACGTCGAGTACGGCCTGGTGATGCAGGAACTGGAGCGCGGCGACAGCGGCCTGCGGAGCTTCTGCTCGGTACAAGGCGCCCTGGTGATGTATCCGATTCTCACCTACGGCTCGGAGGAGCAGAAGCAGCGGTGGCTCCCCCGGCTCCAGAAGGGCGAGTGCTTCGGCTGCTTCGGACTCACTGAGCCCGGTTTCGGCTCCAATCCCGCCGGCATGCTAACAACGGCCGTCCAGGACGGCTCGGGCTTTGTCCTCAACGGCGAGAAGACCTGGATCACCAACGGGACCCTCGCCGAGGTGGCGGTGATCTGGGCCAGGCTCGACGGGAGAATCCGCGGGTTCCTGGTGGAGCGCGGGACCCCGGGGTTCTCCGCCTCCGACATCCACGGAAAGTGGTCGCTGCGGGCATCCATCACCTCGAGCCTGTCGTTGGTCGACTGCCGGGTGGGGCCGGAGAGCCTGCTGCCGGGCGCGACCGGGCTCAAAAGCGCGCTGGGGTGCTTGAGCCAGGCCCGGTACGGGATCGGGTGGGGGGCGGCGGGGGCCGCTATGTCCTGTTACGATACCGCCAGGCAATACACGGTCCTGCGGAAGCAGTTCGCCGGCCGCCCCATCGCCTCCCACCAGCTTGTGCAGGCCGAGTTGGCCTGGATGATCACCGAGATCACCAAGGCCCAGTTGCTGGCCCTGCACGTCGGGCGGCTCAAGGACCGGGGCAAGGCCGACTACGCCCATATCTCGATGCTCAAGCGCAACAACGTGTGGATGGCGATCGAGACGGCCCGCCGCGCCCGCGACCTGCTCGGTGCCAACGGCATCACCGACGAGTACCCCATCTTTCGCCACATGTGCAACCTGGAGACGGTGAAGACCTACGAGGGCACGCACAACATCCACACGCTGGTGATCGGCGAGCGGGTGACCGGGGTGGCGGCGTACTTATGACCCGGGTGCTGGCGCCTGGCGGACCATCCGATGCCGGTCTCGGTGCGGCGCCTGGGCCTCCCGGCCGGCCCGGCGGGGGCGTTGGCATGACCGCGCGCCGCGCTGCCGCCCTGTTCGCCGCTCTGCTGCTGGCGTTGATCCTGGCTGCGCCCCTGGCCGGGAGCATGGCGGCCCCGGTCTACGCGGCGTTCTCCTGGATCTGCCACCAGCGGCCCGACCGGTGCTGGCGTCTGGCGGACCATTCGCTGCCGGTCTGCGTGCGCTGCCTGGGACTCTACGCCGGCGCGCTGGCCGGGGCGGCGGCCGGCTGGAGGTTTTCGCGGCCGCTGTTACTTGGGTCGGCGGCGCTTGCCGGCGCCGACTGGCTGGCCGAGGCAGGGGGTTGGCTCGCTCCACCCTCGGCGACGCGCTTTCTATGCGGGTTCCTGCTTGCCGCCACGGCCGTCCCGGCGATTTGGGCGGAACCTCGCCCGGCTTTGCCTCGTAGGGAAACAGTATGAGCAGGCAACCCACCGGCCGGCTGGTGGCCATCGTTGTCGGCGTGATCTTCGCCATCGCGATTCTCACCGTCGGCGGTCTGCTGGTGGCCGGCTACGTTTTCGCCTCCAAGGTCCGCGTCTCCACCGACCGGGACGAGCAGGGCCGCGAGAAGACGGTGCGCGTCGACACGCCGCTCGGCCGTCTGCGGGTCGATCGAGATGAGCGGGTCGATCCCAAGCACCTCAACATTCCTCTGTATCCCGGCGCCAGGGTGGCCGACCGCTCGGCCCGCGCGCGCATTGACCTCGACCTCGATTTCACCGACCAAAGCCTGCGAGTGCTGGCGGTCGAGATGGAAACCACCGACCCGGCCGACAAGGTCATCGACTTCTACCGCGAGGCGGCGGCCGATTTCGTCTTCAGTAAGAAGGCCAACGGCAGGGTGGAGTTTTTCTGGGAGCGGGGCGGGCTCAAGAAGCTCGTCGCCATCATCGAAAGAGGCGGGGGGACCCGAATCTCCCTTGCCAATATCGGGGAGCCTGAGGCAAACTGAAGGCTTCATGCCGGAAGCCTGTAGTTGCGGCGCAGAACTGCCTGACAACGCCCGCTTCTGCCACCGTTGTGGGAAACCCCAGCGGGAGCAGGACCTCCCGGCAGCTCCGGCTCCGGCTTCGGCTCCGGCCGCCATCGAAAGCGCGGCCCGGCCGGCGATTCATTTCGGCAACCCGGTCGCGCTGCGGGTCGCGCTGCTATGCGCCTCCCTGAGCGCCTTGCTCAACTCCATCCCTTTCGTCAGCTTCGGCTGCTGCCTGTGGATCACCGGCGCCGGCTTCCTGGCGGTGTTTCTCTACAGCCGCCGCACCGGCCTGCTGTTGTCGTCCCGCGAGGGCGTCCGCTTGGGCTGGATCACCGGCCTGCTGACCTTCGTGCTCACCATCCTGCTCACCGCCGTGAATTTCGCCCTGGCGCGCGGCGCGGCCGGCGGGTTTCGCGAGGCAGTGCGGCAGTCGGTGGAGAAGATGCCCGCCCGCGACGCCGTGACCCAGCAAATGATCGACTTCCTGCTCTCCCCCGCCGGCCTGGTCCTGTTTCTGCTCACATTCCTGGTGGTGGAGTTCGTGGCCATGATCTCGCTGGCCATTGCCGGCGGGGCCATGGGCGCCAAGGTGATGGAGAAGGACTGACCGGCCCCGCGCCGGACGGCCGCAATCGATGATATAAGGGTGGGAGGAGATGGACTCATGAAACGCCAGTTGCTTGCCGCGGTCGCCCTGGCCGGCGGGCTTAGCGCCCAGCCCGCCGTCTGGAACATCGATTCGGTTCACTCCAACGCCCAGTTCGCGGTGCGGCACCTGATGGTGTCGAACGTCCGGGGCGAATTCGCCAAGCTCGGCGGCACGGTCACCTGGGACCCGAAGGATCTCGCCCAGACCCGGATCGACGTCACCATCGAAGCCGCCTCGATCCAGACGCGGAACGGCAAGCGCGACGCTCACCTGAAAAGCCCGGACTTCTTCGACGTCGAGAAGTTCCCCACGCTTACCTTCCAGTCCCGCCAGGCTGCCCAGGCCGGGACGGGCCGGGCGAAGGTGACCGGGGATCTCACCATCCACGGCGTGACCAAACAGGTGGTGCTCGATGTCGAGGGCCCCACCGAGGCGATCCAGGAGGCCGGAGGCCGATCGCGCGTCGGCGCTGCGGCCACCGCCAGGATCAACCGCAAGGACTTCGGCCTGGTGTGGAACCGCGTCCTGGATGGCGGCGGGGTGGCGGTGGGCGACGAGGTGAGCATCACCATCGACGTGGAGCTGGTGAAGCCGAAGTCCCCATGACGCCCCTGCCCGCGCTGCTGCTGGCGG
>Ga0247727_10014232_pt1 | contig 13262 bp, 9 predicted proteins | sample WisWelCaveWW1625_FD_202498 | JGI IMG/M metagenome (GOLD analysis project Ga0247727, IMG submission 202498) | Biofilm microbial communities from Wishing Well Cave, Virginia, United States - WW16-25 | ecosystem: Environmental > Aquatic > Deep subsurface > Groundwater > Cave microbial mat | place... | reverse complement strand
TGCACCAGGAATATAGCACTCAAAAGGTGGAGCGAGGTCGTGTGCGGAGCCCTCGGTCGGAATCGCACCGACTTCTCCCGGGTACGGGCCGGGCGCGTCACTGCATACGCTTCGAGGGCGGAGGAGAGTGCCGGAGAAGGAGCCGCTGGTCGGAATCGAGCCCGGGCGCCGCGAAGCGGCGCAACTCGAAATCGCGCGCCGCGTAGGCGCGCATCGCGCCGGGCCGGCCGGGCGGCCCGGAGGCGGCGGAGTGCATCGCGGTTCCCCGCCCGGCACACCGACTTCTCCCGGGTACGGACCGGGCGCGTCGCCGAGTACGCTTCGAGGGCGGAGGAGAGTGCCGGAGTCGGACCGGGAGTCGTGGAGGCTCGGTCGGGGTAGCAACCCGCCTGGGCGCCGCCGCCCATTCACTCTCCGGAGGAAGGCGGAGGTCTCGAACCCCACACACGGGTTGTCCGCGTGCGATCTCGTTTCGAGCGAGTCCCGCTCCCCGAGCGGTTCACCTTCCCGGACTGCGCTGGCGGAGCTGACGGGAGTCGAACCCGCGATTTCCGCGCTGACAACGCGGCGGCCACTCCTCCTGGCCCACAGCTCCCGAGAGGAGGCTGGTGTGAAATGCCGCCTACTGTGCCCTTTCACACCGGCCTCCTGGCAGGTCGACGAGGAATCGAACCTCGGCCGTCGGGTTTGGAATCCGAGCGGTCGCCATGACCTTCGACCTGTGTGGTACCGGCGGTCGGATTCGAACCGACACTGATCACGGTCTGAGCGTGACGCCTCCTTCCGTTGGGCTACGCCGGTGTGCTGCGGTCCGCCGTGAGCGAGTCGAACGCCCGTCGCGCGCTCATCGGGCGCGGGTCCTGCCATTGGACGAACGGCGGGTGCGGTGACCCGGAATCGAACCGGGATCCTCGGAGTGGCGCTCCGACATCCTTCCTTTGGACGACCACCGCGTGCGGCGACCGGGAATCGCACCCGGATCTCGAGGATGGGAGCCTCGTATCCTTCTCTTGGACGACCACCGCTCTGCGGTCGGGGAGGTGCGATTCGCACGCACGGCCTCTCGCTCCCGAAGCGAGCGCTCTCCTCCTGAGCTACACCCCGATGCTGCGGTACCGGGCTGAGGAATCGAACCCCACTGAACCTGTTTGTAGGACAGGCGGCATCACCAGACGCCGAGCCCGGCGTAGCGGGAGAGGGAGTTGCACCCTCCCTGCAGGGTTATGAGCCCCGCGTCCGCCTGCGCGGTCCCGCAGTACCCCCAGAAGGAATCGAACCTTCGCTCTCGAGTTTCGGAAACTCGCGCTCTGTCCACTGAGCCATGGGGGTGGAGAGCCGCACCGGAGTCGCACCGGTCTCTGCCGGTTTGCAGCCGGCACTGTCCGCTCGGACGACGGCTCGGGGTGGAGCTGGCGGAAATCGAATCCGCATCTCCTGCGTGCGAAGCAGGCGTCTTCCCGTTGGACGACAGCCCCGGTACCCCAGGCGCGAGTCGAACGCGCGACAACCTGGTTCGTAATCAGGTGTCCGGATTTCCGCCGGCTGGGGTGGAACCCCTGGCGGGAGTCGAACCCGCTTCGGGCCGCTTAGAAGGCGGCTGCTCGATCCGTTGAGCGACAGGGGCGCGGCATCGGCGGCGGGAATCGCACCCGCGTCTCCGGATTGAGAGTCCGGCGATCTCCTGCTGAACTACGCCGACGTAGCGCGTGCGGGATTCGCACCCGCGTCCTCCGATTGAAAGCCGGAGATCCTGCTCCTGGACGAACACGCCTCGGGGGGTGACCGACCGGAATCGAACCGGCCTGACCTGGTCCACAGCCAGGCGTCCAGCCACTGGACCACGGCCACCGCGAGTGTCTCGGGACGGAGTCGAACCGCCATCTCCCGGGCTTCAGCCGGGCGCTCGACCGCTCGAGCTGCCGAGACGAACCAAAGAGCGGCTGCACGGGCAGGGATCGAACCTGCGATCTCTTCCTTAACAGGGAAGCGCCTTCCCATCTTGGCTACCGTGCAACACGACCTCGCTTGTCAGAGAACGATTTGCTTCAGCTCCGGGCCGAGGATTCGAACCTCGCTCTCCGCATTCAGAAGGCGGCGCCCTACCGACTGGACGATCCCGGAACACCGTGGGGCCGGAGAGACTCGAGCCCGACGCGAAAGGCGCGCGCGCGTAGCGCGCCACCTCTCGGGCCTGCGGCCCGCTCCCGGTCCCTGCTACGTCACCCATCGCCTCCGGGCCGCGCACTCTCACGTCCCGGCTTAAGAGGCCGGGCCTCTACCTTTGAGTGACGACCCCTCTCGACCACTGCTCAATGCACACGTGGGCCCGGACGGGCTCGAACCGTCAACGACCGGGGTAAAAGCCCGGCATGATGCTTTCACCACGAGCCCGCTCGTGGAGCGCGAGGGAATCGAACCCTCTGTCCTCGAAAGGAACCGGGTTACGGCCGGCTTGCCGTCCATCGGCGTACGCTCCTCGGGCACACCCATTCCGTTCGCGGCGGGCAACGTCGCCCACGCCGCGTGCACACCACCTCCCTTCGCCGGATCCCCTGATCCGGCTCCATTCAGGCCCCAAAACGCCGACGGGCCGCTTGGTTTCCCAGGCGGCCCGTCAGTACCTTCGGAGAGTCGGGCCGCCTATCTCATGCTCTCCTCGCGATTCGCCTGGCTATCCGTACCGACCGGCATCCAGAACGGACAAAGCCCGGCGTACACGGGGATCCGTGCCGCTTCGGGCCTCTTGGACGACGGTGTATGTGCTCTCGACATCATTGAACGGTCTCTAACTAGCTTGGACGCCCGACCTTGTCAAGGGATTCACGGAAAAAAGTTACCAGGCCTATCGGACCACATCCTCGGGCCCGCGGGGGAGGAGCTTGTAGTCGTAGATGTAGCTGACGACCCCGGTCAGCTCGGCGAACGTCGTCCCCGAGGCGACGTCTCCGAGGCCGTGGAGGTCGTCGTCCACCTCGAGCCCTTCGGCGATCGGAAACGCGCCGCGATCGTCCGTCGGGGCCGTCGCACGTGCGCCTTCCACCCGGACGAGCACACCTTCCCAGGTCTCCGCGGTCGGGTCGCTCGCGAGGTCGGCGACGTCCACGACCGTCGGCTCGGGCGGCGTCCACTCGCCGGTCCAGCGGGCGGAAGCGGAGACGAGCTGCGTGACGGTGCGGCCCGTGTCGTCCGCCCAAGCGGGGTCGATCTGCCCGAGCTCGAACTCGGCTAGCTCGCCGATCACCTGGACGACGTCGCCCACCCGCAGCGGTTCGCCCGACACGCTCGGCGCGAATACGGCAATTCCCGAGAACGGCCCGCCGGCGGGGTCCTGCACGTAGATCGTCCCGATGTCCCCGTCGCCGGTCTCGTCGTACGTGTCGACGGCCGTGACGATGACGCCGTCCAGCGTCACGCGCGATCCGACCTCGGGCCGATCCGTGGCGTCCGGGTCCTGGACCGTGGACACGGCGAGCCGGTCCGACGCTGCGCCGGGCGGGTCGGCGGGCGGAACCTCGGTCGAGCAGCCGAGAAGCAGGGCGATCGGAGCGAAGCGCACGAGGGGAGTATGCTCGGAAGGACCCGCTCGACGTCACTACTGGGCGGATGTACAGTGACTGCCATGATGCCCGCCCCCCGGTTCTCGCCCAATGCGATCCGCGTCCTCGAGCGGCGGTACCTCCACGAAGGCGAGAGCCCCGAGGGAATGCTGCGCCGCGTGGCCGCGGGCGTGGCGGCGGCCGAGCCGCGCTACGGAGAGGACGCCCCGCGCGTGGCCGAGCGCTTCTACGCGTCCATGGCGCGCCTCGAGTTCCTTCCGAACACGCCGACGCTGATGAACGCTGGCCGCCCGGAGGGACAGCTCGCGGCGTGCTTCGTGCTTCCCATCGACGACTCGCTCGACGGCATCTTCGAGACGCTCAAGCAGGCCGCGCGCATCCACCAGTCCGGCGGAGGCTGCGGCTACTCCTTCTCGCGCCTGCGCCCCCGCAACGACGTGGTGAAGAAGACGCAGGGCGTCTCCTCCGGGCCGGTGTCGTTCATGCAGGTCTACGACGCGGCGACCGAGACCATCAAGCAGGGCTCCGCGCGTCGCGGCGCGAACATGGGAATCCTGCGCGTCGATCACCCCGACATCGAGGAGTTCGTCACCGCCAAGAGAAGGCCGGGCGTGCTGACGAACTTCAACGTGTCCGTCGCGATCACCGACTCCTTCATGCGCGCCGTCGAGCGCGGGGAGAGCTACGCACTCGTGAACCCGCGCACGGGCGAAACAGTCGGCACGCGTCAGGCGCGCGAGGTCTTCGATCTGATCGTCGAAAGCGCCTGGGCTTCGGGCGAGCCGGGCGTCGTCTTCATCGATCGGATCAACGCGGATCACCCGACGCCGCAGGTCGGCGAGATCGAGAGTACGAATCCCTGCGGCGAGCAACCGCTTCCCGCGTACGAGTCGTGCACGCTCGGGTCGATCGACGTGTCGAAGTTCGACGCGGGAGGGAAGCTCGAACGCGATCGCCTCGCCGAGGCTGTCCACCTCGGAGTCCGGTTCCTCGACGACGTGATCGACGTGAACGCGTACCCGCTGTCGGAGATCGCGACGGCCACTCGTGCGTCGCGCCGGATCGGCCTGGGCGTGATGGGGCTGGCGGACCTGCTCGCGCTGCGCGGCGTGCCGTACGACTCCGACGAGGGGATCGCGGTCGCCGAGGAGATCGCGACGTTCGTCCAGACCGAGTCGAAGCGCGCGTCGCGTGACCTCACTGCGGCGCGCGGCGTATTTCCGGCGTGGGAAGGGAGCGCCTACGACGGGCCGCCCGCCGACGCCGCCGCGACCGGGATCCACCGCTACCGCGGCGAGAAGCTGCGCAACGCGACGACGACGACGGTCGCGCCGACCGGAACGATCTCCATCCTCGCGGGCTGCTCCGGCGGGATCGAGCCGATCTACGCGCTCGCGTTCCGCCGAAACGTCCTGGACGGCGAGAGCCTCGTCGAGGTGTCCAGCGCCTTCGAGCGCGTGGCCAGCCGCCAGGGCTTCGACTCGGAGGCCCTGCGCGCGCACGTCGCCCGCAAGGGATCCATCCGGGGGCGCGCCGACGTCCCCGAGCGCTGGCAGCGCGCCCTCGTGACCGCACCCGAGGTCTCGCCCGAGTGGCACGTGAAGATGCAGGCCGTCTGGCAGAAGCACGTCGACGCCGGCGTATCGAAGACGATCAACTTTCCGAAGGGCGCGACCGTGGACGACGTTCGCCGATCGTACCTGGATGCCTACCGCTCGGGATGCAAGGGGATCACGGTGTATCGCGACGGAAGCCGCGGCGCGCAGGTGCTGGAGAGCGGTGTGTAGGGCACCCTGCCCCACGAGGTGGTCAAATGGGATGGGAAGCGTTTCTCGTTTCGATTTCGTCGGACCTGACGCACGAGGTCGTCGCTGACTGCCTGCTGGCCATACCGGGTGTCCGCCCACAATCCGGGTCCGATGCCCTGCCAGGCTATCGGCAGTACGTCTACGAGGACCCTTCTCACATCATCGAACTCGAAACCAGTTCAGAGGCTGCCCAGGCTGGAACCCGGATCTCCATTCGCTTTGCGCTGTGCCAACCTGCCTCCATCGACGGCATCTTTGCGGAGTTCGTCGCGGATATCGCACAAAAATCCAAGGGTGCGGTCATGATCGCGGCAGATGCGCACGGTGAGCTGGCCGTCGACTTCCAGCACACAGGCATGGATGCGTTCGCGAAATCAGCGGCATTCTACCTGGGGCAGGACCGTGCCATCTGGCGCAGGGATTTTCCCGACGTGATCCCCAGGGTCACGTGCGGCGAAGCCATCGAGATTCTCGTCAAGCGGCTCGAGAAATCGAGGTGACGCGAAACCGCGGCTCGCCAGCGCATGTGTCCGGACGCTGGAGCACTACACTCCGATCCTGCACACCGGATGCGAAGGACACCAAATGGCCAAGACCGACTTCAAGTCAGTGGACGAGTACATCGGGACGAAGCCCGCGGCAGTGCAGGTCGTCCTGCGGCGCGTGCGCAGGACGATCCGCGGGGCGTTGCCTGGCGCCCAGGAAGGAATCAGCTACCAGATCCCCGCGTACAAGCTGCACGGGGGCGCCGTGATCTACTTCGCCGGGTGGAAGCGGCACTACTCGCTCTACCCGGCCACCGCGCGCGTCGTCGAGGAGTTCGAGGACGAGCTCGCGAAGTACGAGGTCAGCAAGGGCACGATCCGCTTCCCGCTCTCCGAGCCCGTGCCCGTGAAGTTGATCGAGCGCATCGTGAAGCTGCGCGCGAAGGAGACCGCCGAGCTCAAGCGAAGGGGTTCTCGACGGTGACGCCGTCGATGCGCTGTCCGTGGCTGAGATCCTCGGAGAGGATCCTGTCGGCGCCCGCGGAAGCCGCGGCGGCCATGATGAGCGCGTCCCAGAACGAGAGCTGGAACCGTTCCTCGATTTCCGAGGCGCGAAGGATGTGCGGCAGGTCGATGCGCTCCAGGCGCCAGGTGGCGTAGGCGCGCACGAGGTCCCGCGCCGCCTGCAGGGGAACGCGCGTTGGGATCTTGCGCGTGACGTTGCGATGCAGCTCCTGGAGCACCTGCGTACTGACAACCGCGTTTCCCGCGTCCCAAAGTTCCCGCACGATCGCCCGCGCGCGGACGTGCTTCGCACCGGCGTCCACGTCGTGCGCGTACACCAGCACGTTGGTGTCGACGAAGATGCTACCGGTCATAGATCTCCTCGCGATCGAGGGGGGTGCCGCCCAGCTGGAAACCTCGATCCAGGTACTCGAGCGCCCGTCGTCGCGCGGCGTCGTACTCGCGTGCCTCGTCTGTCATCCGTTCCACGAGCTGTGCGAGGAGCCGGCTGACGGACGTCCCGCGCTGCGCAGCGATGACCTTGGCTCGGCGGATTGTCTTTTCGTCCAGGCGGATCGTCAGATTCCTGTGCATGATCAAATAGTCTCCTATCAGTCCACGCTGAAAACGTGTAGCACGTGAACAGCGTGTAGTCCACCCAGGGGGGGCTATTCGAACCTCCCCTTCTCACATCGCGAGGCGCTGGCGGCCGTCGACCTCGAGGAGGCCGCCGATGAGCCAGCGGATGCGAGAGGCGGGAGCAGCGGCCTTGATGCGGCCGGCGTGGATGCCTTCGAGGTGACAGTAGACGCAGAGCGACGTGACGTTGTCGGGGTCGTCGGTGCCGCCGTGGGAGCGGTACTTCAGGTGGTGCGGGGTGATGTCTCGGCGTGGACAAACGGGCGACGAGCAGCGGAAACGGTCGCGGGCGTAGATGCCGGCGTACGCGACGTCGGAGTCGAAGGAGTCCTTCCAGGTCTGCCAGAAGGCCGAGCACAGGAAAGACAGGAACGTGCCGGGGATACCGCTGCGGCGATGGCGATCTTCGAGGTCTTTCCAGGCGAGGTAGAGGTCCTCGCGCATTTCGGTGTGGATGGTGCGGTGTCCTGCGCCGGGGCGGAGCCGATCGGATCCGTCGTCGGCGTCCGCGGCCGCTGCGGCCGCAGACATCTGGCTCGAAGGGGGGAGCAGGTCGGGACGGGTCGCGCCGGAGAGGGCGTAGGCCTCCAGGGCCGCGAAGTCGTGGACGACGTCGTCCGCCGGGGGGGCGAGGAGGGCCCTGTCGTTCTCCATGCGCGCGAGGGTCTCGGAGACGTCGACCTCCTCGCGAAGGTGCTTGAGCGTCCTGGTCTCGGCGCGCGCGAGCCAGTCCTTTGCAGTCTCGGGTGTGGCGACGCGGGCGACCAGCGAAGCGGCCTCGTAGCGGAGGCGGCCGGCGGCGACGGCGTCGGCGAGGCCTGGAACGCGGCGCGCGCGGCGTGCCAGGGTCATGCGGCCCTTGAGCGACGCGTGCGAAACGCCGATGCGCTCGCGGACGTACTGCCGCTCGGACGCGAAATGCAGGCGCCGCCAGCCGTCGGCGGCGAAGAAGCGCAGGGCGACGTCGCCCAGCTCGAGGTCGCGGCGGGCGAGATCGGCGGACAGGCGGCGGATCTCGGCGTCGAGCCCCAGGGGCGTGGTCGGAAGGGGCGGATCGGGCAGAGGATCGGAAGGCGGGACGTCGCGGGGGACCCGGTCCTCGGCCCCAATCTCGGCCTCGGCGCGCCAGGCGGCGGCGAGCTTCGCGGCCGTCTCGCGCTCGGGCAGGTCCTCGTCGGCGACGCGGGGCGCGAGGTTCTGCAGCGCGATGAGGCCCTCGCCGAGCAACCCTTCGACGAGGGCGTCGGTGGACGCGGAGCCAGTCACGGCGCGGGCGACCTTCTTGATGACCTCGAACGCCCATGCGTCCTCGGTGGGGACGGTGGTCGTCAGCTTGCGACGCGGTTCGGGGTCGTCGGACTCGGCGACCTGTGCGCCCGCCGTGCGAAAGTGCTCGCGCATCTGGCGGATGGTCGAGGCCTTTGCCTTGTCCAGCAGACCGGTGTCTTCCGCGGCCGATCCGTGACGCGACAGCAGATCGGCCATGCTCCAGGAGATCTCTGCCGCGAGGAGCGCCGCACGTAGGGCCGGCCGGTCCGCGAGTCGACGCGCCATGCCGGCCGATTCCAGCGCCCAGCGCCCCCCGCGCTCGCAGCGTTCGAGCGCGTACGCCTCGAGCGTCGCGAAGCCGAGCTCCCGGTGGCCGCCGCTCTTCGACAGCGCCTCGAGCGCCTCGCCGAGCCGAAGACGCAGCGCGCCCGTCCCCCGTCCGAGCCGACCCAGCTCGCGGTCCAGGCGCTCGATCTCCTCGTGAGGGAGGCAGCGCTGCAACGGATCGGCTCTGCGTCGCATGCGGAGCAGACCTGGATAACACAGGCTGAACGGAAGTCAAGTAAGAAATACGGCAGTGGCGAATAATTAGCTGCTGTCCGGATGTGTCTTTAGATGTGTTTCGACAGAGATGTGTTTCGACAGGGTAGCGCGGTCACGGCGACGCGAAGGCGGCATAAACGCCGCGGATGCTGGACGTTGCGATGTCCGGCGCGCCGTCGCCGTCGAGGTCAGCCACCTGCATCAGGTCGAAGGCCGGGAACGAAGCCTGGACATCGATCGAGAACCGAAGGTCGCCTCGATTCTGCAGGATCGAGAGCGTGGCTCGCGGGTTCCCGCCGAGCGCCGCCACGTCGAGATCGCCGTCATCGTCGGCGTCCGCAAGCGAGACATCGGCGAAGTAGCCGACCTCGCCCAGATCGACCGGTGAATCGAACGAGCCGTCACCCTGGCCGCGCAAGAGCATGACCTGGCGGTCGGCCTGGGATCCCGCGACGATGTCGAGGTGTCCGTCGCCGTCGACGTCTCCGACGGCCACGGCGATCGACCCGCGTTCGGTCTGGACGGGTCGGGCCGTCCCGAAGCCACCAGCGCCGTCTCCGGGCACGAACCAGGCGCCGTCTTTCAAGGCGTTCGACACGAGATCCAGATCCCCGTCCTCGTCGATGTCGCCGAACGCCATTGCGTAGGCGGGCGTGGGAAACGCGGTCGGCCCTTTCATGCCCGACCCGGCGGTCGCCAGCAGGACCTGCACTTCGTGCCCGCCGGAAACGACGATGTCCGCAGCGCCGTTCGCGTCGAGGTCGGCCGTGGCCAGGCGGCCCTCGGCACCGCCGTCGAAGTGCTCCATCTCGAAGCGCGCGGCCCCGTCGTTCCATAGGACGGTCAGCTCCCGCCGAGAGCGGTTGAGGGTCGCCAGGTCGACGTCCCCGTCGCCATCCATGTCGGCCGCGACGATCGCGCCGGGAGAATGCTCCACGTCCACGGTCGAAACGGTCTCGAAGCGGCCGCCGCCGTCGCCCAGGTGGATCGAAACGTGCAGCGCGTCGTACCCCGCCGTCGCCAGGTCCGGATCGCCGTCCGCGTCGAGGTCCGCGATGACGAACCCCCGTGTGTCGTCGTCCGACGCCAGCACACGCGTCGCGGCCAAGCTGCCGTCGCCACGGCTTCGGGTCACGACGAGCTCCGGTGTCGCTTCGTTCGATGCGACGATCTCAGGGAAGCCGTCCCCGTCGAGGTCAGCCCCGTCGACGGTCCGGAACCACAGAGCAGTGTCATCGGCTCCAGCAACGTGCAGGCGCGACGGTCCGAGCGCACCTGCGCCGTCATTCTGCAGGACGAGGAGGTCTTCGCCGCCTGCGACGACGAGGTCGGCGTCGCCATCCGCGCCCAGGTCCTCGGCGCGGATTGCCCAGAGCCAGTCGCCACGGCCGATCTCCTCGCGTGGACCGAAACCGCCGAGGCGGTCCCCGAGAAGCACGCCGACGGTCCTGTGGTCGTTCAGGACACCGACGTCGAGCGCGCCGTCCCTGTCGAAGTCCGCCACCGCAATTGCGCGCGCGGAATCGCCGGCGTCGATGGGCGTGACGGAGAAGATTCCGGTGCCGTCATTGATGAGGATCTCGGCCGAATCCGTCGGTCCGACCACGTCCAGGTCCCCATCGCCTTCGATATCCGCCTCGACGAAGTCCCAGACATTCGCGTCGAACGAGTCTCCGGGCGCGAAGGAGCCATCCCCACCGTTGAAAAGGACAGCGGAGCCCCCAATCCGGCCTCGTACGAACACGTCGACATCGAGGTCGCCGTCGAAGTCGCCGGTCCCCGTTTCGGCCGCCCCGGGGAAGGAGATGGAGATTCGTTCGGCGAAGAGACCTCTTCCGTCGTTGTCGAAGATCTCGACGGCATCGGTGACCGCGGCGGCCAGGTCGACGTCGCCGTCACCATCCAGATCGCCGAGCGACATCCCGGTCCACCAGGTTTCCAGCGGAATCAGGGTGGCTTCGCCGAATCCACCGATCCCGTCACCTTCCAGAACGTTCAGTCCGTCCTCGGTGCTAGCCACGATGTCGAGGTCGGCGTCATCGTCGAGGTCGGCGAGCGCGGCCCAGAGCGTCGTGCCCGTTGTCGCGAACCTCCTGGGGAACTCGAAGCAGATCTCGCCCGGCGTGAAGATGCCGTCGCCGCACTCGCCGCAGGTCCGGGGGCAGGCGTCGCCGTCCGCTTCGTTGCCGTCGTCGCAGAGCTCGCGCGAGTCCTGGACGCCGTCGCCGCAGTGGGCGCGGCGACAGTCGGTCCTGCACGCGTCGGGGACGATTTCCGAGTTCGAGGCGCCGTCGTCGCATGCTTCGCCGGGATCGAGGCGGCCGTCGCCGCAGGCGGGCGGCGCGGCATCCGGCGCGGCGTCCGCGGCGGCGTCGTTGCCTGCGTCTCCCGCGTGCCGATGCGCCCGGCCCCCGCAGCCGAGGACGATCCCGACGAGCACGGTCCACGAGTGCGCGCGACGCATCACGAACGGCCGGTCAGGGGGCGACGGCGGTGGCGTAGATCACGAGCTGATCGATGACGCCGTCCGCGGTGTCGACGTCGACGGCGTCCCAGGCGCCCACGTAGACGTCGCGCGAGGCGTCCTCCGGCACCATGTTCGCGGAGCCGGTGCGCGTCTGGGCGTAGGTCGCCTCGACGTCGTCGAAGTAGATGCGGACGTTCTGCACGCCGCCGGCGACGGTGAAGTCCCAGGTGACGCGGATGCGGATCCAGACGCCCGGCGTGAACGTGTAATTTGCGGGGTTCACGCTGGTCTCGCCCGCTCCGCCGCCGAAGCCGCCGGTGTCGTCGATGAAGATCGCCTGGAAATGGTTCGTGTTGTCCGCGGCGGCCTTGCGGATGCGCAGGCCTCCGGTGCCCCCCCACGGCTGCGTGCCGATCAGGTGGTGGTTGACGCCGTCCGTCTCGACGTAGCTCGGCAGGTACCAGAAGTCGATCGTGCCCTGATCGCTGTCGAAATTGGTGGTCGCGCCGTCCGCTTGCTGGAAGCGGACGTACTCGGCGGCCCCGTCGATGCGGATGCCCTCGTCGATCTGCGCCGCGACGAAGTCGTCGAGCGGAACCGTCAGGTGGCCGGCGCCCGCCCCCGAGCCGATGCTCGGCGACGTGATCGAGACCGCGTCATCGAGCGTCGAGCAGAGCAGCGCGCGGATCCCGCTGCAGGCGTCGGAGTCGGAGTCGGAGTCCGTGTCGACGTCCGTATCCGTGTCGGAATCCGAGTCGCTGTCGGCGTCGGTGTCCGCATCGGTATCCGCGTCCGAGTCGGCGTCCGTGTCGGCGTCCGTGTCGCCGTCGGAGTCCGAGTCGGCGTCCGTGTCCGAGTCGCCGCCGGTGTAGTCGGGGTTGTTGCTCGTGCCGCACGAGGAGAAGAAAAGACACAAGAGGACGAGAACACGCATCGGTCATGGACCTCCCGCTTCGATTGTACGCGCGATGCCGGCGCGATGAACACGTGCCCCGCCCATTTCCGGGTGTCGGCCTGCGGTGTAGCATCCCTCCATGCCCTTGCGCCCGACGACGCTGTTCGTTGTTCTGACTTCCATTCTCGCGGCCGCGTCGCCCGCCTCGGCGGACACGCTCGCGGGCCCCGTGCTCACGCAGGACGAAGCCGGCTGGGAGATGATGGGCCTGCGCTTCACGGCGCTTGCGAACGTCACCCTCGAGTCCGTCATCTACCGGAACCAGGGCAACGCCGGCTCGACCGTCGAACTGCGCAGCGAAGCGAACGTCGTCCTCGACTCCGTCGTCGTCCCTGCGGCCAACCCGAACTTCGTGGCCAACCTCGGGTTCGCGCTGACCGCCGGGACGACCTATCGCCTGCTGGCGATCAAGCCGGTCGCGGTCGCGCAAAACCACCGCTGGCTGGTCTACGGCGCTTGGCCCACCGCGAATGCGCACGTCTCCGTCTCGTCCTCCTGGGGGGCGTCCATCGACGGCGACAACGTGGGCGCGGCCCAGGCCGCCTTCTGGTTCACGTTCAACGACATCGTGACCAACACGTGCGGCAACGGAGTAGTGGACGGCGCAGAGGAGTGCGACGACGGGAACCTCTCCAACAACGATGCGTGCACGAACCGCTGTCTGGACGCGCGCTGCGGCGACGGTTTCATCTGGAACGCAGGCGGCGGCGCGGAGGAGTGCGACGACGCCAACGCCTCGAACAACGACGCGTGCCTGAACTCGTGCGAATCCGCGAGCTGCGGCGACGGCTTCGTCTGGAACGCGGGCGGCGGCACCGAGGAATGCGACGACGCCAACGCCTCGAACAATGACGCGTGCCCGACCACATGCGAGTCCGCGAGCTGCGGCGACGGCTTCGTCTGGGACGGCGCCGGAGGCGGCGAGCAGTGCGACGACGGAAACGCGGTGAACGGGGACGCGTGCACCAACGCGTGCCTCGACGCACGGTGCGGCGATGGAATCGAGTGGAACCTCGGAGGCGGGACCGAGCAGTG
>Ga0247727_10014231_pt1 | contig 13262 bp, 10 predicted proteins | sample WisWelCaveWW1625_FD_202498 | JGI IMG/M metagenome (GOLD analysis project Ga0247727, IMG submission 202498) | Biofilm microbial communities from Wishing Well Cave, Virginia, United States - WW16-25 | ecosystem: Environmental > Aquatic > Deep subsurface > Groundwater > Cave microbial mat | place... | reverse complement strand
GGTCGATGACGAGCGTTCGCTTCGCCGCCCGGCATGCCTTGTAGATCGTGACCAGACGGTCCACGTTTTGAGTGGAGGTGAAGACGACGACCAAGCCGCGAGTCGACTCGAACGCCTCGACCATCGCATGCTCGACCTCGAGCTCAGTAAACCCGGTGACCGAGCAGTCGTCACCGCGCACATGCGTCCCTTCGAGGAGCAGCACATCGACGTTCTCGGGCGGCCGCTCGCAGAGCTTCTTCACCAGCGATGCCTTGCGACCGTGCGCGCGGTAATCACCGGAGTAGAACAGGCGTCGCCCGCCACCGTCGATCAGGAGCGCGTACGAGTCGAAGGCGCTGTGGTCAACCAGGTACGGCGTGATGGTGAATGGCCCGAGTGTGAACGGCCGGCGATCCTCGAGGAACCCAGCCGGTCGCAGCTTGATGCCGGACGGTGAGAAGAACGCTGCCGCATCAAGCAGCGCGGCTGCCGCCTGACCGACGTAGATCGGGACTGAAGGATCCACCTGCGCCACGAGCCCGTAGTGGTCCTGGTGCGGATGAGAGAATCACGCCGAGTAGCGACCCGTCGTCGGGAGCACCGAGACCGGGTATGTCCGGGAGGTCGACCTTCTGATCGGGCTCGGCATCGAGCGGTCTCCCGAGATCGAGCACGAGCCGCTTGCCCTGTCCCTCCAACTCGACGCAGTTGCCGCCGATCTCACGCGCCCCGCGGTGAATGCGCACTCGCATCAAGGAGTCACGAGTCATCCTCCGACGACCAGAGATCCGTCGGTATCAAGACTGGCGCGAGCGTGCGTCTCAGTACGGCGAGTGTCGGGGTGAGCCCGAGCCGCTCGGTACAAGCGTCGAACGCATCGACGAAGTCCAGGACACGAAAGCGGAACTCGTCGCGCGTTCCCCACGCAGGATCCCAGTCGCCCGACGTGCCACCCGATCGCTCGGCGTAGCGGACTGCGGCGGCGACGGGGCACATCGCCAGCTCGGTCTCGTAGGCCCCCGCCCCGATCCGTACCCCCGGTTCCTCCATACCGGCCCGCATAGCCTCGGCCAGAACCCACGGCAATCGCGCTACCGCGGCTTCAAGCTGGTCGAATCCCGATTGGTTCATGCTTGGAGGTAATCGGGAAAGACGCTGCGCAACCTTACTGGCGACCGCGAGGCCGGAGAGCGACTACGCGTCGTCGGCCGAGGCGGGCGCCGCGCCGGCCGCAGGTGACTCGCCGAGCTCGGTGCGCTCGACCTGGCGCGTCTCGTAGGCCTCGAGCACGTCGCCTTCTTTCACGTCGTTGAAACCCTCGAGCAGGATCCCGCACTCGAAGCCCTCGCTCACCTCGCGGGCATCGTCCTTGAAGCGCCTGAGCTGCCCGATCGTCGTCTCGTAGATGACGGTGCCGTCGCGCACGACCCGCACGTGCGCTCCGCGGCGCACGAGTCCGCTCGTGACCATGCAGCCGGCGATCGTGCCGAGCCTCGATACCTTGAACAGCGCCCGCACCTGAGCCTCGCCGAGGGTCTCCTCGGTCTGCACCGGTGTGAGCAGCCCGACGAGCGCCTGCTGGATGTCCTCGGTCAGCTGGTAGATGACGCGATACGTGCGGATGTCGACGCCCTCGCGCTCGGCCAGCTGCCGGGCCTCGGCGCTCGGACGGACGTTGAAGCCGACGACCAGCGCGTCCGAGGCCGACGCGAGGTTCACGTCGTTCTCCGTGATCCCGCCGACTCCGGTGTGGATCACGTTGACGCGCACCTCCGTGTGCTGAATCTTCTGCAGCTCTCCGAGAAGCGCTTCGACCGAGCCCTGCACGTCGCCCTTCAAGACGATGTTGAGGTCCTGCACCTCGCCTGCCTGCAGGTCGTCGTGCAGCGTCTCGAGCGAGACCCGCCGCCTTGGCCGTTGCGCTAGCTGCTCGCGGCGGAGGCGCTCGGCGCGCACGTTCGCCAGATGCTTCGCCTGACGCTCGTGCTCGACCACGCGGACGAACTCGCCTGCCGTCGGCGGGTGGTCGAAGCCGAGAATCTCGACCGGGTCTCCGGGCCTCGCCTCCTTGACCTTCTCCCCGCGATAGTCATAGAGCGCTCGGACCTTCCCGGACGCATCGCCCGCGACGGCCGCATCGCCCACGCGCAGCGTTCCGCGGTGTACCAAGACGGTCGCGACCGGTCCACGGCCCACGTCGAGCCGGGACTCGATGACGACCCCGGAGGCCTCTGCACCGGGGTTCGCCCTGAGATCGAGCTCGGCGTCCGCGACGAGCAGGATCTTCTCGAGGAGATCGCCGAGGTTGTCCTTCTGCTTCGCCGAGACGGCCGAGAACTGTGTCGCTCCACCCCAGTCCTCCGGCTGTAGCCCCTCAGCGGCGAGCTCACTCTTCACGCGGTCGACGTTCGCATCCGGCATGTCCATCTTGTTGACCGCGACCACGATCGGCACCTGGGCGGCTCGCGCATGCGAGATCGACTCCTTCGTCTGCGGCATCACGCCGTCGTCGGCGGCGACGACGAGAACAGCGACGTCCGTGACCTTCGCGCCTCGAGCACGCATCGCGGTGAATGCCTCGTGCCCCGGCGTGTCGAGGAACGTGATGCGCCGCCCGTCGATCTCTGCCTGGTAGGCACCGATGTGCTGGGTGATCCCGCCCGCTTCTGTATCGACGACCGATGTCTCGCGGATCGCATCGAGCAGGGTCGTCTTTCCGTGGTCGACATGCCCCATGATCGTCACGACCGGTGGCCGAGGAACGAGATCCTCCTCGCTGTCGTCGAACTCAGCCGGCTCGAGCTCTTCCTCGGCGGCACGCTTGATGGTGATCTCGCGGTCGAGCTCGGTCCCGATGACCTCGACCTCCTCGTCGGCGAGTGACTGCGTCGCAGTGCGCATCTGGCCGAGCCCCATGAGGATCTTGATGAGCTCCGGCATCGGCACGCCGAGGGCGTGCGATAGATCTTTGACCGTGACGCCCGACTCGACGGTCACCGGTCCCGTCGGTGGCGGTGCCGGAGGCTGGCGAGGCTGGGACGGAGCGTCCCTTCGATCACGCGCTTGCCTCCCCTGGCTGCGTGCTCCCCCGCCCTCGATGACCACGCGCCGCTTTCGCCCACCGGGGCCGCCGCCACGCGGGCGAATCGGGCGATTCGGTCTACTTTTTCCGTCAGCCATCAGGCGTCAGTGTAGTGGGGTCGTCGTCGTCATCAGAGCGGCGCAGCGGGAGCTACCCGTCGCTTCGGGCCTCCTCTTCGATCGGGGTTTCCTCGGGCTCGGCAGCGACTTCGAGATCCTCGGCGACAGCCTCGACTGCAACCTCTTCCTCGAGCACTTCGGCCTCGGAAACGGTGATCTCTCCAGTGGCAAGCTCCTCCTCGACGATCTCCTCGACGACGGCTACCGCCTTGATGTCCTCGGCCACCGCTTCGACCGTGTCGTCCTCGACGGCAGTGAGAGCCTGGTGCGCCGGGACTCCGCAATACCGCGAGCCGGAGAGTGACGCGTTGGGACAGCGCTTCCCGTTCGAGAGAACTGCACCGCAGCGGCCGGAGTACTCCTCATCGTCCTCCGCACCCGCATAGGCCGCATCGGCCTCGGCCTGTGCGAACTCGGCCTCCGACTGGATGTCGATCTTCCAACCGGTGAGGCGGGTTGCGAGACGGGCGTTCAGCCCCTCCTTGCCGATTGCAAGAGCGAGCTGATCGTTCGGGACGATGACGGTTGCCTCGCGCGTCTCGTCGTCGATGTACACCTCGCGCACGCGGGCCGGGGAGAGCGCCTTGGCGACGAATCGAGCCGGCTCCGTGTTCCACGGGATGATGTCGATCTTCTCGCCGCGAAGCTCGGAGACGACCATGCGGACGCGTGAGCCGCGCGGCCCCACGCAGGCGCCTACGGGGTCGACTCCCTGCTGGTGCGACTCGACTGCGATCTTCGCCCGGTAACCGGGTTCCCGCGCGACGCCACGGATCTCGACCAGCCCGTCTGCGATCTCGGGCACCTCGAGCTCGAAGAGAGCGCGAATGAGCTCCTGGTCGCGACGGGAGAGGATGACCTGCGGGCCCTTCGTTCCCGACCGTACCTCTGCGATGACGGCCTTGATGCGACTCCCCTGCTCGTACCGCTCGCCGTCGACCTGCTCGGAGCGTGGCAGAAGTGCCTCGACACGACCGAGATCGACGAGCACGTTGTTGCGGTCGCCGGCCTGTTGCACGATCCCTGTCACGACCTCGCCCTGGCGGTCGACGTACTCCTCGTACATAATCGCGCGCTCGGCCTCGCGGATGCGCTGCTGGATGACCTGCTTCGCGGTCTGTGCGGCGATTCGCCCGAAGTTGTTTGGCGTGACGTCCGTTCGCACGATCTGGTCGGGAGGAACCTGCGACCAGTCGAGCTCGAGGTCGTCGTCTGCGATCAACGTGTGCTGCCGCTCGCCGGTCTCTTCCTCGATCTGCTCGAGCTCGGTGATGCGCGCCTCGCGCGCATCCTCGATGAGCCGCGCCTCGATGCCCTCCGGGATCTCGATTCCGTAGACACGAAACTCGCCGTCTGTGCCGAGCTTGACCTCGGCGTGGCGTGTGGCTTCGGGAGTTTTCTTGTACGCGGCTCTGAGTGCGTCCTCGAGAGCGGAGATAAGGATGCCCTCGTCGATCCCCTTCTCCTTTTCGATGGTCTGGATGCCTTCGATGATCTCTTGGCTCATGTCGTCAACCCCTCGTCGATCAGATTGCCCCGCACGATCACGTCGTAGGGGATTCGTAGCGTCGTTGCTTCGGTCTCGACCGTGACTGCGTCCTCGGCGGCATTCGTTACCGCGCCGCGGATACGACTCTTTCCGGCGATCTCGACGTCCGTACGCAGTGAAACGCGTCGCCCGATCACGGATGCGAAGTGCGCGCGCTTTCGGAGCGGGCGCTCGGGACCCGGCGAGGACACGTCGATCGTGTAATCGGTGCGGTATGCGTCAAGCGCCCTTGTTACGCGCTCGCACAGCGCATGGTCGACACCGTCCGGATGATCCACGTACACGCAGAACCGGCTTGGTGAGAGCAACTCCACCGCGAGAACCTCGACTCCAGGCACGCGCTGCTCGACCGCTGGGGCGATCTCTTCCTGCAGAGTCCGTTCTCGTGTGTAGGTCGCTGTCACTCGCTCCCTCATAAAAAATGGGCGCCTGGCGCCCATTTCTCCAAACCGGTGAAATGTGGTGAGCGCAGGATAGCACCGTCCACCTGTTTTCACTCCCTAGGGCGACCAAACGCGCCGACACGCGTTCGTTCAGGTCGTCACGCGTCGAGCACGATCGTCACCGGGCCGTCGTTGACGAGCGAGATCTCCATGCGGGCGCCGAAGACTCCTCGAGCGACGCGAACGCCCTCGGCCTCGAGCGCGGAGCAGAACGTCAAGTAGAGCGGCTCGGCGAGCTCCATCGGCGCCGCGGAGGTGAAGCTCGGCCGGTTTCCCTTCTTCGTCTCCGCGATGAGCGTGAACTGGCTGACGACGAGGGCTTCACCTCGAACGTCGAGCAGCGAACGGTCGAACCGTCCCTCGTCGTTCTCGAAGATTCGAAGCCGTGCGACCTTGCCCGCGAGCCGCTCAGCAGTGTCTGCCGTGTCGTCGCTCGCGATTCCGACGAGCACGACGACGCCGCCGGCTGTCGCGGCGATGGCGATGTCGGCGATCGTCACAGACGCCGTCTTGACCCGTTGTACGACCGCCCGCATTCCGTGATTCTCGTTGCGGTAAAGGACAGGCGTGAATCGGCCGATACAACGCGGGATGGAAGCCGCACGTCAACCCTGGCCCGCACTCGGGGTGTTGCTGGTACGCGACGGGCTCGTCTCCAAGACTGAGCTCGAGACCATCCTCGAGGAGCAGCGCGACGCTCGACACCAGCGCATCTCCGGCCACCAGCTCGGAGAGCTTCTCGTCGCACGAGGCACGGTGACACCGACTCAGGTCGCGAGACTGGTCGCCGAGCAGTACGAGCTTCCCTTCATCGAGCTCGACACGACCGACATCGACCTGCAGGCAGCGCGCGTCCTCAGTGAGGAGATCACTCGACGTCTCTCCGCGCTGCCGATCAGCACTCGCGCGGACGGCTCGTACTTGGTAGCGATCGCCGACCCGGCGACGGTGCTCTTCTCCGACGAGCTCCGCCGAGCCCTCGGGGCGGCCACGAACTTCGCTGTCGTCGGCCCCGAAGCTGTCGACGCTGCGATCGCGTTCGTCCACGATCGTCCCCACGTGCTTCCGGTGGCCATCGACCCGCCGGACGACGACGGCCCACGGGGCGTCGTGATCGAGCTTCGCTCCGACGAGTCTGCCGATGTGGCGAGCTTGCATGCGGTTTGGAACGAGGTAGAGGAGCAAGCGGCGGCTCCAGAGCTCCCTCCGTTGCTCGGAGCCCTGCTCCAGCGCGAAGGGCTCGTGACCGACGAGGCGCTCGATCGAGCCCTCGCGCAACAGCGCCTGTCGACCAGTTGGCGGCTCGGCGAGATTCTCGTCAACCTGGGTCTTGTGACTTCCGGCGTCGTTGCGAGACTCATCGCCGAGCAATACGAGCTCCCGTACGTGGAGCTCGCAGGCCTTGACGTCGACCCGGCAGTTGTCGCTCTTCTTCCGCGAGAGATCGCGCGGGATTTCCCGGCAGTTCCGATCGCGGTGCATTCCGACGGGCTGGTCGAGGTTGCAATCGCAGATCCGACCAACTTCTACTACTCGGATGTGCTTCAGAAGGCGCTCGGTGTGCCGCTGACCTTCGTGGTGGCTGCCCCAGACGCGATCGAAGCGCTGCTCGAGACCCCGCACGCCCCCCTGGCCGTTGTGCTGGACTCCGAAGAGGAGCACGGCCACATCGAATCGGTCGTGCCAGTCGATCTTGCCGACTCGACGGTCGAGGAAGTGGTTCACGAACCCCACGACCTCCACGAGTTCATCGCGGACCCCCTCGACGTCCCAGGGTTCGCCACTGCGCCCGACCACCTCCCCGAGTTCGTTGGGGAGCCAGTCGACTTCCCGGAGTTCGTCACGGAGCCCGTCGCTGTCGAGGAGCCCGTCGCCTTCGTGGAGCTGGATCCCGTAGCGCAGCCCGACCAGATCGAATCGGCCGTGCCGCTCGATCGCGCCGACTCGGTGGCGGTCGAGGATGCCGGAATCGTGGTCAGCGAACGCGACGACCTCCTTGAGCTCGTCACGGAGTCCGACCAGCTCCCCAAGTTCGTTGGGGAGCCAGTCGACTTGCCGGAGTTCGTCACGGAGCCCGTCGCTGTCGAGGAGCCCGTCGCCTTCGTTGAGCTGGATCCCGTAGCGCAGCCCGACCAAATCGAATCGGCCGTGCCGCTCGACCGCGCCGACTCGGTGGCCGTCGAGGATGCCAGAATCGTGGTCAGCGAACGCGACGACCTCCCTGAGCTCGTCACGGAGTCCGACCACCTCCCCGAGTTCGCTGCTGAGCCCATCGACCTCCCCGAGTTCGTCACGAAGCCCACCGATATCGAGGCACCCGTCGTCACCTGGCAGATCGCGGCACCGGAGGAGCGGAGATCCCACGAGAAGATTGTCGGGTTGCCCCCAACCTGGGCGACCGAGCTCCAGCTTGCCGACGACACGATCGAGCTCGCCGAACCGCAACAGCAGGACGACCCTCACGACGTGCTCGGGCCGACCGACTTCGTTGCAGACGACCTTGCCGCGGCGCTCTTGGCCGAGGTGGCGGAGGTCCACGAGAACACTGACCCCGCGGCTGAGGCTGAGCAGGAGGCGACGCTCAGCTTCATCGAGGGCGAGTACGCGGAAAGGCTGGCTGAGACGATCGACCAGACCGTCGATCCGGAGGCGACGGTTACGCTCGTCGAAGTCGAGGTCTTCCACGACGCGACTGGGTCACCTGGCGTTTCGGATGTCCACGACGAGCTCGTCGTGGAGAATCCGGCAGCGTACGCCGACGATCTCGACGCGGCCATCGAGGATGTTCTCGCGCTCGGTGCCTCGGCGATCCACTTCTCGCCTCAGGGTGAGTGGCATACGGTTCGTGCACGGATCGACGGTCTCGTCCGCGAGCTCGGCGTCGTTGCGAAGGCGGATCTGGAGTCGCTCGTCGAGCGCGTCGAAGCATCAACTGCGATGCGCGTGAACGTTCTTCCCACGAAGCAGGGCGACAAGGTCACGTTGTTCCCGCGCGAGCAGGCCGGATCGCCGCGGACGCTGGCCGAGCTCGGCCTCGCGAGCGACGCGGCCGAATCCGTCCACGCAGCTCTCACTCCGCCATTCGGAGCAATCATCGTGTGCGGTCCCATCGGAGCCGGAACTACCACGACGCTCTACGCGGCGCTCGAGGCGCTCAAGGCGCCCGACCGGGTCATTGCGTCGATCGAGGACCCGGTCGAACGCGTCCTCGATGGGATCGATCAGACCGAGGTTGTCACCGCCGCAGGCGTCACCTTCGCGGGCGGCCTTCGGACGCTCCTCGACACCGACACGGACGTGGTTCTCGTCGGTGAGATCCGCGATAACGAGACCGCAGAGGTCGCGTTCCAGGCAGCTCTCGACGGCCGGCACATCCTCTCGGCCGTGCACGCTCCGAGCGCAGCCGCGGCGATTCGCCGACTGACGGACATGGGACTCGACCCAGGCGTACTCGGCGGTGCACTGACGTGCGTCGTCGCTCAGCGGCTTGTTCGACGGGTGTGCAACTCCTGCCGTGAGACGTACTACGCGTCGGACGTAGAGCTTGCAGACCTCGAACAGCCGATCGAAGGCGGTGGGCCGCGTCTTCTAGCGCGCGGTCGGGGTTGTCAAGCGTGCGACGGAACGGGCTTTCGCGGGCGCGTCGGGATCTTCGAGGTTCTGGCCGTAACGGACGAGATTCGCGCGCACGTTTGCGATGGCGCGTCCGAGAAGAAGATCCAGCGCGCGGCAGTTGCAGCGGGAATGCGGACGATGCGCGACGACGGAGTTCGGCTGTGCCTCGAAGGTGTCACGACGGCCGCCGAAGTCCAGCGGATCCTCGGCACCGAAAGGTAACGGCGTCACGAAACCGGAAGCGCTGCGGCCGCGAAGCGGCCGGCTTTAGGTCCTTTAGGTCCTTCGTGCGGCTGAAATCCGCGTTAGCGGATTCCAGTGCAACCGGAAGCGCTGCGGCCGCGAAGCGGCCGCCTTTAGGTCCCTTTAGGTCCTTCGCGCGGCTGAAATCCGCGTTAGCGGATTCCAGTGCAACCGGAGACGCTGCGGCCGCGAAGCGGCCGCCTTTAGGTCCTTTAGGTCCTTCGCGCGGCTGAAATCCGCGTTAGCGGATTCCAGCCTGCGCAAAACATCAGTCGAGGCTCTCGCCTTCGCTGCTCTTGCGGGGGCGGAGTGAGCGGGCGATCTTGATGTGCGGCGTCGCCTCCTGGCGTCTCCCCTGGTTCACGAGAGCTCGACCCAGCGCATAGTGCGCGAACTCGTCCGCCGGCGCGAGCTCGACCAGCGCGCGGAACTCGGCTTCGGCCTCCTGCCAGCGGCCGATTCGGAAATAGGCGATCCCGAGGGCCTCGCGAATCGAACGTGACTGCGGCTCGCGCCGCTTTGCCTTTTCGAGCGGTACCGTCGCCTGCGCCGGCATGCCGCCGCGAAGATGCTGCCGTCCGAGCTGGAACAGGTCGTACGTCTCGGTTATGGCGAGACACCGCCCCGCAACGATCGGAGCGAGACGAACCCGCGCAAGCGCGCCCAGAGGGAGAGCTCCTGCCGCGCGCGCTTGAGGAGAGAGCGCAGCTCACGCTTCGCAGGCGACGCGCCCGGTTCCAGCTGCGCGGGACGCCCAAACCGGGCCCGGGCTGCGGCGCGGGCGAACGGGCGCCCGTCGAGTCCGAGCTCGGCGTACACGGCTTGCTGGAGCGCCTGCAGTGTCGCTCCGGGCGAGATCAGGACTCCTTGATCTCGGAGAAATTCCTCGAGCTCGCGTCGGCTCGCGGTCGCAGCCCGCCGGGGGTCGCGTGTCAGGTAGCGCGCTCGGCGAACGCACGCCTTCCCGATCCCGACTCCCAGGCCCCACAAGACGCTGAGCATCAACACGATCCCGAAAAGTGACGGCGCCCGACCGCTCGACGGCCCGCTCCCTGCACCGAGATCGGCAGAGTCAGGGAGCTCTCGGCCGGGCGTGCTGGAACGTCTGAGCTCGCCTCGGCGAAGCGCTGCGACGGCTTCCTCTGAGTCGGACGCGAAGGAATACTCACCTGCGAACGTGCCTCGCCCTGGTGTCGGATCGAATGGGATCCATCCAAGTCGGGCGAACCAGACCTCCACCCAGGCGTGGGCTTCGTGATTCGTCACGACCCACTTCCCGTCCTCGTCCTGCGTTCCGCTTGTGAAGCCGACCGCGACTCGCGCCGGGATCCCCAGCATTCGCAGCATCGCAGCCATGGCTCCGGCGAAGTGCTGGCAATACCCTGCCTTCGTGCGGGTGACGAATGCGACAAGCGGCGCGTCTCGTACCCGCGGAGGCGACTCGTCGTAGCGGAACCCGCCCCGCTGCCTGAACCACGACTCGAGGGCGAGGACGGCGGCGTAGGGTGACGGTGCATTGCCGGCGACCCGCTGAGCGGCTGCATACATGGGTCGATGCTGGGCAAACGCCTTGTACGACGGATCCGCGAAGAGCGACCGGACGGCGCGCTCGCGTTCACGACTCCGAAACGTTGGGAACGCTCGCCCGTCGATCTCGAGGAATTGCGCGGCTTCGGCTGGATAACGAGGCCGGACTGCGCCGAGCGCCGCCGGCGCTGGATCGGGTGCGTAGCTCCATATGCGGTAGCTCGTCCCTTTGCGGACCGGGTCATGAACGCGCAGGACTCCACCGGAGAGCTGGAAGACGGTTCCCAGCCGCCGAGCGTCGAGCGCGACCGGCGTTCCGGCGGCCGCCAGGTGGTCGTCGACCAGCGCCTTCACCTCGACGCGCTGCTCGAGCCAGTTTTTGGGTTGCAACCCGCGAGGCGGGAAGAGACGACCGGGCGAGAACGCTTTCGAATCTCCTTCGACCTGTCCCAGCCAGAGCAGGTGTTCGAACCAGTGGCCGTCCGCAAAGTCATCGAGAGTCGACGTTCGCCAGTACGACGGTTCGCTGGGTCCCTCGATGGTGAGGACGACCGTCTTGGCCGCGGGAAATTCGATGCCGTCGTAGTTCGAGTCCCACACGAAGCGCACGCTGGACACGGGCTTGTCCGACCCGCGGATGTCCCACGCCTCCCAGTTCAACGCCGACTCACGCGCGAGCGTCGTCGCCGATGACGCCCAGCTCGCACCGACGACGACGAGCGCCGCTGCCGCACCACCGGCGAGCAGCGCCGGGCCAGAGCGGGCGCGAAGGATCAGCGGTATCGAGAGCGCCGCTGCGAGTGCGAGCGCTCCGACAGCTACGGCCTGCACGCTCAGGAGGGTGGCGGGCCAGCCGGCTCCCGCCACCGTCACGGCAGCGGCACCTACCGGGCGCCTCGCAGCGACGAAGAGGCCGATCGCGAGCGTGAAGCCGAAGACCGCACAGAGGACGAGCGAGTGCATCTCGGGGTTGCGTACGGGGTCGAGCGGAAGGAGAACCGCATAGAAGTCTGTGACGCCCCGACCAACCGCGTTCGAGACGGGAGCGAGGACGTGCTCGTCGCGGTAGGGCGCGAGCTCCCACGGTTGAGCCCCGAACGCGATCCAGGCGCCCGCCGCGCATGCCGCCAGAGCGGCGGTCCTTCTGCGCCACCCGCCCGGCGCGATAACGGGCGAGAGCGCGAGCACGGCGATCGCGAACACCTCGCCGACGCCGCGCGGTTCCTCGAGTCGGAGCCAGGACGCGCAGATGACGACCGCAGGCAGAGCGCAGGCTGCAAGGCTCCTACCCACCCGCCGCCACCCCTGCCCTCCCGGCACTGAGCGCTGTGACGAGGTCGGCGCCGCGCCGCACGACGGCGACCGGAACCCCACTCACGGAGAGCCTCAGGACGCTCGGCGTCGCCGCTGTCGGTCGCGACGCCCAGCTCGGCGCGTCGATCCAGACGACGGAAACGAGCCGTCGCGTCGCGAATCGGAGGAGAGCCGCGACTGCCGCCGGCTCGAGTGTTGAGGTCACGACGACGAGCTCCCCGCCTCGCGCGATCGACGGATGATCCGTGTTGAGCACCCTCGCCAGCTCGTGGCGGGCGTCCGCTTCCGTTGCTGCGAGCGCTGCAAGCGCTGCTCCGAAGTCGGATTCGCCGGAACGGACGGGAACAACCTCACGATCGCTCCCTGTCGTGACCAGGACTGCGCTCCGGCCGCGCGTGGCGTACATCTGCAGAATCGAGCCGGCCGCGCGCACGGCCATGTCGAAGCTCGAGTCTGGCGGCTCGCCCGCCGCACCAGCCGGGTCGCAGTCCAGCACGACAACCACACTGTCTCGAGGAGAGTCCTCGAGTTCCTTCACCATCAACTGCCCACGGCGTGCGCTCGTGGGCCAGTGGACGCGCCGGAGCGACTCGCCCTGCTCGTACTCGCGAACGGAGTGAAAGTCGAAGCCCGCCGCGCGGCGAAGCAGCAGTCGCCTGCCGTCGCCACCGGCCCGTCCGGCGTCGCTGAAAAGGCCGTCGAGGGTGACAAGCCGTGGATAGACGATGACGGTGGCCGGCGAGAAGGTTGCGGGAGGGGTCACGAACTCGAGGCCGAGGAAATCCCCGAGAACGAGCCGTGCGTCAGCGAGCGGAAAGCATCCGCGCGGTAGCACCCCGAGCTCGACGTTCGCACGCGCGGTACGGCCATGGCCGCGCAGGCGCCATTCGCGCGCTCCGAGCCGACCGACCGTTCCGTGCACGAAGGCCGACCCCACGGGCACGCGGGACGAACGCCGCGCCTCGATTGCGATCGTGATCCGATCACCCTCGAGCGCGACCGCCGGATCGATTTCGGGAACCACCGCGACCGGGCTCCGGACAAGTCCAGCCCACACCCTCGTCAGAACAGCCGCGAGCAGCAGCCCTACCCCTGCCACTCCAAGCGGCCGCGAGCCGAACGCCGTCGCCGCGACCGTCACGCCGACTCCGAGCGCGAACGCGCCGCTCCAACGCCTCATGCCGGAACCGGGATCTCGGCGAGCGCCTCCTCGACCGCTTCCTCCGCAGCGAGCCCCGTGGCGCGAGCTTCCGGGCCAACAATGAGCCGATGTGCGAGGACCGGCGCAGCGACGGCCTGAACGTCCTCAGGAAGAACGAAGTCGCGTCCGACCGCGACAGCGCGCGCTTTCGCCATCCGTAGCAATGCGATCCCCGCTCGCGGGCTGG
>Ga0247727_10014230_pt1 | contig 13263 bp, 11 predicted proteins | sample WisWelCaveWW1625_FD_202498 | JGI IMG/M metagenome (GOLD analysis project Ga0247727, IMG submission 202498) | Biofilm microbial communities from Wishing Well Cave, Virginia, United States - WW16-25 | ecosystem: Environmental > Aquatic > Deep subsurface > Groundwater > Cave microbial mat | place... | reverse complement strand
CCTCTTTCTCCGGCGGGGCCGCGAGCAAGGCCACGAGCGCCAGCGCGATCACGGCAGCACCGCCTGGCCATCGAAGGTGAGGAACGGGCAGGTGACGAGCATCCCGGTGTCGCGGATGTTGGAGTCGGGAATGGCGCCCTCGAGGGCGGCCTGCGAGTCGAGCCAGCGGCAATCGCCGGGGAAGCGGGCCGCGCTCTGGAAGCAGGTCGGATCGCCGGCGACGCGCAAGAGGTATTCGTCGACGTCGCCGCGCGCCTCGATCTCAGCGGCGATGGCCGGGGCCAGCCCTGGATACTGGCCGCGCAGCGCCGCGCGGCCAGAGGGGATGAAGGCGCCGGCGCCCGACGGGAGCAGCGTCTGGTACACGCGCCAGAGCGCTCCGAACTGCGGCTTGCCGCCGGCGAAGCGGGCGGGGATGCCGGAACGCAACGGGCCCGTGCCGCCCACCTTGGGCAGGCCCAGGCTCTTGAGCGAGCCGTCCGTGCCGCGCACGGTGAAGTCGAAGAGCGCGGCCTCCTCGACCACGTGTTTGTCGTCCCAGTTGAAGCGGTTCCTGCCGAAGTCGAGGTAGTAGACCTGCTCGCCCTCGACCCAGCCGCGCGCCAGGTTCACCTTCACCGCGTCGCCGAAGATGGGGCGCACCGGGCCCGACGAGCCCTGCGCCTCGGCCAGCGACACCTCGGGCGGGGCGATGGCGCAGAAGGTGCCGCCGCCGGCGACGAGGGGCAGGCCGCTGTCGAGGACGTCCTTGGCGCTCTTGAAGCGGTTGGGCGCCGTCCCCGGCGGCACCACCAGGTAGAAGATCTGCCAGTAGGGGCTGTAGAAGCGGCTGCGCGTCCCGATGCCGAAAACCACCTGCGCGCCGGGGAGGGCCTGCGCCCTGCCCTCGGCGTCGAAGCCTACGACGGGCAGGTAGAGCGGCTGCACCCAGACCTTGGGGAAGCCGATCCACGCCTCGGTGGTGGTGTACGCGGCCGGGCGCCCTTCGCTGAACGCGGTGAAGACGTTGAGGCCGTCCTGATCGCCGCGCTGCACGGCCGGCGCATCGGAGAAGGGCGGCGAGAGCATCATCAAAAGCTGCCCGCGCGGCACGGCGAACATGGTGGCGGGAAGCGGCCCCACCGATCCCCCGGTGCGGGCCAGCCGCAGCATGTCCTCGACGGTGAAGAGCCGCCCGGCGGGGACGTTCTCGGGGTCGCCGGCACACGCCGCGCAAAGCAGGCAGAGGGCCGCCAGGCGCGCCGTCATTTCTCCGCCGACCTCTGGGCCGACGCGCCGCCGCCGCCGGTGACCCCCGCGGCGAAGCGCGTCTCCTCGTCGCGGATGTCCTCGCCGAAGAGGCGCTCCATGTTCCGCGCCAGCCCGGCCGCGGCGCCCGAGAGGTAGGGCGCCAGCGCGGCGGCAAACTCGGCGGCGGTCTGGAACCGGTCCTCGGGCGCGGGCTGGAGCGCGCGGGAGAGGATGCGGCCCCCGGGCTCGCCCAGCGCGGCGATGCGCGCCAGCTCTTCCGGCCCCGGCCCCCCCGCGGCCTTGACCAGCAGCTCGTAGGCGTTCTCGCCCTCGTAGAGCGCGTCGCCGGAGAGCGCGTAGAACATGACCAGGCCGAGCGAGAAGAGATCGGCGCGGCTGTCGATCTCCACGCCGCGCGCCTGCTCCGGCGACATGAAACGGATGTTGCCCTTCACCACCCCGTGCTGCGTCTGGGTGATGCGGCCGGCAGCCTTGGCGATGCCGAAGTCGAAGAGCTTCACCTCGCCGCGCGCCGAGACCAGGATGTTGTTGGGCGAGACGTCGCGGTGGACGATGCCCAGCGGCCTGCCGCCTTCGCCGGTGCGGCCGTGGGCGTACTCCAGCGCCTCGAGCGTCTCGTGGGCGACGAAGAAGATCTGCGCGGCCGGCAACGGCTTCTTGTCGCGCTCCAGCGAGCGCCGCGTGACGCGGCCCAGGTCGCGCCCGAGGATGTACTCCTGGGCGAGGAAATACTCGTCGCCCACCTTGCCGAAGTCGAAGACCGGGACGATGTTGGAGTGGACGAGGCTACTGGCCAGGTTGGCCTCGTCGATGAAGGAGGTGACCACGCTGGGCTCGCGCATCATCTCGGCGCGCAGCCGCTTGACCACGAAGGTGCGGCGGAAGTTCTCGGCGCCGAAGGCCACCGCCGTGTACACCTCGGCCATCCCGCCCTCGCCCAGGCGATCGATGAGCACGTAGCGGCCGAAGACGTTGGACGGCTGCACCGGCGCCGCCGCCATCAGGCTGGGCGCGGTCACGCCTTCCGCGCCGGTGGTGCCGGCGAATCCGCTCGGCACCGGGGTGGTGGCCGCGAACTGCTGCGAGGCGCCCGAGGGACCGGCGAGTTGCTGCGAGGCACCCGATGGGCCGGCAAGCTGCTGCGAAGCGCCCGACGGGCCCGCCACGGGCTGCGGCGGGATGGGCGTCATGCTCCCGGTGGTGTTGGCGATGGCCTGCTGCAGCTCGGCGTGCGCGCGCGCGTTGCGCAGCCCGAGCACGATCACCAGCGCGGACAGCACCAGCGCGATGCCCCACAGAACCGCCTTGGTCACCAGCGCGTCGCGCGCTTCGTCGGCCGCGTGCGCCTTGGCATCGGCCAGCGTCCACAAGGTCAGCCCCGGCATGAGCTCCTCGCGCGCCACCGCCCAGGTGCCGTCCTCGCCCACCCACTCGCCGCGCTCGACCACGTTCCGCAGCGTCTCCTTGCTTTCCCCCGAGGCCAGCAGCGTCGACTTCCCATCGGAGAGGAGCAAGGAGCCGCGGACGCGCTCGGACAACTCCCGCGCAACGCTTTCGTCGAAGGGGCGGGCCAGGACCAGCACCGGGGCCACCGCCTTCCCCGGGGCGTCGATCACCGCCGCCGCCGCCAGGTACGGCCAGGCCTTCGACCGGGCCTGAACCAGTGCCGCGCCCTGCCGCTTCTCGCGCGCCGTCTTCACCAGCGCCGCCACTTCGAAGTCCGCGGGGGCCATGCCTTCGCCCTCGACCAGATCGAGCTTCTCGCCCGCCATGGCCACGCCGTAGACGCGGAACTCGTCGCGCACCGGCTTCCACCACGGCTCGTCCTTGAAGCCGTCGCGCAGCGTGGCCACGTCGCCGGTGGCCACGATGCCGCGGACCTGCGTCAGGCCTGCCGCGGACTGGGCATGCCCCGCCAGCGCTTCGAGCCGCGCCTTGAGGCCGTCGCGCGCCGCATCGCGGGCCGTCGCCGCCATCCGCTCCGCGAACGCCTGCGAGCGGCGGACCCGCGCCTTGTCGATGGCGACCGTCCCCAGCGCGCCGGCCGCGACCAGCGCGACGACCACGGCCAACAACCATTTCGGCAGCTTGCTCATCGATGCGCGCCCCCGCCGGCGGAGCTTCGCACAACCCCGGCGGCCGCGCGCGATTCCGGAGCCCGGTCAGGGCGCACTTCGGCCGCAGGGAAACGCAGCGGCTGCACGGACGCAGATCGTGCGAGGCGCGGCGGCGGCACGCGGCATGCTTGGCTTACGGACGGAAAGGGGGATGCCGTGAAGCCCTGGATCATCCCGCTCCTCGCCCTGGCCGGCGCCGCCTGCGGCGATCCCTGCGGCGACGACGAATACCGTTTCGTTTGGGCGACGATGGAACTGGCCAGCGGGGCCAGCGCGGCGCCCGGCAACTTCGTCCTGACGACGCCGCCGGCGAGAAAGGAGTGCCCGGCCCGGCTCCACCTCCGCTTCGCCTGGAAGGACGACGCGCGGCGAACGACCGACGGCACGCCCCCGCCCGTCGATTGCTCGTTCATGCTCGAGGACCGGAGCGCCTTCCCGACGCCCCGACCGGTGTGCGAATGGGTGGCGGGAGAGCACTGGTGCCGCGTCGAGCGCAGCGCGGACGCCGTGGGGGAGACGGCGGACTCGGTGAGCTTCGCGATCGAAGCGTGGGCATCGGGCGCCACGGCCGACGCCATCCTGGCGATCGCCTCGATCGATTACGTGCCCGCGCCGCCGGAGTAGCCGCCGCCGCACGTCCGCGAGCCGCAGGGGCAGCCCTGTTGGCCGCAAAGCGCCGCTTGAAGCCCTGGCCGAGAACGACCAGTCGGCGGCGCTTTTTCCGCGCCGAGCTCGACGACGCGGCAACCTCTCAACGCTGGTCGGACTCCCCGCCCGCCGAAGCGCCGCACGCCGCGCGGGCCCGGGGGCCTCGGCGCGGCGTGCGGGTCGGAACACGAGTTGGCCGGGTCAGTCGGACTCGGCCTGGGTCTCGGGGGCCTCGGACTCCTCCTGCTGCGTGGGCTTCTCGGCCTGCTGCTCCTGCTTCTCCTCGGCCTGCTCCTGCTTCTTCGCCTGCTTCTTGGGGGCGGGCTTCTTGACGTTCTTCCCGCTGGCCTGCCCGTAAGCCTTGCCGCCGCCCTTGCCGGCGACCTTGCCGCTGGCCTGCCCGTAAGCCTTGCCGCCGCCCTTGCCAGCGACCTTGCCGCTGGCCTGCCCGTAGGCCTTGCCGCCGCCCTTGCCAGCGACCTTGCCGCCAGCCTTGCCGCCGACCTTGCCCTTGACGGACCCCTTGACGGACACGCCCTTGCGCTTCTGCGTGGGCTTGCCCTGCGTGGGCTTGCCCTGCACGGGCGACGCCGCGAGCAATCCGGGCGAGGTGAGCGCGAAGAGCACGGCGACGAAAACTGCGAACTGGCGGAACATGGAGCCTCCGGGAGCGTGGGGGATCCGGCCAGCAACAGCAAGTCGCGGACCGAAAGCCAACCCGCGGAAATCAAGGGGAACGGATCGTCGGCCTGGGCCGGCGGCGGGCGCTTATCCCCTTTGAAGCGTCCCAAAAAGCCCCTGGCGCGTGCGCAGTCCGCGTGCGCCCAACGTGAGGTCGAAAGGAGCGGAGGCAACCCGGAACCGGCGCCGCTGCGGGCAAGCTGGCGGAGGAGGCAGGATTCGAACCTGCGAGCCCTCGCGGGCCAGCGGTTTTCAAGACCGCCGCCTTCAGCCTCTCGGCCACTCCTCCGAAGGAGTACTTCCGGCACTCTAACCCCAGTGTTTGGCTGTGCCGAACCGGGTTCGGCTTGCGGCTGGCGGCCTGCGGCTTTCGGAACCCCGTCAAGGCGGGTGCGCCGAAGCACGGTCTTCCGTCCGAGACTACTCTCCGACCCCAGCGGGCAGTTGCCGGTGGCTCTCGAAGACGACGAGCACGACGATACCGTCCCGCGCGAGTTGATAGACGATGCGGTAGCGCCGGACGATGACCTCGCGGACATCGTCTCTGCTCAACTCGGGAACGCGGCGCCCAGCGCGAGGCATGCGAGCCGCCGCGCGCGCCCGCTTGCGAAGCATGGCAACCCATCTGCGCGCTGCCTCGGGGCTGTCCCGTGCGATGAATCGCGCGATTTCGAAGAGATCGCTCTGGGCCCTCAGGGTCCAGCGGAGTCTGCTCATCGTTTGCGCTTGCCGAACTCGCGTTCCACCAGCTCATCCAGATCCCGGTCCGAGACGACGCGTCCCGCCTCGGCATCGGCGAGCCCTTCGCGGACGGCTGCGCGGAAACGCTCGCGGTAGCTGAGGCGATCGAACTCCTCCGGTGAGAGCAGCACCGCAGCCGGTCTTCCGTTCTGCGTGATGATCATCGGGCGCCCGCTCGCGCGAAGCGAGCGCACCACCTCCGAGGCGTGCGCCTTGAAGCTGGCGATCGGGAGGATGTCTTGCGAAACCTGGAGGGGCTTCATGGTGACCACCTGGATGGTCAGAATATAGACCCACCAAGAGGTCCGCGCCAGCCTGCCGCGCGGCGTGCTGGCGAGCGCCGGACCGGCTCACGAGCCGCGGTGCCCCAGGACGAGCGCCGCGGCGCTCATCCCCTCGGTTCGCCCTTGACGGCCATCACCTCGCCGGACCCGACGGCCGACGGCGCCGGTCAGCGCACCGTCGTGACCGCCGTGTCGTCGACGAAGAAGCTGCTCGACAGCGAGAAGTCCTCGACGCTGCGGAAATGGATCCGCACCGTCTTGCCGCGATGCGCGCCCAGGTCGAACGACTTCTGCACCCAGGCCGAATTGTGGTCGAGGTTGCTCAACGTCCCCAGCGTGGCGAGCACGTTTCCGGCGGTGTCGCGGACGGTGACGGTCATGGTGTCGTAGGGCGTGGTGGTGGTGGTCTCGCGGGTGGTGATCTTCAACCAGAAGGTCAGGTTCGCGCTGCACGCGTTCGCGGGCAACGTCACCGCCTGGTACAGATCCTCGCTCGTGGTGACTCCGGCGTTGCCGAGGAGCGCCTTCCAGTTCCCGGTCCGCGGATTCGACCCGCCCCTGCTGCCCTTGAGGATGACGCCGGAAGACGCCGTCCAGGCCGTGTTGCCCGACTCGAAGCCGGGGTTGGCCAGGTGCTGCTGCGTGGTGGTGCAGGCCACGACCGTGACCGGGACGCCGGCGCTGGTCGTGCTGTTGCCGGCCGCGTCGCGAGCCACGGCGGTGAGCGTGTGCGCTCCGGCGCCGGCGGCGCCCGCGTCCCAATTCGCCGACCAGGGAGCGGACGTGTCGGGCGCGATCAGGTTGGCGCCGTCGTAGAAGTCGACGCGGGTGACGGCGACGTTGTCGGACGCGTCGGCGGATACGGTCACGACGCCGCTCACCGAGGCGCCGGCGGCGGGCGCGGTGATGGACACGGCGGGCGGGATGGTGTCGCCGCCGCCGCTGCCGCTGGTCTCGAACACGAGGTCGTCGCGATCGTCGTAGCTGCCGGTGCCGCAGGCCCCGGGACTGCCCTGGTAGCGGAACGACGCGCGCACGGCCTGGAGGTTTCCGGACGGCAGCGTGAAGGTGGTGGAGAGCACCTGCACGCCCGCCGCCGTGGGCTGGAGGCTGCTTCCGATCTGCGTCCATGTCGGCGCGGTGGCGTCGGCTGCGGAGTAGAAATCGAGCCAGTCGGACGCGGGCGTGCTCCACGCCCAGACGGTCGCCTCGATGCGCACCGTCTTGCCCGGGGCCAGGCCGCCGCCGTCGAGCGTGCTGATCTTGACCCGATCGACCGACTCGTCGGAGTGGTAGGTGCCGGAGGCGCCGTCGGCGCAGCCGTCGATGGTGTTGGGCTGGTTCGGCTCGGGCCCGAGCAGCCCGCGGCCGTCGATGAGCGCGCCGCTGTCGCAGCTCTTTCCGGGTGCGCAGCGGGGGGCGTGCAGCGTGGGATCGAAGGTGGCGAAGCCGGGGTTGTTCACGACGATGCCCACCGCCGCGCTGGTGCCGATGTTCCCGGCCGCATCGAAGGCGCGCGCGCGCACGCTCTGCGCGCCGTTGAAGACGCCGGTCGAGTCCCAGCCGATCTGGTAGGGCGACTGCGTTGCGCTGCCCACCACCTTCGCGCCCACCAGGAAGTCGACGCGCGTGACGCCCACGTTGTCGCTGGCGTCGGCGGCCAGGGTCACCGTCCCCGCCACCGTGGTCCCCGCGGCCGGAGCGGTGATGGAGGCGGTGGGCGCGATGAAGTCGCCACTGGGATTGACGAACCCCGAGTAGAGCAGCCGGTTGGGCGAGCCGGCGCCGGCATTGCCCACCTTGTCGGGCGTGGCCTGGGTGGTGATCACGTTGGCCACCGTCTCCGGCGTGGCCTGGGGGTTGGTCTGAAGATAAAGCGCCACGGTGCCGACCACGTGCGGGGTGGCCATCGAGGTCCCGCTGTAGACGTCGGTGGCGGAGTTGCTGGCGCTGACCGAGGAGGTGATGCCCACGCCGGGGGCGAAGATGTCGACGCAGGTGCCGATGTTGGAGAAGCCGGCGCGCGCGTCGCTGCTGTCGGTGGCGCCCACGGTGAGGGCGTTGGGCGCGCTGGCCGGCGAGCGGTTGCAGGCGTCGGAGGCGTATTCGTTCCCCGCCGCCACCCCGTGGATCACGCCGGCGGCCACCGAGGCCTCCACCGCATCGTTGAGCGCCTGCGAGAAGCCGCCGCCCAGGCTCATGTTGGCCACGGCCGGCTTGACGTGGTTGGCGGTCACCCAGTCGATGCCGGCGATGACGCCGGAGGTGGAGCCCGAGCCGCCGCAGTCGAGCACGCGGACCGCGATGAGCGAGACCGCCTTGGCCACGCCCCAGGTGCTGCCGCCGATGGTGCCGGAGACGTGCGTGCCGTGCCCGTTGCAGTCGGCGCCGTTCTGGCCGTCGCCGACGGTGTCGGTGCCCACCGAGGCGCGGCCGCCGAACTCGTCGTGGGTGGTGCGGATGCCGGTGTCGATGACGTACGCCCGCACGCCCGAGCCGGTGACGTTGTACGTGTAGTTGGTGTCCAGCGGCAGGTCGCGCTGGTCGATGCGGTCCAGGCCCCAGGTGGCGTTGGGCTGGGTGGCGATGGCGCGCATCACCTGGTCCTGCTCGACGTAGAGGACGCCCGGCTCGCGGGCCAGGGCGCGGGCGCGCGCCTCGGTCATGCCGGCGGTGAAGCCGCGCAGCGCGTGGCGGTAGACGCGATCGGGGCGCAGCCCGTGGCGGCCCGCCATCTCGGCCGCCACATCGCCCGCGTCGCGCGACCGGGTCGATGGGTGCAGCACCACGATGTACCGATCCCGGATGCGGTCGCCCTGCGGCTTGACGACGGCGCGGAGCTGGCTGTCGCGGCCGTCACTGCCTCCATCCGGGGCTTGCGCGCAAGAGATGAGCAGCAGGGCGACGGGGGCGACGGCGGAGACGCGCATGGCTGTCCTCCGGAGGGGGTTGCCCACGATCGCACCCGCCGTGAACCGCGCAAGCGCCGGAGGCGGGCACGGCATCGGTCAAGTGGAGGATGCCGGGGCCCTCAGGTCGTCAGCTGAGCCAGCCGCTCGAGACCGCCCATGTACGGCCGGATCGCCGGCGGCAGCACCACCGTGCCGTCCGCCTGCTGCCCGTTTTCCAGGAGCGCCACCACCGTGCGCCCCACCGCCACGCCGCTGCCGTTCAGCGTGTGCACGAGCTGCGGCTTCTCCCCCGGCGCGGGCCGGAACCGGATTGAAGCGCGGCGTGCTTGATAATCGTCGAAGATGGAGCAGCTCGAGATCTCGCGGTACGCCCCCTGCCCCGGCAGCCACACCTCGAGGTCGAAGCACTGCGCCGCGGCCGCGCTCATGTCGCCGGCGCAGAGCAGCACGACGCGATGGTGCAGGCCCATGCGCTTGAGCGGCTCCTGCGCGTCCTCGACGAGCTGATCGAGCGCGGCGCGCGACGCCTCGGGCTTCTCGAAGCGCACCAGCTCGACCTTCTGGAACTGGTGCTGGCGGATGATGCCCTTGGTGTCCTTGCCGTAGCTGCCGGCCTCGCTGCGGAAGCACGGGGAGTACGCGCAGTACTTCAGCGGCAGTTTCGCCCCCTCGAGGATCTCGTCGCGGTGCAGGTTGGTCACCGGCACCTCCGCCGTGGGGATGAGGTAGAGCGGCGGCTCGGTGGCGGTCTTGAAGAGGTCGGCCTCGAACTTGGGGAGCTGGCCGGTGCCGCGCATGGAATCGGCGTTGACCAGGAACGGCGGGAGCACCTCGAGGTAGCCGCGCTCGCGGTGGATGTCGATGAAGAACGAGACCAGCGCGCGCTCGAGCCGCGCCAGCTCGCCCCGGTAGAAGGCGAAACGCGCGCCGCTCACCTTGCCCGCGCGCTCGAAATCGAGAAGGCCCAGCGCCTCGCCCAGTTCGTCGTGCTGCTTGGGCTGGAACGCGAACGCCGGCCTTTCGCCCCAGCTCCGCACCACCGCGTTGTGCGCCGGGTCGTCGCCGTCGGGCACCTCGGCGCGCGCGAAGTTGGGGACCACCAGGAGCGCCTGCTCGATGCGCTCCTCGATCTCCTTGAGGTGGTGCTCCTTGCCCTTCACCTCCTCGGAGAGGAGCTTGAGCCGGGCGCGGAGCTGCGCCGCCTCGTCGCCCTTGAGCGCGCGCATCTGCTCGCTCGACCGCTTCAGCTCGGCCCGTTGCGCCTCGAAGGTCTGGATGAGCGCGCGCCGCTCGGCCGCCAGCGCCTCGATGGGAACCAGCGCTTCGGCGGCCGCCGGGCTGCGCCGGCGCAGGCGCGACTTGGCTTCCTCGATGTTGGCGGCCACCCACTTGAGGTCGAGCACGGGCCCTCCTTGGCGTCGCCGCGATGTAGTCCTGGCGGTCGGGCGCGTCAATCGCTACGCTCGCGGGCCGTTGATACCCGACGAGACGCCGGACGCGGACCTGCTCGAGGCGTTCCGCGGCGGAGACGGCAAGGCCTTCGAGGTGCTGGTGCGGCGCTACCAGCGTCCGGTGCTGGGCATCGCCCGCCGCTTCTCCGCCGACCTCGACGACGCCGAGGACCTGGCGCAGCGGGCCTTCATCAAGGCCGCCCAGGCCGCCTCGGGCTGGCGCGGCGGCGCCTTCAAGTCGTGGCTCTTCAAGATCGTCGTCAACCTCGCCAAGAACCACGTCCGCGATACGGCGCGCTTCGATCGAAGCGAGGACGCGGCCGAGGCGGAGGCCGAGCCCACCGGCGCCGACGCGCACCATCGCCTGGAGGAGGGCGAGAAGCGCGAGGCCATGCGCGAGGCCATCGCGCGCCTGCCAAAGCGGCAGCGCGAGGTGCTGCTCATGCGCATCGACGGCGACCTGCCCTTCGCGGAGGTGTCGGCGGCGCTGGGGATCACCGAGGTGAACGCGAAGGTGAACTTCCACCACGCGGTGCAGAAGCTGAAGGGGTGGATGAAGGTGGATTGAGCCACGTCGACGTCATCGTCGACGGCGACGGGGTCGAGGTTGCGTGTTCGAGAAAGAACAAGGCGCATTCCTCGATGTCGAGCCGGTTTGGAGGGGGAGCCCTCCGCTCGCGCTCCGGGCATCCCCCCTGTCTGCGCGCCTTCGGCGCTCCGCCACCCCCCTCAACGGGGGCCTTGCCCCCGTAACGCCCCGCTTTGAACGCCTCTGTGCTCAAAGGCGCCTCATGACCCGCGGCTGAAGCCGCGGGCTGAAAAAGACAAGCCTCCCTGCGGAGGCTGCCGCCGGAACGACAACCATCCGCGGGACGCTTCGCGACCAGAGCGCGCAGGCCGTTCCTACTTCTCCACCTTCACGCTGATCGTCCTCGGCTTCGCCTCCTCCTTCTTCGGCACCGTCACCGTCAGGACGCCGTTCTCGAACTTCGCCTCTGTGCGCGAGCCGTCGAGCGTGCCGGAGAGCACGAACGAGCGGGCGAACGAGCCGAAGCGCCGCTCGGTGCTCCGCCAGGTCTCTCCCTTCTGCTCCGTCTCGGCCTTGCGCTCCGACTGGATGGTCAGCGTGTCGCCCTCCAGGTTCACCTGGATGCTGGCCGGGTCGTGGCCGGGCAGATCGATCTTCACCCGCACGCCCTCGGCGGTCTCGACGACATCGGCGGCCGGGGCCAGCCCGTGGTCGGCGAACGCCTCGGGGAAGAGCTTCTCGAAATCGCGGAACGGCGCGAAGGCCGTGCCGTGGAACGGGGTCAGCCTGGTCAGGCTCAGCATGGCGCTTTCTCCTCTATCGGATCGTCCGACGCTGGCTAACGAAAGCATTGCCGAAGCCTTGTCAACGGCCTTGACACGCATTGCCGATGCGTTACCGAAACGCGACGATGCCTGCGAATGCGGCCGGCGTTTGCTGGGCCGCCGGAAGCGGCGGGGGGCGTTGCGGGGGGTGGCAAACCCCCCGCAAGAGCGGAGCGGGCCGCAGGCCCGCGGAGCGCCCACCATTTCTTTCTCGCTACTACTTCTTGATCTGACCCCGGATCTCTCCGCTCGGGTTCGTCGACGTATGCACGTTCACGTACGCGTTCCCGTCGCGGATGTGCTTGAGCAGCTCGGTCATGCTCTTGGGCGACGCGAGATCGGCGGCCGCGATCGTCCCCGAGTTCGTCAGCGACGTCCCGCCGGCCGTGATGGTGAGCCCGATGTAGACGCCGGTCGCCGCATCCGCCGCGGCGGGCGCATGGATGTGCGCCGCCGAGGCGTTGCTGGAGAGCGCGGTGGCGGTGATGGTGTAGTCGAGGTTCGCGCCGTTGACGGTGAAGGTGGCGGATCCCGACGCGGTGGTGGTCACCGGGGTGGGCCGCTCGCTCGCGCCGTCGAGCGTGGCGGTGAACTTCTCCTTGTCGCTGCCGCCGCAGGCGAGCACGGCCGCGACGAGCGCGGCCAGGGAAAGGCGCTGCATGGTTAGCTCCTGGATTGGCGCCGGGCGTTCCCCAGATCTCGGCGGTGCGGAGGGAACCTAGCAGGGAACCGCTACGGCTGGCACGTCTTGATGCCGGCGATGCCCAGGTACGCCGTGGTCTTGCACGTCGTCCCCGAGGTGCAGTCGCCGTCCGCCGTGCAGGCGCCGAAGCAGTAGTTGCGCGGCGCGCCGCCGCCGGTGACGCAGTGGCCGGTCTTGCAGTCGGTGCTGAACGAGCAGGCCGCGCCCGGGCCGCCCTTGCTCGCGCCCAAAGACGGCGCGCACTGCACCGACCAGGTCACCGTGCGGCAGTGGGCGTTGGGCCCGTAGATGCCGGAGCTGCTGCCGTACACGCCGCCGGGGTTGGGGTTGTTCGACGCCGAATTGCAGACGCCCACGTAGGGCGAGGCGGTGCACTCGGAGTCGAGGCTGCACGTGATCGTCTGGTTGCTCGAGTTGGAGAACGTGCTGGTCCGCTTGTACGGGCTGCAGACGCGCGGCGTGCCGGTGTCCTTGGAGAAGCCGGCGCAGTCGGCATCGCGGGCACAACCCTGGCCCCAGCAGACCCCGAAGCGTGGGTAGCCCACCACGCCCAGGTCCCCGGTGTCCAGCGGCTTGAGCGGCAGGGCGGCGAAGCCGTTGCACACCGTTCCCGTGCCGGCGGTGCACTCCTCGCAAAGCCCGGAGACGCAGGTGCCGGCGCAGGCGGGGAAGCCGGTGCCGCACTTCCCCTTGCAGATTGCGCCGCTGCACGAGCCCTGGCGGTTGTCGGTGGTGGTGCAGGAAGTTCCATCGTTCGTGCCCGTGCAGACGCCGCTGCCGTTGGAGAGCGTGAGGCACGAGCCCAGGCAGAAGCCGTCGGAGGCGGAGAAGCCGGGCACGCTCTGGCCCAGCTCGATGGCCTGCAGCGTCGAGGCGGAGAAGCAGGTGCCGCTGGCGCACTCGCCTCCCGCCGAGCACTTCTCGCCCGCCTTGCGCGTGCCCGCGGCCGGCGCGCACCACGTCTGCCAGCTCGTGCCCTGATGGACGGCCTGCGCGACGCAGGTGCGGCCGAAGCCGGTGCTGACGCAATCGATGTCGTTCCTGCACCTGGAGACGCAGCTGGCGACGCGGCTCACCGCGTAGGCGGTGGCGAAGGGCACGTCCATGCAGTAGGTCGGGTTG
>Ga0247727_10014229_pt1 | contig 13265 bp, 16 predicted proteins | sample WisWelCaveWW1625_FD_202498 | JGI IMG/M metagenome (GOLD analysis project Ga0247727, IMG submission 202498) | Biofilm microbial communities from Wishing Well Cave, Virginia, United States - WW16-25 | ecosystem: Environmental > Aquatic > Deep subsurface > Groundwater > Cave microbial mat | place... | reverse complement strand
AACTTGGATAGTCCCAGAATCGATTAAATCTACATCAATTTCGGTTGTTTCCAGTACTTTCAAACCTAATTCATTGGACATATACGATCGATCGATCAAATGTCAACATTATAAGGATTTATCAATTAAGAAAGAACAAATCTGGTTTTTTAGATCCCAAAAATCTACGCTTCTAAATAAATCAAACACGAATATTGGCAAGATTGTTTACTTTATTAATAATTTCATTTGTGGCAAATTCAATTTCTTGTCTAGAATTAAATCTGCCTAATCCAATTCTTATTGATGAGTGGACTCGGTCTTCATCAAATCCCATAGCTAATAATACATGAGAGGGTTCAACATTTTGGGTAGTACATGCAGAACCTGCAGAAATCGCGATTTTTTTTGAAATTGAATTAATTATTGCCTTACTTTCAATTCCATTAAAGTAGAGATTTAGATTATGAGGTAATCTTTTTGTAGGATGGCCATTTAATTTTGCCCCAATTTCTTCAAATTTATTTTTCATCTGAATAGTCCAATACCTAAATTTCTCATTTTCAGAATTCATTTCTCTTGAAGCAATTTCAATTGCTTTTCCAAATCCAACTATTCCAGGTACATTTAGTGTACCTGAGCGAATATTTCGTTCCTGGCCCCCTCCAAAAATAATCGGTTCTGGTCTAACTCGTGGATGTATACTCCGAATGTAGAGTGCGCCAATTCCTTTTGGACCATAAATTTTGTGAGAAGAAAATGACATCAAATCAATGTTCATTTTTTCAACATTAATTGGAATGTGCCCTACAGCTTGTGCTGCATCTGTATGAAAAATTACATTATTTTCATGTGCAATTTGTCCAATCTTTTCAATATCAGCAATTGTTCCTATCTCGTTATTTGCAGCCATAATTGAGATCATTACTGTTCTATCAGTGATAGAATTTTTTAGTTGGTCTAAATTGATTCCTCCGTATTCATTTACTGGTAGAAAAGTTACTTTTTTACCTAAACTTTCTAGATGCGTTGCTGTATCTAAAACTGCCTTGTGTTCCGTAACACAAGTAATCAAATGATCACCTCTTACCTTGTATTTTTGCATTGTTCCAATCAATGCCAAATTATCTGATTCAGTTGCACCACTTGTAAAAATAATCTCGTCATGGCGTGCACCAATTGCATTTGCAATTTTTTCACGAGCACTCTCAACTGCAACTGATGCTTCATATCCATAAGGATGATCCAGGCTAGATGCATTACCAAATTTTGTTGTAAGATATGGCATCATCTCTTCTAAAACTCTAGGATCAATTGGAGTTGTTGCATGATGATCCAAATAAATTGGAAATTTTAACTCACTCATTGTAATCTTTCTTGTTTTATTATTTCATTAATATCTGATATATCATTGATCCTAGCAAATAATGATATAACTCCACGATTAAAGTGAGCTCGCAACATTTTGTTAAAATAAATTTCTGGATCTAAATTAGCTTCATTTAGTCTTTGAAGTAACAATGCAACAAACAAATTTTGGTATTCTCCAAACAAGACCTGTGGATGAATTTCAGCTCCTTTTTCATCAAATTCATCGGGATTTGGAGTTGATGGGTCTTTAAGTGATAAACAAATTGCAAATCTACCAGCTATGTTAGCAGTAAGGCCAGTCTTTGTTTTTATCTGAGCAAGTAGATTTTGTGATCTGTGACTTAGGCTTAACCTACTAATTTTCAATTATACTCTCCCCCTTTTCATTCCAGAAATAGTTAGGATGTTGCTTTGTTTTACCCTTCTCAGGCAGATATTCCATTGAATATGAACGGCTTACATATGGGTACAATTTCTGATATTCCTCAGCAGTAATCTCAGAATCAGTAGAAAATATTATCACCTGATGTGAAGCAAGTGGAAAGAACCTCTCTACCAAATTAGATCTATGTTCAATATCTAATCTAGCTAAAGGAGTATCTATCATGAAGGGTAATGGCTTACCAGAAGTTTTAGCCAGAGCCCACAACACAGCTGTTGCAAACATTTGTTGTTCTCCTTTTGAAAGTAAATCTTTTGGAATTGGAAGACCATTTTCAGCAATTAGTGTAATTTCAAAAGAGTCCTTATCGATTGATACTTTATTGATAAAATTTTCTTTATGCATTAAATTATGAATTCCTTTTAGAAGATAGTCTTCAAGTAGATGTATTTTTTTAATCTTTAATTTTTCAGTGTATTCATCTAAAACATTTTGTATTTTTTCGGTAAGATTTGCGTCTAGTCGAGCTTTATCATTTTTGTAACGCATTCCAACAATTTCTCTAAGCTTCACATTAAGATGCATGATGTATGCTCTGCTTGTAGCAATTTGTTGTTCTAAATGATCAATTTCTGTCTTTATAGAGCCTGCTTCTGAATGTCTCTTATTGAGTTCAGAAATTAAAGGACCTAATTCATCATCATTTGGTGCATTAATTAATGCAGTTTCAATTTTGTGAAGATTCTCACTAATTTCATGATATTCTTGAGTATCTTTTTCTAGTCTTTCAATTATAGAACCATTTGCCTCTTCAATTAAATCATAAAGTTTTGATGTTTCTAATATTGAAAAGTTAAACATGGATTGATCACTTTGATCTTGGCTTGAGTTTGATTTTGATTCAAGGAAGCTCAAAAATTTGCAGACTAATTTTTCTTTTGTGTTTGTATCAAAATTAAATTCATTCCAAAATTGTTCTGACTGGATATTTTTTGTAATCTCTTCAAAATTTGAATTTAAAATTTCTTTTTCAAATTTGTTCTTTAGAATCTCTTCATCTTTTTTAAGTTGATTTTTTACTATCTCTAAATTTTTTGGAATCATGGCAAATGGAAGAACAGTTAAACACAATTCCTGAATATTTTTTTGTGCTGATTCTAATTTTAGTTGATAAACTTCCTTTTTAGATTTTAGCTCGTCTCTTTTTAGAGCAAAATTGCCACCAATCTGTGAGACCTTTGCCTCAAGAATCTCAATTTCCTTATGAATTCGTCCAATTTCTGCATCTTTTAGTATTTTTTTTCCATCCAAATCCTCAATTTTTTTCTCAGAATCTACTTTTTCATGTGAAATTTTATCAAATTCCACTTGAAGATGTTTTTCATCTCCTTTGAGATTCCTCATAACATAAACTTGAAGATCAGAGCGAAGCTGTTCAACAAAATCAAGTCCTAAGAGAGAATTAAATGATGATTTTATTGTAACGTCTTCATTTCCATATTCAGCAATTTCTACAATTTTTTCTCCATCAAAAAAGAAATGTTTAGCAATTCCTCTTGGTATTAATCCTTCAATAAATGATTGCCAATACGATTCTTCAATTGTGTCAAGAGGTTTGAAAGATTCATTTTCATTATTTCGTTTCTTAATGGTTAATTGTTCTAGAATTTTTCCCTCTTCATTACGCCAACTTCTATCAACATAATATTCAGTTTCTCTTCCATTGTGGTAAAATTTGAACTGAACAATTATTGATGCATGATCAGCAGAAACTGGTGTTTTTAAATAGCGATGAATTTTTTGAGAAAGAAATTTTTCATATGATTTTCTAGTTGTTCGTTTGCCAAATCCTGATATTCCATAAAGACAAAGTATAATTGATTCAAAAAGTGTAGTTTTACCTGAACCATTTGTTCCCCCAATTAGAATAATTGGTTTATCTGGCTCACATGTTAGATCAAAAACATTCTCATCTCTATAAACTCCATAATTTTTAAGAATTACTTTTGTTAGAAGCATTATTTGTCCCAGTTATGGTTTGTGTAAGTAATCTTATCTTCACGTTTCTGTGTGAGATCACGAATTATTTCTTTTATATCATCTCGCCATTCTTCTGCAAGAATTTTACTTATTTCATTATAGATCTTTGAATGCTTTGACATTCCTTGATGATCAAATTCAGCATTGAGAAGTTTACCTACTAATAATTGTGGTAAATTATTTTTATTACAAACCTCTTCTAAAATTTCTTGTTCAACACTTCCAAATCCTCCCAAGTCTTCTTGAACAGCTTGTATTTTTTCTCCAATTACTTTTTCATAAATTTGGTAAACTGAATTTCTCCAATCTCCCCTCTCCATTCTCCAAATTCTTTGAATCTCATGTAGCTCTGGCTCAGTAATTAATCTCATGTGAGGATCAGGACCAGTTCGTTGAACCTTTTTTTGAGCAATCAATAGTTTTTCTAGAAAACTTTTACAAAATTCCATTGTATAAGGTCCAGGAACAAGTACAGAATATGGGTCAGAATCAATGATTTCCTCAGATAGGTTGCTTTTTGCTCTTGATTCGGCAATATTTTTCTGAAATGCTATTATTTTCTCTTGGTCAACAAGCTTCATTTGGCCTCCTCGTCTTTTTAGCTCTCGTAGTTGCTTTCTTTTTTCTGGGTCTTGAGTCTCCTTTAACTCCTCACGAAGCTCAAGTAGAGGTTGCATCCATTCTTCCCCATTTTCTATCATATTTCTAAGTGAGTTATCAGCAGAAACTACAGTACAAACCCAACATCCAAACCTACTATTCCCACATGATGGAGTACTTGTATCTACTACTAGTGGACATTCAGATGCATTTGCATTTTGATATATTGCTAAGAGATCTCGATTATTTGCTCCCCAAGGATTTTTGTTTTGAAGTAAATAGTTCCATACATCTTCAGTTGTAAAATCTCTTAATGGTGTGTAGACATAGGTTTGTGCAAACTTTGAATGTCGAGATAAAAGGCTCCCTTTGATCTCATAGAGATTCATTAATTGTTGACGGGAACCACTTTCATCCTTTCTTGTTCCTAAAACAACAATTGCTTCTCCGTATTCTGATACCTTTTCTTTGATGAATCTATCTGCATTTCTAATCTTTAATCGATCAGTACACCATCTGAAAAGATTACTTGGAGATGGAAATCCTTTTCCTAAAAGACAAACCCAAAATGTATCTTCAATTATAGGTCTTACCAAATTTGTTGAAATTGGGAGTTTGCTATTTTTTGCTGCAGATTCCATTTTGTCTAATGTGTTAGTAATTTGTTCTACAATCTTTGGTGATTCTACTAGAGTGTCTGAAGAAATAATATAGAGTTTTTTTTGACATTGTTCTTGTGGAAGCTCTGATATTGCATTCCAAATTAGTTGAACCATACATGTAGAATCTTTCCCACCGCTAAATCCTAAGATCCATGGTCTGTTGTCACTCAAGTACACTTTTCTAATTTCATCGTAAATATCTTTAAGTGAATTTTTTTTAAAAACAGATGTTGCACTCAAGTTGCTACAACCTTTTTGAGTTTAAACTCTTCAAGTTGTTTTTCAGCCATGCCACATTCTAAAAGGATCATCATTGCAGCAAGATCAATGCCAATTTTATTTTTGAGCATTCTACCATCAAGGATTAATTTTCCATCCCATTGTGGGTTTGAGCGAGACCAATCAATCTTCTGGAATCCTTTGAGTTTATGCTTCCATTGGTCTGGAAATCGATTTGTAAGGACATGCCCAACTATTCCCAGAGCATTGAGGAGGTTTGTATGAGAATGAATGTAGTTTTTTCGTAATTCTGAGGCTGAAACCTTGTTATCCATAAGAAGTTGCCATTGTGGGATATTCTTTGAAACCTCATCCCAGTATTCTGCTGCCAATCTTTGTTGTTCTTCTGGGATTTTTCTTGACTTTGGTTTAAGTAAATGTTTAGTGGCATCAGAAATTCCATTTAATGTAAAAAATTTAGTTGATCTGTTAGAAATTGAGGTTTGTTCAAGCTCTGTTCTTCCTCTAAATATAGTAAGAGCACTTGCAAGCTTTACAACAAATTGAGAGTAATCATCTCGATGATCATATAGTATTCCAAGTGATTTTGTAGGCTTTGTTGCATGTTTGTTAAGATCAGAGAACATTTGTTGGCTTCGCTTTAGTCCAATATCTTCAAAGAATACTACTGAAATTGATTCATTTCCAAGCTCAGGTTTTTTTATGAGTGCTTCTTCAATTGCCTTTCTGCGATGTTGTCCATCATTAATTAAAAGTCTAGAATTCATGGATATGTAGAGTCTACCAATTTTTCCTTTTTCTCCAACTGAAGGTGCTGGTGAAAATTTCATTTTTCCATCAACTGAAGCAGTTAATGAAGAAAAGATGTAGTCTTTTGGATTGTTTATAATATAATTTGAAATAGCAGGAATTCTTGATCGCCTAAGTGTTCTCTGAGCTCTCATCTCAGGAGGCATTTCTTGGTCATGAAAAACAAAAAGCTTTGGAATAATTTTTAGCGGACACATTGCAACATAAAATTCGCGACCGGCTTGTACGCCTCGAAGAGCATCAAAACCATAGACCTCTGTTCCAGTTTCTAGTTCATCAGCTAGGGCCTTTGACACGTGTAAAGGGTAGAATGGAAGTGTATAAAAATACAATGGAAGTATGTTTCACTAGATAAAAGATCAATTTTTTTAGATCATTTTTAGTTCTTTTAGGATCTTCTCAAGATTTTTTCTTTCATTATCAGGACATGGATATTTGTATTCGCCTTTTCTGCTATGAGCTGGACCACTAGTTTTACCATGATCACTTAGTACATGGGCAATCCAAGAAGACTTGGCTAGCTTGCCATACTTTTTTTTGTACAGCAACTGTGCCTCCTTGTAGCCCATGGTTATGGGTATTGTAAAACACTAGTAAATATTTTGATCTAATAGATTTGATGATCGCAAAAAATCATTTATGGAAGAATTTTCTTTAGATTTTTGATATCTTCCTCAGAAAGTTGAAGTTGAAAGCGGATCAAATTAGGGTCTTTAGCCTTTGGACTTTGAGGAAAAAATCTAATTACCGTTTTTCCACCTTCTTTCTTAATTTCGTATGGATATCCGCCTAGTTTATTTCTCATATAATCCTCTCAAAAAAAATTCTCAATGCTCTCATCAGAATCATATTTAGTCATTATCTCTGGATGATTCTCATATAAGTGGATATTCCAATCTTGCACAAACCCGAATTCAGCTTCACAGAAGGGACATGGATTATACTTGCACACACAGTACTGAATTTGTTTCTTACAAATCCTACATGGATATTCCCAAAACTTTTTCATTAATTATTCACCTCCATGATTTTAAAATCAAATTCTAGACCAGAAGAATTCATAAACGTTCTATCCTGTTCCGATTAGGGAAATAGATACTAGCATCTGTAATCTCAACATTTGAGGGGATTCTGCTTAGTATATTATCTAAAATTGAATTACGGTTTCTATCGGATTTATTATAATCATCGAAGTCAAATCCCATTACTATCGATTCTCCGGGGCTGTTTGTCTTTATGCCGTATAATGCTAGGCATAGAGCCCATAACAAATCATCATGTCTTCCTGTGGGGTGAGAGAGTTTCGGATTGACAGTCTCATGTTTGTATTCTTGTTCTGAAAGCTCAATGAATAATTCTCTTGCAAGTTGCTTTTGTTTTTCTAAAATAATTAACTCTTGGTCTGGCATGACAAGCTCTCCTGTCATCATCAACTTTGTTGCATTTCGAATCATGTCATGTTTTGCAGTGTTTGAAAAAGAGATTCCCTCTACTGGAATGCCAATGTATTCTAATTCCATTACGACACTCTGGTTGTTTGTCTTATCTACATAGATCTTCTCTATATTGAATTTTGTTTGTTTAATTTTCATATCATATTTCCATTGATGCCAATCAAATTTTCTCCAAGTAGACAAGTGAACTAGTCGTATCTTCCTGTCAAATCCTTCCTCTATTACAACTAGAGCCATATAGTCATTTGAAAATGCAACATCTAGTCCTGCTACAATCATACTAATCCCTGAGCTGATAAGCCTCACTATTTTTTGTTACATTTGCTAAAACTTCTGATGGAAATGCTGCATACTTTGTTGTCAGAAACTGGCAGTTGTATTCCTGTTCATACCGATAAAAGTCTTCTTTCTTTATTTTTTCAACGCTGTATCTATCAATCAAAAGTCCTTCAGAAATTGTCCATGGTTTAATATCCTTGTAATATTTTGATTCAGAATTATGAAATATGTTTGCAAAAAATCCTCTTCTTCCATTGGGTGTAGATACTATCACCACATGTACGTCTGATTTTGTTCGGTGTGGTTCTATTGCTTCAAGTACAGGATTATCATCAAGCAAATCCCAGTGTGCAGCTTCATCTGCAAAGATAACCTCTACATTTTCATAACCACGAATTGCAGCGGGGTTTGCAGGAATTGCAATTATCTCAGATTGGTTGATTGTTACACTGTATTGTGAAGATTGATGTATGATGTCTGGTAGATTTGTACATAAATCAATAATTCTTTTAATGTGGTCTTTGGCTAAATTCAATCTTATTCCAGTAACAATTAGAAACTTTCTACCTCGAATATTATTTTGAATTGCTTTGAAAAGAATCCATCTAAGAATAATTTCAGTTGCTCCAATACCTCTGGCTTTGTTGAGTGCATAATCCTTGTATTTTTCAATGTTTGAAATAATATCAATTTCATAACCAAAGATCGGCATCTCTTTGAATGGTGGAATTTTGCTTTTTGGAAGCCCAATAAACTCATTGAACTCCCTAAAATCGGTTGGAATTAGGCTCAAATCTCCTTTTTTTAGGCATTTTTCAAGTACTTCGAGGCGTCGTTTTAGACTCAAATTTTCACCTTATTCTCTAGGTCCTCAATTCTTTTTTCTAAAAGAGAAACTTCTTGATCCTTGATTAATCCGCTTTGAACTTGGACTAGATAACCAATGTTTTGAGAGATTTTTGTTGCCTTGATTCTGTCACGTTCTGATTCATATTTGGAAATCTGTTTTTTGATTAAGTTCTTAATGATGTTACCATAAGTGCCACGTTCATGCCATGATCTTCCCAATTACGCATAACCTCCTTTGTGAAATTGTAGGGAGGGGGTATCGAAACATTGTAAATCGTTTAAAAATGCCACGATCTGACTGTTCGTGTCATAATTTTGCCACGATGTCTTATTTCGTGTCATTTTTGTTCTCCCAGGCATCTTCCGAAGATGGTGCCACTATCTCAAGGCGTTGTCCATGTCTTGCTGTTTGTTCTGTGACCCAGGCATCTAATTCTTCTTTAGTAAATGATAGTTCGTCAACCTTAATTTCATCAAATTTTTTGCCAGTTGGGATAAAGGTGTGTTCTTTAAAAGTTCTGTCTCTAATTACATATCCTCCCTCTTCAAGCTGTGCCATCAATTCTCTTGTCCTATTGGTGCTTTTTTTAATAGCTTCTGCAATTTCTTTAGTTGTTAATCCTTCAATTCTTGTATTGCCATCTAATGTTCCTTCCTTGTAGGTTTTTGTGCCATACATCTCTAAGATTTTTCCATAAAGATTCATGGAAGCTTCGTTGATTTTGTTTAGTGTTTGTTTTATTGCAGAGCCAGCAATTTCAAGAGCTTCACGAAAATCTTCTGGATCAGCGATAATGCTATACATGAATCTTTTTTCTGTTTTTCCCCACTGGTCCACAAGAAAATCAGCGCCTTTGTTGTCTTGTACTCTATATCGATTTGCAGCATGAATAAATGCTATTACAGATGTTAGACTGAGAATTTTTCTTAAATCTCTTCGTATTGTAAGATTCTCATTTGGAATTATTTTTCTTAGTTTATCTCCAAACGGAATGATAATGTCAGAGATTTGCCAAGCAAGTTGTCGATACTTCTCTGCTAGTGCAGTTAGCTGCTCAAGTTCTTCATGCCAAGTATCATTTAGGTTGAGAGTAGAGTATGATTTGAGCGTGAAATCAATGATTTTTTGTGTCTGTTCTGTTGATTCATCAGCCTGTGTCAGAAACATTCGGTTTAAGGTTTCAGGGTCAATTTTCATATTGGTTGAAGTTGTTACAACAGCTGGAATTCCACTTACTTCATGTACTGTTGGCGCAAGTTTTCCTTTGTCGTCCCTATCCACCACTCCCACCTTAATTTTACCTTCAGAAAGTAGGAATTTTAGAAGAAAAACACTAACCTTGTCTTGATCATTGGTCCTTTCTAGCTGCTCCAGCAAGAGAATCTTTCCATCCATTGATTGTTTTTGTCTTTTCAGAAAAGCATCAGTGAAGTTAGTGTAATCAACCATATGTCTTGCAAATGGCTCTCCTACTTTTCGTACCAGTGAGGTTTTTCCTGCACTACTTTGACTTGCAATTATAGTATGCAGACGATATCGACGTGGTAAGTCCTTCGAGACATAACAACAAAATAGAAATTTGATTGTGCCCTCTTCGCCAACTAATACTGGGCTATAGCTTTGAGCTATCTTATCCAGTATGCGAGGATCTTTTGGTTCAAATTTTATTTTAAGTTCTTCACTTTCTTGTGTCAAGTTTCTGTCTCAATTCTTCAAGTTCTTTTGAATGATTGTCTAAGATGTGATAAATTGTTCTTATATTATCACTAACATCCTCCTTATTTGAAAAATTCTTAATTTTGATATCATTTGTGCAATTATGAATAGAGGTTCCATGAGCATCATCGTATGGTTTACACTTTCCGTTAATTTCCATAATCCAAATTTGTTTGCTACAACCATCACAGTACTTGCAAAAACTCACTGTTTAACATCTCCCAGATTGTGGTTATTACAAACACATCGTATCTCGAATTCTAAACCAGTTATTGTATCAACACGATTTGTTTTATTTTGATGGTTGGTGCAGCATCCACTAGCACAGCCACTACAAATCATCTCTAAAATGATCGACATCAGCCAGACCTCGGAGAAATCTCAGGCTTTGAGAACTGAGGTGTTATTAACTTGAATCCCTTTGATGTTAGTGCCTCATCTAGCAGTAAGTTCAGAGTATCAGATAATGTGAGATTATTTACAGTTGCAAATGCTCTTGTCAGTGACCAAATTTCTCGATCAATTTCAATTAGGGTTTTTAATTTCCTAATCATTTCTTTTTTATTTCAGAAGTTATTATCCTAAGAAGATTTGAAAACTGGAAAAAATGGGGTTTCCCTAATAAAAACAACTGATCCACGAATAAAAGAAACTATTTCACGAATACTTTCGTGCCTCAAACCTGGTGAATTGGTAACCTATTCCCAGATTCAGAAACAATCAGGTATTGATGGTCATACATTGCGTACTAGATTAAATTGGTTAGTAGAATCAAAGGAGTTAATTTCCGTTTATAACAAACATTCTTTCGAGGAATTCAAAAAAGGATTTTACTACACAAAACCATCTGACTCTGTTAATGTTAGTTTAGAGAAAATAAAGTATCATAATATTCTTGGTGAATCATTTTATTTTGGAATAAAAGATGATGTTCCAGTTTTCCTTCAGGCTTCTTTCAAATTAGATTTGTTAAGGAAGAAAAAAGATCAAATTTCCATATTTATTAAGAAAAAATTAGAGGCCAATAATTCTGAACTAAAATCCCTAGATAATTTTAACCAGGTACAAGATCAAACCCTCTTTCAACTAAAAATAATTTATACTAATCTTGCCAAAATGATTTTGAAATATAATTATGAACCGATTTTGGGGTATTACCTTGAGCAGCTGGTTTTGGAATTAATAAGTAAGATAGATAAAATGTATGAGACATATGAAACGATAACAGGGAAGGAAATTTTTCCTAAATTGGTGAAAACTATAATAGCAGATCTTTCAATGAAATTTCCTTTTGGAAATATCATGAGTATGATGGGAGTATCAAAAGATGTTAGAAACAAATTTTACAAGGAAATATTCAATGTAGATGGTTTTCCAAAAATTTATGGAATAAACAAAATCAACGAAGAATCAATTGGTCAAAAAGAATTCGGCTCAATTATTCCATCTGGAGAAACCTTATTTGAAAAATGGAAGAATTTGGAATAAATTAATTATTTTGTTCTCCAACCTTCCTTGAACATTTTGTTTTTGATTCCTTCAATTGCGTTATTTACAAGAATTGGAATACGTTTTTCAAATTCTTTTAATTGATTTTGTAGATTTTCTTTTTCTTTTTCTTCTTCTCGTATAGCTGTCTGAAGGTCTAGTGGCCTTCCACACTGCTGACAGTTTGTCGATTCTGATGAATTTGGAATCTTACATATATGGCAAATTTGGGGAATTTTCTCACTATTTTCTGTGTCAACACGAATAATTCCATAGTGAGATAGAATTTTTTTCTCAACGTCTGAATCCACAAGATGAACATATCTTGATGTCATGTTGGAACTACTGGTCCAACCATGACGTTTTCTCATCTCTGATTCAGTAAGAAATTTTGCAGTATTTGTTGCCTCTGTATGACGAAATAATTTCAGGTTAACTTTTTTTGAAATATTTGCAATTTTACACCGTCTTGATAACATTTCCTTGGCAGCAGCGTATGTCATGGCCTGACCAAAGTTATCTTTGTCCAATAATATCCACAGAGGTGCTTCAGGATTTCTCTTAAGTGGATGTGAATTTATCCATGAAGCTAAGTTAGGCGTTGATTTCACAAGCCTTATCGGTCTTGCCCCCGTTTTACCGTCTACGTAAATACGTGCACCATACTTGTCAAACTCAACATGTCTTACCAAAAGTGATAAAATTTCTCCAGGCCTTGTTCCAGCTTCAAAATGGACATCAAGGAATGCTCTGTCACGAAGGTTTTCACCACATGCATGAAGGAGTTTGGTTCGGTCTTCCTCATCAAGAAGGGTTTCTCTAGTAATCTTGTCTTTTGGTTTTCTGAGTTTTATTTTTCGAGTTTCCTCAGGATCTCCAACTTCATTATGAGCTCTAGAACCGAGCTTGAGCCATCTAAAGAATATTTTTAAAACCTTTTTAAAATCTCTAGATGATTCGGTTTCATCACCATTTACATCTCCATATTGATTCATTATCTCTCGAACTAGTTTTGATAAATCATCTCTGGTAACACTGTTCCAAGGTTTGTTAATTTTTCTTGAAAGTGAAAGTATCATTTTCAAATGTTTTATCCGTGTAGCTTTGCCAAGACCTTCATCTACCATTTCAGATTCATATCGTTCAAGTAGTTTACAATCATCTTGAGTGAGTTCTTTTTTGATTAGATTCCAAATATTATGAAGTTGGTTGTCTAGTTTGTAGATGTCTTTGACCTGCTGGGACGTACTTTGCTTCAAGAAGTCTATTTCTCCTCAGGGGGAATTAAGGTTAATCATAGAGGCCTTCGGGGGGAATCGAACTCCCGCCCGGGGATCCACAGTCCCCTATACTACCACTATACTACGAAGGCCAACAAAAACAAATGCTTTCAG
>Ga0247727_10014228_pt1 | contig 13266 bp, 13 predicted proteins | sample WisWelCaveWW1625_FD_202498 | JGI IMG/M metagenome (GOLD analysis project Ga0247727, IMG submission 202498) | Biofilm microbial communities from Wishing Well Cave, Virginia, United States - WW16-25 | ecosystem: Environmental > Aquatic > Deep subsurface > Groundwater > Cave microbial mat | place... | reverse complement strand
GCTGCTGCCGTTCCCGCCCCCGATGCCGGAGTTTCTGCCGGCCTGCGTCGTCAAATCATCGAGTTCCGCGCCGCGCATCCCCCGCGCCGCGCCGTTCTCGATGGCACCGAGTGGATGTACCTGGCCGGCGGCAGCAGCTCGCGCACCTTGCTGGTGCTGCCCGGGGCGGCGGGCCGGCCGGACCTGGCCTTCCGGCAGATGACGGCACTGGAGGCGGATTTCCGCATCCTGGCCGTGTTTTATCCGCCGCTGCACTCGATGACCGCGCTGGTGGATGGTTTGGCCGCCCTGCTGGACCACGAAGGCATCACCCAAGCAAACGTGCTGGGCGGGAGCTACGGCGGTGTTGTGGCCCAGTGCCTGGTCCGGCGGCATCCGGGGCGCGTGGCGCGGATGGTCCTCTCGCACACGGGCGCGCCAAATCCGAAAAGAGTTCCGTGGGTGCGCGTGGCCCTGCGCGTCTTGCCATGGTTCCCGTTCGGGTTGCTGCGTTGGGCGATGAAAGTCAAACTCCGGCGCCTGCTCGCCGGTCTGCCCGGTGAAAAGCAGTTCTGGGACGAGTACTTCGACGAAACGCTGCCCCTGTTCGGCAGGGAGGATGTGTTGGCCGCCTATTCGCGGGTGCTGGAGTGGGACCGCGATTGGAGGTTCGCGCCCGGCGACCTGAACGCCTGGCCGGGCAAAACGCTCATCCTCGAATCCGATAACGACCCCATGGCCCCGCCTGCGGAACGCGCGCGGTTGCACGCGCTGTATCCCGCGGCGCGCACGCACACCTTCCACGACACCGGCCACATCTCCGGCCTGGCCAAGCCGCAGGAATATGTTTCTGTTGTACGCGAATTCCTGCTGGAGGCTTGAGTCGCAAACTAGGCAAAAAAATTTCACAGCGCGGCGCAGCCACTGCCAGACACCTCAGAACTACCCAGAAGACTCAGAGGCACCCTTCGTCCCGCATCCCGTCCCGAACTCCCGAAGGTTCGGGACGGGATTTCGGGAGCGGGATCGGGGCGGGCAGGGCTCACTGAGCGGGGACACAGCCGCGCTAGATGGCTTTGAGGGCGGCGGCAGTGATGTCGTCGTGCTGGCGCGCGCCGGCGGTGAAGTGGTCCACGTCTGCGATGAGGGCAGCAAGAAATCCCGCAGCGGGGTCGCTGCGCCGCCTGGCACAGAAGTCTGTCAGGCGGTCGAGTCCATATTCTTCGTCGCTGGCATTGCGCGCCTCGGTGATGCCGTCGGTGGAAAACAGGACCAGGTCGCCCGGGAGCAGCGTCGTGACCAACGGCGTGTAGCGTGCCTGCGGAAAAAGGCCCGAGGGCAGGCCGCCCTCGCCGATTTCCCGGCATCCGTCGGCGGAAACGTGCACGGGCCGGGGAAGGCCGGCGTTGGAGAAGCACAGGTTCCGCGAGACAGGGTCGTACATCGCGTACTGCACCGCCGCGTAGCGCCCGGGCATCAGGCGCATGCGCAGGCGTGAATTGAGCAGCGCCAGGACGTTTTCCGGAGGCTCGCCCCCCTTGTGAATGCCGCGCAGCGTCCCCACCGCCAGCGCCGCGTACATTGCCGCGGGCAGCCCCTTGCCGACTACGTCGCCGAGATAAAACCCCAGGTGGTTATCGTCCAGCCAGAAATGGTCCAGAAAATCCCCGCCCACTTCGGCCACCGGGCGGAACAAGGAGGCAAATTCGAGCCCCGGCGCGGCGAGGGGTTCCAGGGCCACCATGGCCTTCTGCACGCTGCGCGCTTCCTCGAGTTCGTCGGCCCGAACCTGCTCGATGCTCGCGCCGAAATGGGTTTCAGCCATTGTCTGGGCGGGGCGCGACAGCCCCGTTCGCTGGCCGCACTATAGCAGAGGCCGGGGCTTAGGCGGCAGGATCCGCGCGGTCTGGTTCTTGCACAACACGCGGGGCCGCGCGACAATCCCGGTATGCGCAAACAAGCCTGGCTCCTGGCCACGCTTCTCGTGGTGGCGGGCGTTCTGCTCTACTGGGCGCGCGCCGGCCGCAACGGGCGCACAAAGGCTGCCGACGACGAAGCCACGCGCCGCGCGGCGGAGCGGGCCGGAGGCGCTGGGCTAGCGGTCATTCTTCCCGCCATCCGGGCGGACCTTGTGCAGGTTTCATTGCTGGCCCATGCGCGCTACGCCGAAGAGAACACTTGCGGCACCATCCAGGAGATGGTGGAGCGCGGCGACCTCCCCGAGCAGAAGCGCGGCCGCTACGACTACCAGTACCAGGTGGAGCCGGGCGAGCGTGGCTGCGCTGTGGTGGCGCGCTATGCGGGCCGGGCTGACCCGCCCTACCCGAGCTACCGGCTGGACGAGAACCGCAAGTTTCAGCAGCTCGCGCCGTAACCCGCGCCACGGCGACGGGAAGCGCGGGCCCGGGCGAGAACCGCCGGGCGATTCGGCTCGTCCAATAAGGAAGGGGATGTGGAGGTGATGCAATGTCGCACTGGCTTCTGAGAATTCTCGCCGCGCTGCTGCTGTCCGGAGCAGCCCTGCCGGCGCAGCAGGAGTTCCCGGACATCAAGAATTTCCTGCGCGTGGAAAAGGATATCTGCACCGGCGGGCAGCCGGGGATGGCAGATCTCGAGAGAATGAAGGAGCAGGGTGTGAAAGCCATCCTGAACCTGCGCCGCGCCGAGGAGTACGACCTCGAAGCGGAAGTCGCGAAAGCCAAGGAAATGGGGCTCGCATACTTCCACATCCCCGTGAACGGCGCGGAACCCAAGGACGAGCAGGTTGCCGAGTTTCTGAAAATCACTGCGGACCCCAGGAACCGTCCATTGTTTATCCACTGCACGTCGGCCAACCGCGTGGGCGCATTCTGGATGATCCGCCGGATGCTGGTGGATCACTGGACGGCCGAGAAGGCCGAAGAAGAAGCGGTAAAGGTGGGGATGCGAGTCCCGGCGCTGAAGACATTCGCTCTGGACTACGTCGCGCGCCATCCGGCCGCGTCCGCGCCGGACCTTTCCACCATCCGCAACTACCGGCGCATCAGCGAGCAGGTTTCCACGGCCGGGCAGCCTACGGTTGAGGAACTCGAAAAAGTGAAGGCCGCGGGGTTCAAGACGGTGATCAACTTCCGGCAGCCGGCCGAGTACGATGCCGCCGCGGAAGGAGCCAAGCTGAAGGAGCTGGGGCTGCGCTACATCCACATTCCCGTTGTGTATCGCGAGCCGAAGGACGAGCAGGCGGACGAGTTCCTGAAGGTGATGGCCGACCCGCAGATTTATCCAGTATTCATCCACTGCACGGTGTCGCTGCGCGTGGGGATGATGTGGGCCATCCGGCGAGTCCTGGTAGACGGCTGGAAATACGAGGCCGCCGAAGCCGAAGCCCTGCAGATGAACGAGCACTACGCGCACGCGCCGCACCTGCGGGAGTTTGCGCTGTCCTACATTGCCAGGAACAAGAAAAAAGCGGACGAACAAAAGTAGCCGGTAGCGCTTCAGGAACCACGTTTCTGCTCGGCGACGGTGACGCCGGCCTCGGCGTAGTCGGTGGGCGGAAGATCCAGGAATGTGACGTGGATGTTCTCGAGTTTGGCGCGGCCGTCTTCGACCAGGGCTTGCGTCACGCGCTCCACAATTTTCTTTTTCTGCTCCGGCGAGCGTCCCTCCACCCAGCTAATCTGCACGTGCGGCATCGCTCCTCCTATTTGAGTCTCGTCGCATTCTACCGCACGGCCCGCGGCGGGGCCGCGCAGGCCGCTGTGCTACACTACTGGCCCCAATGCGCGAAGACTTGAAGTGTCTCGTTGATTTGCAGTCCGCCGATGCGCGGCTGGCAGAACTGCGCATGCAGCTGGCTGCGTTCCCGAAAAAGGTCGCGGAATCGGAAGCGCGAGTAGCGGCCGCCAAAGCCGCCCTGCAAAAGGAGAAAGACTCCCTGCTCACCAGCCTGAAGGAGCGGAAGACGTTCGAGATGGATGTGGAGCAGTGGAAGGGCAAAGCAAAAAAATACAAGGACCAGCTTGGCGAGGTGCGCTCCAACGAAGCCTACAAGGCCCTCCAGCATGAAATCCAGATGGCTGAAGCGCAGGTGGCGCTGGCCGAGGACCGCTTGCTGGAGCGCATGGTGGCCGGAGAAACCTACGAGCACAATGTGAAAGCGGCGGAAAGATCGCTGTCGGAAATCGAGTCCGCGTCGCGCGCCGAGCGGCAGAAACGGGAAGCCGATGCGGCCGCCGCGAAACAGGCGCTGGCCGTGCAGGAAGCCGCGCGCGCCAGCGAAGCAGCCAGTGTCCCGCCGGACCTGCTGGAACATTACGAGCGCCTCGCAGCGCGCTATCACGGCACGGCCCTGAGCGAAGTGGTCAGGGAAACCTGCTCGATGTGCCGCGTCAAAGTCCGCCCGCACGTCTTCCAGGAATTGCGCAACGCCTCGAGCCAGGAACTCTTCCATTGTGAAAGCTGCGCGCGACTCCTCTACGTGGCCGAATCGCCGGCCGCCGCTCCCGCCATGGCGGAACCGGCAAAGCCATAGAGTTTCGCGAATCCATGAGCCGCGCGAAAACGCCGCCCCCCAAGAGCCAGCGCCTCTTCGACGAACCCGCCAAATCACCCGCGCGCCCCGCGGATTTGCACACGGCAAACGTGGACGGCGCTTCGCGCAATAACCCCGGGCCCGCATCCTACGGCGTGATCATCCGTGACCCTGCGGGCCGGGTGGTGTTCCGGACCGGCAAATATCTGGGCGTGCGCACGAACAACGTGGCCGAATATCACGCCCTGATTGCCGCGCTCGACTATGCCGCGGCGCACCACATCCGCGCACTGCGGGTGCGCAGCGACTCCGAGCTGCTGGTCCGTCAGATGAAGGGCATCTACAAAGTGAAGCAGGCGCACCTGAAACCCCTCCGCGAACAGGCACGGAAGCTGGCTCTGGGCCTGGAACGCTTTGAAATCGAACACGTGCGGCGAGAACAGAACTCGGAAGCGGACGCGCTCGCCAACGAAGCACTGGACCGCACCGAAGGGCGATAACGCCAGGCGCAGTTGTGCGGCAACTCGCAGAAGAAAACCTGCTCGGAGCTCACTGCAGCCCAGAGAACACGGAGAAAAACGCCGCAGAGCCGGGAGAGTTCGGGTGCCAGGAGCGCAGCGTGCGGGCCGTTAGTTCTTGATGTAGTACGCGCGGTAGAGGGTGTCGCGCTGGACGGGGATGTAACCGGCCTGATGGATGACGCGGCGGAGCTCCGCTTCGTTCGTGCGGTTGCGCACGCCGGCGGCGTACACCACGTTTTCCTCAATCAGGATGCTGCCCACATCGTCGGCGCCGAATTGCAATCCAATCTGGCAAATCTTGATTCCGGGAGTGAGCCAGCTCGACTGTATGTGGTCAATGTTGTCGAGAAGAAGCCGGCTGATGGCCAGGGTCTTCAAATAGTCCACCGCGGTGGTCTCCGGGACTTTTTTCCCCAGTGCCGTGTTTTCAGGCGCAAAAATCCACGGGATAAAGGATGTGAAGCCGCCGGTGTCCTGCTGGATTTGCCGGATGCGTTCCAGGTGGTGTACGCGGTGGCGGAATTCTTCGCCGCAGCCGAACATCATCGTGGCCGTGGTGCGCAGGCCCAGGGCGTGCGCCGTGCGGTGCACCTCTTCCCATTCCGCGCTGGTGCATTTCAGGCGCGAGATGCGGTGGCGGACCTCGTCGTCCAGGATTTCCGCGCCACCCCCGGGGATGGAGTCCAGGCCGCTGTCGCGCAGGCGGGCGATGGTGTCGCGGATGCTCAGGCCGCTGACTTCGGCGATGTTGATCACTTCGGGTGCGGAGAAGCAGTGCAGGTGGATGCGCGGGTAGCGCGATTTGAGGGCACGCAGCAGGTCTTCGTAGTAGCCAATTTTCAGGTCCGGGTGCAGGCCGCCTTGCAGCAGGATGCCCGTGCCGCCCAGGGTGAGCATCTCGTCCACCTTCTGGAAAATGGTTTCGTTCGTCAGGATGTAGCCTTCCCTGGAGCCCATGGGCCGGTAGAAGGCGCAGAACGAGCAGTACTCGGTGCAGAAATTCGTGTAGTTGATGTTGCGGTCGATCTGGTAGGTGACAATGCGCGGGTCGTTTTTCCTGCGCCGGAGAGCAGTGGCTTCCATCCCCAAACCCAGCAGGTCGTGGGACTCGAAATATTCCTGCGCCTGTTTCGGGCTGATACCCATTGCTTATGCCTTCGCGTACTCCACCGGCTTCAGCCGCGGGATGAGCCCGGCGGCCGCCGCCTTCTCATAATACATTGCCAGCCCGGCGCGGTTGGCTTCGTCCAGGCTGTAGTCAACATTTTCGCCTAGGTAGCGGGTGATTTCCTTGGAGGGCATTCCCAGCCGCGCTTCGGCCAGTTCGCCGATTTCAACCACGCGCGCAACGCCGAAATTTTTGGACGCGGTGAAATCGGCCACTACTTCCGGCGTGGCGGCCTCGCGCCGCGCAGACCACATCGCCAGCACGCAGGGAAGACCGGTCCACTGCCGCCACTCCGAGGCCAGGTCGTATACAAACAGGGTCTCCACGCCGGGGACCGGCATCTCCGCGGGGTCACCCTGGCAGCAGTATTCCCCGCCCGGCTTTTTCGTGGCCAGGGCCTCTACTTTCAATGTGAGGCGCAGGGCGGGGTCGCCGATCAGGAGCGCCGCGTCTGCGCTGCGCAGCATCTCCACGGGGTCCGGCCGGGCTTCCACAAATTCCGGCGCAACCTTCCACGGCCCTGCGCACAACAAGCGCACCATGGCCGCAGAGCTGCGCGAGCTGCTGTCCAGCGCGAAGCGCTTCACCTGGCTCATGGGCACCCTCGAAATCGCCAGGATACTGCGCACAGGGCCCTTGGCGGCCACGGAAATGCCAGGCAGCACCAGGAATTCGCCCGGCAGGCCCATCCTCTGGTATTCAATCGCCGGGATGATCGCAATATCGGCCTCGCCGTTGCGCAGGGCATCGGCGCATAGCGAGGGCACCGTGAACGAGAGGTCGTACTTGCCGCGCAGCGGGCCGTCGGTAAACCCCCACACCAGCGGTGCGGTGTTCAAATACTCGACAATAGATATGCGCAGCTTGGACAAGGTTTTCCCGCCCCGGAAAGGGAAACACTATAGCACACGCCCCCGGCCGGGCCGGACACGGCGGCTCTTGCATTGAAAGGTGTTCCACCGCGGGCGTACAATCCCGGCGGGAGGATGGTTCGTGCCATCTCTACACACCCGATTCCTCCGGCTTGCGCTGCCGTTCCTTCTGGGGGCCACCCCCTGCGGGTGGGCACAGGACAAGCCGCGGGACTCCAAAGTCAAATGGGTGGAGGAAATCGCGGACCAGGCGCGCAGCGAAATCCGCGCCTACCGCCATGCCAGGAAGCCTCAGGGGGAGCATCCCGGAAAGAAGTGGGGCGAATTCTTCTGGAGCTACTACCTCTCCCACGGAAGTACGCCGGCCACACGCGCTGCGGCTTCGCAGGCCTTCTGGATGTTTTACGAAGCGGACATGGAGCCCGAGGTGTTTGCCCGCGCCGAGCAGATGGACCCCGTGGACCCCGCCTGGGAAGAGGCGGTCGTGCCGTTTTACCGCGCCTGCAACTACCGCCGGGAATGGGCGCGGTTCATCGCCCGCGCCAAAGCAGTGCTTGCCGAAACCGAATCCGAGGAGACAAAGCTTGAAATCCAGTTTCATCTGGGCCTGGCATACCTGGACACGAAGGACTCCGACAGCGCGAAGGCTGCTTTTGAGGCGGTCATCAAGGAGAAACCTGATTCCAATCGCGCCAAAGTTGCAAAACGCCATATCTACGAAATCCTGCATATCAACGTCGGCCAGGTGGCGCCCGGTTTCAAGTCTCCGGCAACGAATGGCGCCCAGATTTCTCTGGAGGACTACCGCGGGAAGGTGCTGCTGCTGAATTTCTGGGCCAGCTGGTGAGGGCCGTGCGTAGCGGAGTTGCCGCTACTGAAGAAACTCCAGAAAAAATACGGAAAGCAGGGCCTCACTGTGATTGCGATTTCGCTGGACGACGACCGCAAGGCGCTCGACGCCATGGTGGCGAAAAATGGGCTGCCCTGGCCGCAACTCTATTTTGGAAAGCGGTTCGACAACGAACTGGCGGTGCTCTACAACATCCAGAAAACCCCCACCAACCATGTGCTGGACCGCCAGGGCCGCATCGTAGCCAAAGATGTGCGCGAGGGCGAAATCGCCGCGGCGATAGAAAAGGCCCTGGCCGCAACTCCCCGCTGACAGTCTCGCCCCCATCGTGGTAGCCTCACACTGATTCACCCCAACCCGCTGTCCGTATGGCCACCACGGCAACCCAACTCGAACGCGCCCCCGTCGAAGAGCAGGTGCTCGACATCGTCAGACAGCTCCTGGCCGAGCTGGGAGCCACACAGGCAGTGGCTTCCCTGCGCGCGGCATCGCGTCTGGAGCAGGATCTCTCACTCGGCAGCCTGGAGCGCGTCGAGCTGCTGCTGCGCGTGAGCAAGACATTCCGTCTTCACCTGGCGGACCAGGTGGTGGCGGAGGCGGACACGGTGGAAGACCTGGTTCGCGCGGTGATGGACGCGGCGGCCATGGGTGCGGTGGTCGAGGGCGAGATTTTTTCTTCGCAGCTCGCGCAAGTGCGGCGTCATCCGGAAGATTCTGTGCGGCCGCGTGCAACTTCGCGGCGGTCGGCGCTTCAGGCGCCCGCGGATGCAGACACGCTGAACGAGGTGCTTGAGTATCACGCGCGCACGCATCCCGACCGGCCGCAAGTCTATCTTCGCGAAGACCCCGTGGACGGCCGCGGCCCCGCTCACAATTACGTGCTCACCTACAGCGACCTGCACGCCGGCGCGCTCGCCGTGTCCAACGGCCTGCTGGCCCGCGGCCTGGGCCCGCGGCAGTCCGTGGCCATTATGCTGCCCACCTCGCGCGAGTTTTTCTTCACTTTCTACGGCGTGCTGCTGGCCGGCGGCGTGCCGGTGCCCATCTATCCGCCGTTTCGCGCCGACCGCATCGAAGAGTATGCGTCGCGGCAGTCGGCCATTCTCCGCAACGCAGAAGCCCGGCAACTGGTCACCTTCCGGCAGACGGAAACTGTGGCGCGGTTGCTGAAACCACGCGTGCCCACGCTGGAAAGCGTCACGAACGCCGCCAAGCTGATGGACTCCCCCGGGACGCGCGCGTCTGCCGAACGCTATCATCCCCGCTACGACGACTTGGCTTTCCTCCAGTACACCAGCGGCAGCACCGGCGACCCCAAGGGAGTGATGCTCACCCACGCCAACCTGCTGGCCAATATTCGCGCCATCGTGGAGGCGCTGGACGTGAATGCCGATGACGTGGGCACGTCCTGGCTGCCGCTGTATCACGACATGGGTCTTATCGGCGCATGGCTGATGCTGCTCTACGCGGGCATTCCGCTGGCTTCGATGTCTCCGCTGGCGTTTCTGGCGCACCCCGAGCGCTGGCTGTGGGCCGTGCACCACCATCGCGGGACGCTGGCCGCGGCCCCGAACTTCGCCTATGAGCTGTGTGTGAAGAAGATTGCCGCGGAGGACATCGAGGGACTGGACCTGAGCTCGTGGCGCGCGGCGTTGAACGGCGCCGAGCCCGTCAACGCGGAGACCATCGGCCGCTTTGCGGAACGCTTCAGCCGTTACCGCTTTCGGCCGGAGGCGATGCTGCCGGTCTATGGCTTGGCCGAGGCCGCGCTGGCGGTCACCGTGCCGCCGCTCGGGCGTCCCCCGCGCGTGGACCGCATCGACCGGAGCGCATTTGTCGCCGAAGGCCGCGCGATCGAAGTGGTATCCGGTCAACAGCCGGAATCGGAAGTGCTGGGGTTCGTCTCCTGCGGGCGTGCCATCCCCCGCCACGAGGTGCGCATCGCGGATTCACAGGGGAATGACTCCGGAGTGCGCGTGGAAGGGCAGCTCTGGTTCCGCGGCCCGTCGGCCACACAGGGCTATATTCGCAACCCCGCTGCCACCGCCAACATCCTCCGTGCCGATGGCTGGGTGGACTCCGGAGACCGCGCCTATCAGGCCGGGGGCGAGATTTTCATCACCGGCCGCGTGAAAGACATCATCATCAAGGCCGGGCGCAACATCTATCCACATGAGGTCGAGGAAATCGCCGGAGGCGTGGCCGGGGTGCGCGTGGGGTGCGTGGCCGCGTTCGGTGTCAGCGATCCGGGCAGCGGCACCGAGCGCCTGGTGATTGTGGCAGAGACCCGGGAGCGCGACGTGGCCGCGCGCCGCGAAATCGCCCATCAAGTCACCGCGCGCGTCGCCGAGGGCGCCGGGATGCCTCCGGACGTTGTGGAGATGGTCCCGCCCGGAGCTATCCCCAAGACCTCGAGTGGCAAATTGCGACGGAACGACACCAAGCGGCTCTACCAGGAGGGGAAGCTAAGCCGCCGAAAGCCGCCGGCGTGGCTTCAAGTTGCAAAGCTCGGGGCCACGAGCGGCGCCCGGCAGGCCGCGCGCGTGGCCGTCAGTGGGACCCGCGGCGCGATTGATCTGGTTTTCGGTGTTTATGCCGTGCTGCTTTTTGTGCTGTTCCTGGTGCCCACGTGGGGGATTGTGCTGTGCACGCGCTCGCGGACTACGGCGCGGCGCATCACATCAGCAGCCCTGCGCCGGTATTTCCGCCTGATCGGGTGTCCCATCCGCGCCGATGGTCTGGAGCATCTCCGCGCCGCCGAGACGCGCATCTTCGTCTCCAACCATTCCAGCTACGCGGACGTGCTGATTCTGCTGGCCGCGCTGCCGGTGGATTTCCGGTTCATCGCCAAGATGGAGGTGCGGGCGATGCCCTTTATCCGCGCTTTCATCCAGAAGATGGGCCATTTCGCGTTTGACCGCGGAGACCGCCGCGCGCGCCTTGATCAGGTGTCGCAGATGGAGGAGGCGCTGCGCCAGGGGGACTCGGTGTTCGTCTTTCCCGAGGGGACCTTCACTCCGCACCCGGGCGTCCGTGCCTTCCAACTCGGCGCGTTCAAAGCTGCCCTCACGACCGGAGTGCCCATCTATCCTGTCGCGGTCTCAGGTGCCCGTGAACTGCTTCGGGACGAGACTTGGCTCCCCCGTCCATCCGCGGGCGTCACCCTCACCGTCCTTCCTCCCATCGAGGCCGTTGCCGACCCCGATGCGCCGCCGGAATCCACCGGGTGGAACGAGATTGTGCGCCTCCGGGACGCCACGCGGTCTGCCATTGCCCCACATGCTGGCGAACCCTTGCTGTAGGCGAAAACACCCAATGAGCAGGATGGAGGAGACGTGGCGGGTTCCACTGCGTGGAACCTGCTGTCACAGGAACCAAACCCCTTGGAGGTAAATGACCATTGGTCACCTTCCAAGGATATAACGCACAGTGATCCGCGATTCCACTTCCACGGCTTGGCCATTCAATAATGTTGGCTGGTAGCGCCACTGCATCACGGCATCCCGTGTAGCTTGCTCAAATAACGGATGTCCGCTCAGCACCTTCAGTTCTTTGACCGTCCCGTCGGTGCCGACCACTGCCTGGAGTTCGACCGTGGTCTCGATTCTGGCCTGCCTCGCCAGGATCGGATAGACAGGCTGCACGCGGTGGATCAGCTTGCCTTCCAAAATGCTACGATGCAACTTCTGGCGCGGCAGCGGTGGCGGTGGAGCAACGCGGGGTACTGGATTCAATCCCAGCGCTGTGCCCGGAGTGTACGGGCCGGCGCCCGGGATCGACGCGGAGCCAGGCGCACTTGATGAGGCATCCTCTACTGTGCCAGGGCCGTCGCTATTCGGCGCTTCATAGACCTGTTGCGGGACTCGCGGCGGTTGAAATAGTGTAGGAACCTTGATTACAGGCCCTTGTGCGGGCTGCTGCCGCTGGCTGCCAGTTCGTACGACCTGTCGCTGGAGTTCCGTGAGCGGAGCAGTCCATATCACAGCCGGCGCCGGAATCTTGGTCCGAATCTCGCTGGTGGCCAGCAGGGGTATCAAAAGGAGTATTGCTCCGGCGGCGGTCTGAATACCCGCGGACGCGGTCAAGGCCAGCACACGGTCGATTCTGGAACGCCGGGCCGACTGAGCTTCACTTTCCACCAAACAGAATTTGAAATCTGTCATCGCGCGCCTCCTCGGACAAGGTTGTTGCACTTCCCTCGCTCGGAGAGCGGCACTCCGCCGTCCACCTGCGGCGGCGGAGCGCCGTTTCGTAGCAGGGATGGCCCCCCGCAGCAGCCACTGCGGTTGCCCCTCTTGAGTTGCGCGCGTCTCAGAGGGGTTGGACACCGCCCGCCGCAATCGGTTCCCGGGCAGGTTCGGCTCGGGCAAGAATGCGCCGCAGGGGTAGATGGGTGAATGCCCCAGGTTTCCAAGAGTACCCCGGGGGGCAAAACTGACCGTTGGTCACAACTGGGCTTTCATTTGGGGCATAAGTGTGGTATGATTGACCTCGCGTTGTGGATTTGCTTTTGCCGCAAGCGGCAACCGGAAGGGCTTCGTCTGCATCCAATGCGTGCGAGTTGGCCTGTTCATATCCGAGTTTAAGGGAAAGGAACACCGCGATGGGTCGCCAGGCTGTTGAAACAATTGGACTTCGCGTGACAGGGCGGGCCGCCCTGGACAGGGATCCGCAGGAGGACCGCGTCGAGTTCACATGCCCGAAGTGCGGGCAGACAGGCGTGAAGAACGCCCGCCGCGAGCGCAACGACTACCGCTTCACCGACGGCTTTATCCAGGACCTCGAGGGGGAGGCAGTTACCTGCCGCGGCTGCAAGAAGTCGCTGCGCATCGTGCCCATCGTGCTCATCCACACCGAGGAGGAGCGCCGCCGGTTTCAGGCTGTCTTTTCGATGGAGCTGACCAGCTCAAACAACTAAGCAGGCGCGATCCGCAGCGCCTTGGACAACACGGCCCGTCCTGCCCCTGAAACGAAGGCGAAGGACGGGCCGAAGTGTTTCAGGTCGGCAGTGCTATCTCCGCCAGCCATGCCCGCGTCCGTGCCCGCGCCGATGATCGCGGTCACAGCGGAAATCAAACCCGCGTCCCAGGCGGCGATCCCAGCGCCGATGGCCGTCGTGACCGCGCCACTGTGACACAAACGGCCTGCCGGCGAATCCGCCACCGCACTCTGCGCGCAGCCGGTGCAGCCGCGCCCGGCGGTGCTCCGCCTGGCGACTGTACCAGCCGTGCTTGCGGACATCGCGGTCCAGCTTCGATTCTTCCTGGGCAATCTTGCGCCAGCAGTTGTGGTCCGCCCGGGCTTCGCCCGCGCCGGCCAGAAGCACTCCTGCCCCCAACCCCGCTGCCAGAAACACTGTCTTC